>Ga0098033_1000373_pt1 | contig 20556 bp, 23 predicted proteins | sample 1_EtaG_FD_75049 | JGI IMG/M metagenome (GOLD analysis project Ga0098033, IMG submission 75049) | Marine viral communities from the Subarctic Pacific Ocean - 1_ETSP_OMZ_AT15124 metaG | ecosystem: Environmental > Aquatic > Marine > Oceanic | place: Pacific Ocean | collected 2015-01-07
GTATGGAAGTCGAGGGGGTTGAAGGGATGGTTTGAGCGACCAAAAAAAAAAACCATTTAAGAATCAAATTCTTAAATGGTTTCTCGCGGTCATTCAACCTTTTTAAAATGGTGCCAGGAGAGGACTTGGATAAGCAATATAAGATATTGAATTATATATCTATATTCAGTTTAAAATTTGTAGTTACTCATAATGTTACTCAGGTTTTGTTCGGTATGTTTCGATCATCACATCAAAATATGAACCGTCTGGTGGCTGAACAGGTTATGTCCCTCAGGACAGACATAGGTATCGAAATTCCAGCCCTCATGTCGTGGCGGAAAGAATTTCTCTAATCGGCGCCTGAGACAGTTTTGCCTTTGAGAATCACAGCTGGTTTTACAATTAGCAGCAGCGGCCACATTATCAAGTTAACACAAAAGCCTATCCGGATAGGTGTAGAGCGATACCCCCAGTCAAATTTGTCCAAGCGTCGCCACATCACCAAGCAAAGCCAGGTAGCGATTGCTAGGGTAACCGAGATATAGATCCAGAGGACTGTCAGGATCAGATGATTATCCGTTGATTACCCGGTCTAGCAGTTTATTGATCAGTTCATGGGTGTAAGCGTAGGCCCAGTTGCTAGTGCTACTCCGAGGCCCGGCTACATTAAGAACCTTGTCTTCACCTTGCCCCAGGAACCGAAGCACCTTCTCCACAGCTTTGTCAGTATTAATGGCTTCTGCATCGATCAGACGATAGGGTTTATGCTCTTTCAGGCAGAAGGCCAGTGTCTGCTCTGTTCCGCCTGACAAAGTATCAAAATAGATGATCAGTGTGGCATTGCTGTGCCGAACATTCTGCAGAGTACGCTGCCGGTAACCGGCGGCGGGAAGCTCCTGAAGGGGGTAACGGTCGGGGATAACTCCGTCTTCTGCCAGTCGGCCTTCCGGACACCAGCCCCCGACGGGGAAGTTGTGGGCCATGGCAGCATCAAGGGCGGCTCGATCCACTCCTGTCTGGCCACCAGAAATAATTTTGACCAGATTGGCCGCTGGGCATCCAAGCCGGTATGGCATGGGATCTTCGCTACGGATTTGATAGGACATGGGCGACACTGGCCCTTATCTGAAAGTTATCTGAACCATACCCCCATCTACCATCAAATCCAATCCTAATTGGATGTCCTCAACATACCCTAATTTGACAGCCATGCCTCGCAAGGAGACTTACCCCAGCTGGTCATATTCGGCAATCAGTCATTTAAACATCTGCCAGGGTATCCCCCCGGGCACCTGCCGATCAGTCGAGTTGAGTATGCCTGGCACCCAGCCACCTTCTTTCATTCCCCTGACCACCCGCATCTGCTCCGAAATTTTTACCGAAATCATTTGGCAAGCTTCACTTTCCAATTTTATCCCTTAGGGGGCTAACACTCGATGACGTTTTAAATCTCATGCCTGATCCAGGTGTTTGCTGCTCTCCTTCCTGCACTATCCCGGCGATGGGGCACCGGTTCCCTGTCACTGGCCTCATGCCAAACTTGCCGGTAGCCTTCCATTAGCCGTTGCCACATGGCGTTGGATTTTCCCTGCAGCAGACGCAACAAAAAAGTCTTGTCCTCGGGGAGCAAGGGTAGATTCTCTAGGCTCTGCAGCGGAGAGAACGCAGTCGGCAGTGCAGGCAGACGTTCTTGAGGTTTGGGGAAGGGTGTCGCAGAAAGGCCGGCTCTTCGCGCTTGCTTGAGGACGTGTTCCAGCTTGAGTCGGTCGGCAGAACAACGTTCCACGGCTCTCTGTCGAATAGTTATGTCGGTTTCGCCCACATGATTGAGCCAAGCCTCCAGCATCCCCCTGTCCTCCGACGACAACGGTTCATCCTCAGTAAAGTCCGATAAGGCTGCAACAATCTCGTCTCGATGACTCGCCAGCTTCGTCAGCAGATGGTTCGGGGGTGGGCGGCTTGATTCCCAGATAATCATGCCGTTCTCCACCGTCAGGCTAAGGCCCAAGTCCTTGGCTTCATTAAGCAATGCCAATACCGTCATAACGCCCCCCGATACACGTCGGAAGAAATCGTTACCCCGTCAGTTGCGGAAGTTGAGGAAGTTGCGGAATCCGATGATTCACCTACGTTTCGTGCTGCGGAAAGATTGCGGATGCTTGCGGATGCTTGCGGAATTCTGGATATTGCTCTTCCCGTTATGTCGTGTATCAGGGTGTTCCGCAGCCTTCCGCACAGTATCCGCAGCATCCAAGCCCCGTGCTTTCTCCACTTCCGCAATGTCCGCAGTTTCCGCAAGGGGGTTGAGGCGAAAACACTTACCATCGTCAGATAGTAGGTGTCGGTACTGGTAAAGCAGTGCCAACAGTTTGTCCCGGTTGGCCGCCTTGCGCACAAACGTCGGTCCTGATTTCCCCAAGGTATCTCGGTGGAAGGATTGCCACCTGTCGGCGCGACTGGGGTCCCGGAACCAAGCCATCAGATCGGAGGCCTGAACCAGTTCGATAGCCGGCTGTGCTTCGTCGGAGTAACGTGCCCATTCGACCAGGGAGTGACGCACTAATCGGCAGGCGCTAAGCATAGTTTCCTCATTGATTGCGCCGTGGTCTTCAAAACAGGCAAACACGGCAGCCACTCGTCTTGCCAGTTCTCCAGCACGGGCTGCAAAAGGACGAACGCTGGCAAATTCACCCAGTGACAACTGTTCCCGCTCTGCCTCGTTGTAGAACGTCAGCCATGCATTGGTCGCCTCTTTAGTCATGTCGAGGACAGGAGGCATAACCTCGCCGGTGTCAGGCACGATATGGGCCGGCGTTGCCAGTAGCTGGCGACAGCGAACCCAGAACCGCTGCAATCGGGCATCGGCATAACTCTTTTCGGTGATCTTCTCTGGCGTCAAAATCCGGGTGCCCGCGAGGCTCTCGGCACTACAAAACAGGAAGCGGGGCAGAAAACCCTGTTCCCGTAACAGTGGATCTTGAAGGGCTTCTGCAATGGTCACTGGCTGTGCCAGCATGAGGATAGCTAGCCGACGATGGTAGGCAAAACCGGAGCCTTCGGCATTGCCCCTGGATCGGGTCCGCTCGAAAATGCCACTATCAAATGCCTTGATAAGCCCACCAATGGTGGCGGCCCGCGTATCCGCCTTGAGTGAAGCACCGCCGAACATCTGTCCCCCTTCGTCGGTATCCCAACACGCCTGGGAAGCGCCGCGAATCATGTCGCCCACAATGGGTTCGAAGGTGGCGTCAGAATACTGGGTACGGGGGTCAGCGGGCAGGGGGTTGTCCGCCAGAAATTCATCTCGCTTCTTCCCTTTCAGCCGATCAGCTTGTGACAGGATCTCTGTCACCTGCCTCCGGTGCTCGGTACGTGCTTCCCGCTCCGCCTCGTCTACTTCGTGAAACGCCAAGCGGCGACATTCCGATTTCCGATCACCGCTGTTGGCCAGGGTGAGCATGAACAGTGAACAAGACATGCCGTCCTGTCGCTGGAGGTGGGGCGCATTCACACGAGTCTGTGCCAGATATGCCGCCGCGCCGATTACACATTGTCCTGCCAGCTCTAGGGGGGCCTGCACATGGTAGGCAATGGCCTGGGCAGCTTCCCGCATCTGGCGTGGGAGGGCATCCAGCGGGTAAGGTCGGTCTTGTAGTTTTATGGGCAGCAACGGGAGGGGCGCGTTGTCGGCCCCTTCATTTGGTTTGGGGAAGGTCAGTATGGGGTCCAAGGTCATTGATTGGCCCTCCTGCAGTTGGCGACATCGTTGAAGTCTGTACAGGCGCAATCGTCTCCGCAACGCTGAGGCCAGACCACCCCACCACCTACGATCTGGGCGGCCTCCGTGGCCTTAGTGATACCCGGATTGCCGGGGGTGCGGTGGTCATTGTCCGCAGCCACAATCAGCTCAAGGTCGGGAAACGCCCCTTGCAGCGCCAGGGCCACCGGCTTCAGGTTGCCGCAGTTCATAGCGGCAGCGACCGGGCTACGGGTTTGGCCTTGGATCGTGGCCGCTGTGGCCCAACCTTCGGCGATATACAAGCGGCCAGATTGTGGCAGTGCAGGAGCGCCCACCAAGCCGAAACAGCCTGTTATTCGCCCGTCCTTCAAAAAGCGTTTGTTGCCGTTTAGATCAATACGCTGAATATTCACCAACTCGCCGGAAGTGTCATACAGCGTCACCAGTAACCAGCCTCCCAGCTCGCGCACATTGAGGGCAGGCACTGATTTTTGGGCAAGGTAGGGATGATAGACCGTTGCTGGCAGAGCGCTCTCCCACATTGCCTTGGCCTTGAGCTTGGCCTGCTCCTGCGCAAACTGCCGCTGTGTATGACGCTGCTGTCGGGTACGCTGTAAAGCTGCATCAAGCTGAAGGCGATCTCCTGGAGAGCGCGCCTCTTTCTGATAAGCACACCAAGTAAATTGTGTCCCTGTACGCCAGTTTCCATAGGCTCCGGCAGGTCCGTTATCCAGATGAAGCAGATACCAGCAGTTTGCGTTGTGGCGACGGCCCTTCGGGTCATTAACGCGGTGAATCTCGCCATCAGCAATGGGAGCAACATTTATCCCCATGTCTCTGTGCACGGCATTCGCAAATTGTTGAATCACGCTATCGGTATTGATAAATCTCAAGCTAAAAATATTGGTAGCGCTGGCCTTTGGTTTGCCTATCTTTTTGTCCATGGTTTAGCCCTCCCTTATTTCGGCAGGGCCGCGACTCTGACTGATCTGTTCGTCCAGCCAGTTATCGATTTCGGACGCGATCCACCCGACGGCTCTGCCGCCAAGAGATACGGGGTGTGGAAAACGGTCTTCGGAAACTCTCAAATAGATCGAGCTTCGGGAAAGACCGGTGCGAATTTTGACTTCGGGAAGTCTTAGGATAGTAGTAGCCATGTTAGCGTCTCCTGGACATTGTTAAACACATGGCCGTCATATTGGTTACCTGCGAGCAACAGGTCAGCGGGGAAATTACTAGTTGATTTCCCCCTTGCGATTTTGTTTTGATTTTTTCATCGCCCGCTCGAACTCACGCCGAATAGTATCCGGCGATTTATGAAATTCTACTGCAGCTTTTTGATATGCCTCTTGTTTAGATAAACCAGACTTCAAATAATCTTTGACTGTGAATAGCCGTATCGCTTGAGCCCGGCGGTCAGCTTTTCTCCCCGGTTCAGCTGGAGACATTTTCATGGTGGTTAGGGTCACCTTTTTTTTATTGGCTTCATCGATAACGTCAAGGGCAAGTTTTGCGAAAGCTCGTTTGGCTGGCCGGGGAAGAAGATCGTCCATCAGCAAAAGAGACGCCAGGACTATCTGGAAGCTGTTCTCAAATCGCACCTCATCGATGCCGATGTTTCCCCATGTATTAACAAGGTCCTCGGCATAAGGTAACCAGTCATCGAGTTCGTCCCCCGCACAGGCGAATTTCCATATTTCATGTTTAGAAGAAAACATAGCGACAGTTACTCGGTGTCGGCCTAAGCCGGATAATTACCAAAAGCTATCTTGGAATCCTATGGACATTACAGTACATTGCAGTACATCCGCAATATCCAGAAATCGAGGCTGCCGTGGCCACCACCAAGACCGCCACACTGACCTTTCGCATCGACCCCGGCGTGAAGGAGGCGCTACGCACCGCCGCGCAGCAGGAGCACCGTTCCATCGCCAACATGGTGGAGGTGTTGATCCGGGACTATTGCGGGCGCAAAGACATCCCTGTCGAGGAACCGACATCACAGCCGAGGGCAGGAAAGAAGTGACAGGAACCAATAACGAAAAAACCAAGGAGTGGGGCTGTGACTGTGGTGTGTAAGAAAACGGATAAGGGGCAAGCAGGCGCGGCTCGTATATCGCCAGCGCAACAGCCGCCAGAAGGGGGGCAAGCTGCTGTAAAGGTCAGCAGCGACCAAACACGTCTGGTGAAGACGAAGCAACGGGTCGCCGACCACGGCGAGGTGTTTACCCCAGCGTGGATGGTCGAGGCGATGCTCGACCTTGTGAAGGAGGAGTCCGAACGCATCGACTCCCGCTTTCTGGAACCGGCCTGTGGCAGCGGCAACTTTCTGGTTCAGGTGCTCAAGCGCAAGCTCGCTGCCGTTCAGGGCAAGTTCGGCAAGTCAGCGTTCGAAAAACAGCACTACGCGCTGCTGGCGCTGATGAGCATCTACGGCATCGAGCTGCTGGCGGACAACATCGCCGAGTGCCGTGCAAACATGCTGGAGATTCTTGCCGATTACCTGAACCTCGACGAATCGGACAACCTCTATCGGGCAGCCTTCTACGTGCTGTCACAGAACCTCGTGCATGGTGACGCCTTGACCATGCTTAACAGCGATGGTGAACCAATCACATTTGCCGAGTGGGGTTACCTCGGCAAAGGCAAATTCCAGCGGCGCGACTTTAGCCTCGAAATTCTCACCCACTCCTCTGCCTTCAGCGCGGAAGATGATCTCTTCTCCCAGCTAGGCAAACACGAGATCTTCACGCCGATCAAGACCTATTCACCTATGTCGGTGAGTGAGCTGGCGGCGCTTTATGCAGCATCGAAGGAGGCGCCATGAATGGGCAAGCGAGCTTCACTCTGCGCGGTCGCAACCCGGATGTATTGACCTGCATCGCCAACCTCTCCAACGATGAGGTGTTCACGCCGCCGGAGTTTGCCAACCGCATGCTGGATACCGTCACCGAGGCCTGGGCGGCCAGCCACGACGGCGCAAATCTCTGGGCGGACAGTTCGGTGCGGTTTCTGGACCCCTGCACCAAGTCGGGCATCTTCCTGCGAGAAATCACCAGCCGCTTGACCAAGGGGCTGGCGGATGAGATTCCGAACCTCGGCGAGCGCGTCAACCACATTCTGACCCAGCAGGTGTTCGGCATCGGCATTACCCATCTAACCAGCCTGCTGGCGCGGCGCAGTCTCTATTGCTCGAAGCACGCCAATGGCGAGCACTCGATTGCCAAAGGGTTCGACAGCAATGACGGCAATATCTGGTTCGAGCGCTTGGAACACACCTGGATTAATGAAAAATGCAGGTTTTGTGGTGCAAGCCAGAGCATCCTGGATCGCGGCGAAGGGATGGAGTCCCATGCCTATGCGTTCATTCACACCGACGACATCAAGACTCGGATCGCCGAGTTATTTGGAGACGAAATGCAGTTTGACGTGATTATTGGCAATCCGCCGTACCAGTTGAGCGATGGCGGGCATGGCACGAGTGCTGCGCCAATCTATCAGCTATTCGTGGAAAAGGCCCTAGAGCTAGAGCCGCATTATGCCGTTTTCGTAACGCCTTCAAGGTGGATGGCTGGCGGTAAGGGGCTCGACAAGTATCGGGAGCGAATGCTTTCCGACAAGCGGATGCGGAGCATTGTGGACTATCCAAAGCTGTACGAGGGTTTTCCGGGCGTGAAGATTCGTGGCGGTATCTCATACTTCCTCTGGGATCGCGACCACCTCGGCCCTTGTCAGTTTCAAACGATCTGGGATGGACAGCCAACTGGGCCGGCAGTATTACGCCAACTTGATGCCTACAACATCCTCGTGAGGCGAAATGAAGCGGTGTCGATCCTGGAAAAGGTCAGGGCGAAGGGTGAGTCCGCCCTCGATGCTCGGGTGTCCAGTCGTAAGCCTTTTGGGCTTGCGACGAACTTCAAGGGAAAACCATTGAAGACGGGGTTAAAAAGTCCCGTCCAACTCTTTCAGAACCAGCGGATTGGCTGGATAGAACGTAAGGACATCACTGTCAACTCAGAATGGATTGATGAGTGGAAGGTATTGATGACTAGGGTTCAAGGCACAAGCGCGGCTGTCGAGACTAAATTCCTCAGCAAGCCGATAATCGCCGAACCAGGTACAGCTTGTACGGAGACCTACCTTGTTGCTGGTCATTTTGATAACGACAAGATTGCAGCCAATTACGCAATGTATCTGCGTACTAGGTTTGTTCGATTCTTAGTGTCCCTTCGGAAGCCTACTCAAGACGCTGCTCGTGGTGTTTACGGCTTTGTTCCTGATCTTCCATTGGATAAGGAATGGACCGACGCCAAGCTCTATAAACGTTATGGACTGACCAAGGATGAGATTGCCTTTATCGAGTCTCAGGTGGCAGCGCACAACGATGAATAAACCCACCATCGAGGAAATCCTCGCCCCCAAGCCGGAAGCTCGGCCACGCATCTACGCCTACTCTATTGGCGATGATGCGCACGAGGGTCTCCTCAAGGTGGGCCAGACCACACGCGATGTAAAACAGCGCATCGCCGAGCAGCTCAAGACCGCTGCCATCAAGAACTACACCATCGAGCTGGATGAATCCGCAGAGCGCGTCGATGGCAGCATCTTTACCGATCACGAGGTACGTGCCGCCCTAGTCAAAAAGGGCTTCGAGAACACCGAACTGGAGTGGGTGCGCTGTTCGGTCAAGAACGTGCGGACCGTGCTCACCGAACTGCGCACCGGCCAGCGGTTCACCGGCACGCACCATGAAACCTTTCCGATGCGCCGGGAGCAGGAGGTGGCGGTGGACAAGACCTTCGACTACTACAACTCGCTCTGGGCAGAGAACAAGAACGCTGTGCCACGTTTTCTGTGGAACGCGAAGATGCGTTTCGGCAAGACCTTCACCACCTATCAGCTTGCCAGGAAGTTGGGGGCTAAGCGGGTGCTGGTGGTCACCTTCAAGCCCGCTGTAGAAGATGCCTGGCAGACCGATCTTGAGAGTCATGTGGACTTCGATGGCTGGCAGTACCTTTCGCGCTCGTCCGGCAGCGACCCGACGCAGATTGACAGCGAGAAACCCGTCGTCTATTTCGGCTCTTTTCAGGACCTGCTTGGTCGTGACGCGGCGGGGAATATCAAGCCCAGGAATGAATGGCTGCACACCATCAATTGGGATTTGGTGGTATTCGATGAGTACCACTTTGGCGCCTGGAGGGACAGCGCCAAGGAACTGTTCGAGGGCGAAGAGGACGCAAGTGCCGAGATCAAGGCCGAGTACGGCACGGCCCTTTCTGGACGGACCACCAAGAGCGCCAGCATCGAGGAGTTTCAGGAAGAGTTTGAGGAGCTCGCCGAGGCTGAATCCGATTTCCTGCCCATCACTACCCGTGCCTACCTCTATCTCTCTGGCACACCGTTCAAGGCGCTGGCGACCGGCGAGTTTATCGAAGAGCAGATTTTCAACTGGACCTATACCGACGAGCAGCGGGCCAAGGAGGCATTCGCCGTCGAGCATCCAGGTCAGCGCAACCCCTACGGTTCGTTGCCACAGATGCGCCTGCTGACCTATCAGATGCCTGATGAGCTGCTTTCCGTTGCCAGCGGCGGGGAGTTCGACGAGTTTGACCTCAACGCCTTTTTCGAAGCCTCGGGCGATGGGGTCATGGCGCAGTTCAAGCACAAGAGCGATGTGCAGAAGTGGCTGGACATCATTCGTGGCGGTTACGCGGCGCAATCGGTCGAGCATCTGAAGACGGGAACGCGACCGCCGTTTCCCTATTCGGATGTGCGTCTGCTGCCCTACTTGCAACACTCGTTCTGGTTCCTGCCCAACGTCGCGGCCTGCCACGCGATGGCCAACCTATTGGCGGAAAAGCACAATACCTTCTGGCATGACTACGCGGTAATCGTCGCTGCCGGGGCATCGGCGGGCATCGGGCTGGAGGCCTTGCCACCGGTGCGCAAGGCCATCGGCAGCGGGTTCGAGAGCAAGAGCATCACGCTGTCATGCGGCAAGCTCACTACGGGGGTTACGGTGGCGCAGTGGTCTTCCATCTTGATGCTGCGCAACCTCAAGTCGCCGGAGACCTATTTTCAGGCGGCGTTTCGGGTGCAGTCACCCTGGTCGATCAAGAACCCGAACGGCGACAACCCGAACGAGGAGGAGATTCTCAAGCCCGTCTGCTTCGTGTTCGACTTCGCGCCCACCCGTGCGCTGAGGCAGCTCTCGGAGTACGGCATCGGGCTGTCGCCCAACGAGCCCAACCCGGAGAACGCAGTCAAGGACCTGGTGTCGTTCCTGCCGGTGCTGGCCTATGACGGCGCGAACATGACGCAGATAGACGCCGGCGGCATTCTCGACATCGCCATGGCCGGCACCTCGGCCACGCTGCTGGCGCGCAAGTGGGAGAGTGCGTTGCTGGTGAACGTGGACAACGACACCCTGCGCCGCATCATGGACAACCAGGAGGCGATGTCAGCTGTGGAACGCATCGAGGGCTGGCGCTCGCTGGGTGACAACATCATCGAGACCATCATCAACAAGAGCGAGAAGGTCAAGGAACTCAAGAACAAGGCTAAGGAGGGTGACCTCACGCCAAAGGAGAAGAAGGAACTCACCGCCGAGGAGAAGGAGTACAAATCCAAGCGCAAGCTGGTACAGGAGAAGCTGATCAAGTTCGCCACCCGCATTCCGGCGTTCATGTACCTGACCGACTTCCGCGAAAACACCCTCCAGGATGTCATCACCAGGCTCGAACCGGACCTGTTTCTTACCGTCACCGGCCTGACAGTGCAGGACTTTCATTTGCTGGTACGGCTGAAGGTGTTCAATACCGAGCAGATGAACCAGGCGGTTTTCGCTTTTCGCCGCTATGAAGACGCCTCGCTGCGCTATACCGGCATCGAGAGCCACGAGGGGCTGGCGCACTATGGGCTTTACAACACCGTGGTGGCGCGGGAGGGCTAACCAGCGATGGCGGATCTGAAGACAAAAGCGAGCTTTGTCGTTTATATCGACGAATCCGGCGACGAAGGCTTTGTCTTCAAAGAGGACGGCAGCGGCAGTTCCCGTTGGCTGGTGCTCTCGGCTGCGGTGATCCGCAAGGCGAATGATCTACAGATGGTTTCCTGTCTCAAGGAGGTGCGAGAGGTGCTGAGCAAACCGCCCAAGACGCCGCTGCATTTCGTGGACCTGAAACACGAACAGCGAGTGCCCTATATCCGCCGGGTCGGCGGCCTGCCCATCCGTACCGCGAATGTGGCGATTTACAAACCGCTGATCCGGGAGCCGGAGAAGTTCCAGAACGACAAATATCGGCTATACCGGTACGCCACGCGGATGCTGCTGGAGCGGGTCTCCTGGCTCTGCCGCGATACTCGCCGGGAGGGTGAGGGTGATGGATTCGCGGAGATTATTTTTTCCAACCGTAGCAATATGTCCTACGAAGAAATACGGGAATATCTGCGGTTGCTACAACGCCAGCATGATGCAAATCCCCAGCAGGTGCAGATCGATCCCACAGTGATCGACCCGGACCGGATTCGCTCGGTAGAGCATTCCAAACTGGCTGGCTTGCAGGTGGCTGATGCGGTCGCGTCCGGCATCCATTTCGGGGTGAAGGTAAGCCGCTACGGTGAGACGGAACCCGCCTACCTGCCGCACATGAAGAAGACGTTTTACCGCCACAAGGGGGAACTGATGGGCTACGGCATCAAGGTTTGGCCGGAGGATTTGGAGGCCACTAAAGAAAAAGCCCCCGAGGTCGAAAACCTCGAAGGCTTGTGATTTTGGCCCCAGGAACCGAGGGTCCCACCCATGCGGGCTGCCACTTACGAGAAGCGACCTCTACCTTTCCTGCGCTTGCCAAGTAAGAATGTGGCATATCAGGGGTGAGGATTCAAGTAATATTTGGCTTGATTCGGACGGATCAGGACCGGAGAATGGATTGTCCCGATAAATCGGGCTTGTAAGGCTACCTCCGGGTAGCAGACCACAGTCAGTGATGACGCCTGATTGAAGCGGGTGGGGCTGGGGCCTCTGATCTAAGGCTCTGCATCGCAAGGTGACTGGTTTTGGTGTAGTTACCTAGATAACCCTCGGTAAATCCTGCCAATGCGTGGTATAGCCGGGTGACAGATAATCCCTGCGCATTGACCATTCTTTTTTTATCCCCTGGCCGGCCAAAAACACCAATCCTTTTTTCTGCTGATTGATCTGATCAATAACTTTCATCAATCCTGGGCTGTGCGGCCGGGATTCTATGCCGTCAAATAACCCCCGCTGCCCTTGTGCCTCACTGCAAAAATCACTGAGCATAATACCGGCCTTGGCGTATCGATAACCGTCTCGCCAAATACTGTCCAGCAGGTGGTGACTTTGTGCCAACAGATCGCGAGTGTCACTGGTGTGCCGCAGAAGCTCTGACGTCACCGTATTGCCGTAGCTGGGTTCTGCTGCATTAAACAGACTGGTGCGGATAAATACAGTGATGCGTTTAGCTACCTGCTTTTCGAGGCGCAATTTCTCACCGGCACGGGCAGTATACTGGCCAATGGCGCCACGCATGGCGTGCTTATCCATGATTCGCTCGCCAAAGGAACGGCTGCAAACGATCTGTTTCTTGGGAGGGGCGACGGACTCCAGCTCAAGACACGACTCGCCATTCAGCTCTCGTACAGTTCGAGCCACCACGATGGAGAATTCCTTTTGTATCCAGTGCGGCTCAGTCTGCGCCAGGTCGAGCGCGGTCTTGATACCCAGCTGATTGAGACGCAGCGTTAAACGCCGACCGATGCCCCAGACCTCTGATACAGGCAATAGCGCCATTAATCGTCGCTGCCGCTCCGGGTCTGTCAGGTCAACCACACCCCGCGTTGCAGGGTATTGTTTGGCCGCATGGTTAGCCAGTTTGGCTAGGGTTTTGGTCGGCGCTATGCCGACGCAAACGGAGATCCCCGTCCATTGACCAACGGTGGCGCGCACCTGTGTGCCAAAGTCTGTCAGGTCTACGGCATGTGATATGCCAGTAAGCTCTAAAAACGCTTCATCGATGGAATAGATCTCTACCTCTGGAGCAAGCATCTCAAGTACCCCCATGACCCGTGATGACATATCGGCATAAAGCGCATAATTGGACGAAAACACAGCAATGCCGTGCTCACGGATCAACGCTCGTACCTGGAATACCGGCACGCCCATTTTGATACCCAATGCTTTTGCCTCACGCGATCGGGCGACAACACAACCATCATTATTGGAAAGGACAATCAACGGCTTATGTTTTAGGTCTGGCCGAAACAGCTTTTCACAGCTGGCGTAGAAGTTGTTGCAGTCCACCAACGCAATGACCGGTTTCATGCAGATCCCTGTGGACTCTTGCGCTGCAGGGTGCGAACCACATTGGTGACCACGCCAAATAGTTCCAGCTCTGTCTCGTCCACAACCTCAATAGGAACATAAGCCGCGTTGTGTGCCAGCAACCGCAACCGGGGGCGCAATGCCAACTCTTTAACCGTGAACTCGCCATTTACAGAGGCAATAACAATATCGCCATGCCCTGCGTCAAGAGCACGATCGACCACCAGAACATCGTTGGGGTAAATACCGGCCTCAATCATTGAATCGCCCTGCACACGGACAAAGAACGTTGCGGCCGGGTGCTGGATACACAGATCATTCAGATCCAGCGTTTGCTCCACATAGTCCTGCGCAGGTGAGGGAAAGCCAGCCGAAACAGGTTCAACAAATAGTGGAATCAATAACCGATTCGAGCCCGGCAGTAACCACTCGGCACATCGGGCCAGGACAACAACACACATAAACCACCAGATACTGTATATATATACAGTATATTAGCAGGCGGCGAGGAAAATCCAAAGGACTGAGGCAATCGAGGTAATGCCATATGAGGTAAGGCCATATAAAGATAAGGGTTACTTAAAATCTCGATTATTTTCTGGGGGGGCTTACAATTCCGGTGTTCCATTTGCCAGCGATAAAGCATCACTGGATGTATCCCCAAGGACTCGGCAACATCCTTTAACTTAACGTCAGGGTGCTTTGCTAATTTAACGGCTTGAGCTTTGAATGTCAGGGTGTATCTATCGTAATTACGCTTCTTTGTTTGTCCCATACTGCACCTCTGTAGTAACTGAAGGAAATCAGTCCACTAAAGTGATGCAAGTTCAGAGCGAAGCGGCGCTTTTTGGCGTCCGAGTGCATTTGTCTTGTTAGGGTGTAATTTTCGGGAATCCGCAATCATTTCTATCAACTTGAAAACTCGCTATATGTACACCGTCGCTACCTGAGTATGAAAAAGAATATACACCACCGTATTGAAGGGATGGTTTCATATCTTTGCTAACACAGACATTGCTTTTTACTACTGGCCGAAGGTTGCTGATTATCCACCCAGAGTCAACATCCCTAGATGAATATTTCGGGAATGTGTAATGGTAAGTAACACGTGCACCAGGCCCGACAGTTGCTTTGTCCATGCGCGTATCTTCATCGACCATAGTTGGCGCAGTGGCATTTACTTGTTTGGCTCCTTTTTCAAAACCTTCGATCAATTTCGCCTCAATTTCTTTCTGGCTTGGCTTCGACGGTGTAAATGCTGCCTTACCTACCTCTTTGCCAACTTGACCACCAATGCCAGCAAATATAAGAACGACAATAAGGCCGATGATAGCCCCTAAAATTGAAAGCAACTTCTTATTCATATTTTCTCCCTATCGCTTAGCGTCAACCGGACGGCTTTGGAACGCCAGCGGAAAAGCCGGTCCGGTTGACGCTATTGTTAAACATTATACGACGATGCTGGCTGCCGCTGATCCAAGGATAGAAACCACCAATGGATGCTTTAAGAAATCCCTTAGCCGGCCCTTAGCTTCTTGCTTTTCACTATCTGAAGCATCGGCAGACTCGATTTCTTTAATCAGCCCTTCAAATACATTCATTATATGTTGGGTATTGTGGTCCCCTATCTGAACGGAACTTGGGCCTGATATGTTGATATTCTGAGTTGGAGCTTGGCTTGGTGCCTGGCCGCTTTTTCGAAATTTAACTTGATAATGTGCACCCATTCCGCCGATTCCTTTCCGGAAAAAGGTCGCTTCGGTCACGACGCTCCGCTCGTCCTTTCCATTCGGAAGCTCTCTCAGAATCGTGTCTCCTTCCTCAAGGTCTGCCTTTTCGTCCGCGATGAAGATCGTCCTGCCGGCAAACCTAGCTTTATACGGTCCCACGATGCTTCCATCGGCTTTTTCTATACGAGCACTTTCTTGAGGCACAAGATCGTCAAACATGATTGACTCCGTATCTGGTGTTTAACGCCTGCATAAACGGCGGCTTTTGCGCAGCGAAGCGGAGAAAAAGCCGTCCGGTGGAGTCCCATCAGGGCCGGAACGTATTTCATGCACTTGTTATGAGCCGCCATACCTTAGTCTGAACCTTTTGTACAAATTGAAAATCCCATAGCCAAACAAAAAAATTAAGCCGTTCAAGACGATATTGAGGAGCAGAAAATCGACTTGGATCTTGCCCTGAACGAGGAACCTTTCAACGTTGGAATCAACAGTAATGCCACGAAAAGGGAATCCGAACCTGAATCTGTTCCAAGGTTCCGTCCCTACGTTGCCGTGATCAACGTTTTGTATCGTAAAGTAGCGGCTCGAATACCAGTGCTTTTTACTTGCCGGTACATTGTAGTCATCATAAGTCCAGAGACCACTGTGTAAGCATTTTCCATTTTTTCATATGGCCCCGGAGTAAGCAGGCTGACAGCGACTGATCAAGCCTGAAAAGAGCCAAGTTTTGCTACCCATCTACGCCTCATAACATTTGTATATGGCGCATTCGCGCTTTGCCAAAGCTGATATTCGGCAACTTTTGATAACGGATTGACACAGAATAGAAAATTGAGACATATCCGATTCCCTTCTGAATAAAGCGAGTTTTTCCTATTATCTAAAATGATAGGATCTCGTTATCTTTTCCCGTGAATCTGCAACACTTTATTTTATTTGGGTTATTTTTCCTGAGTGGCAGGATAACGCGCATTGACTGAGTATAAACCGAGAAAAGGATTTAACAACACCTCGATAGACTGTGTATAAAAACAGCATATCGAGCGTGTATACCTATTTAATTTAGATGGTGCCCGAAGCCGGGGTCGAACCGGCACGGAGGTTGTTGTTCTAAGGGCGTTAAGCCAAATCTTATGCTTTAAGGCATCCGTTAGTGTCAGGAGTAAGAAAGAACTATCGCCGTCTACTATATATCCACTTTGTGGGCCGTAGCGACTGACCGGGATGGCAAAGTCAGGCACGTCCCTTCGTGTCGGGCCGGACACCCGTGGTGGAGTTAGGTTGCAGGACGCAATTCGGAAGGTCAGAAGCATAACCTCTGAATGGACGGTGTTCGCTGACCGCAGTACGCATGTTGTTGCGACGTTTGCGAAGCTTCCTGCGAACGTACAAAAGGCAGCCCGCGACAGAGGTGGCGACGAGAAAGTAAAAGGCGTATTCCATTACCAGACTCCGTTTAATGCGGGTGAATCAGACTTCGAGGAAAGCTGGCCAAGTCTCCCGGCTCACCTGGGTTGCGGTGTGTTGCACAAGCCTTGACGTACATGCGCCGTAGACGGACTTTGAACAGGAAGCCCGCCAGGAAGAAACCCGCAAAAGCGACGACAGCAATCGAAATCAGAGCGATACCCACGGAAGCCACCTCAATCACCTTTTCTCAGCTTCTGACCTGAAGCCACCATGTTTACCCTCACCCCTAATCAAGCTTTGAAGCGATTTCTTGAGGGGTGGCGGGTTCTTTTTGAAGTCCTCGATCATCGCCTTGACCACTTTCGGTCGAATATTGGGCTTTTGCTGTGAATTGTCCATACCCCACCTAGTCCTTTCCCAGTCAGGGCTACCAATAACAACCGACCTCGGGCAAGGAAAACGTTACTATTTTTCAGCAATTCCGGAGCCTTACACTTGGGCCTCTTGAACCCTTGCCTCTGCCTTGCTCTTTTTCTGCAATTCCGAAGCCTGAATCTGAATCTATTCAACCCTTAGTGCGACCTTAGTGCTTTTTAGTAATTCCCAAGCTTTACCCAAGAGCTCTTCGACCCTTGCGGCAACCTTGCCCCAACCTTGCCCTTTTTCAGTAACAGCGACGCTTTAGAGAACACCGTCCCAGGCTTCATCTGCCTGGCCTGCTTTTCCAGCTCTTCAACCCTTACCAAAACCTTACTATCGTTGAACAGCTCACAAGCACGAACATTTACCGTTTCATTCTTCCTTTTGCGGGAAGTTGGATAGGCTTCGCAGTAGGCCGAGCTCTTATTTCCTCCGTTCAGCATATAGGCCTGGCAGGCTTTTTCGCGCTTTGCATTTAGCTTCATGCCACCCATATTAACCAAAAAAAAAGCCCCGCATTCAGCGAACGGTCTGGGCTCCAATTGCCCAGGGATGTCCGCCAATTGCGAGGCTACATGTCGAAGATTAGTCACCTGCAATGACCGTGTCAATTGCTTGGTCGCTGAAGTTGGGATTGCTAAGGTGTTAGTTGTTTTAAAGTCGTCAGCTTTTCTGCCGAAGCTGTCTGCTGGCTTTGGGGTGTAATTTCTACCCTATTGTTCATCGTATTCCTGTGCCCCATGGGTAAAGGCCCAGTGACAAGATAGTATCTCGTTGAGGTCGTGCCAGTTTGATACCGTGCATTGCGGTCAAGATCTCTTGGGCGCCATCCGGTATTAATTTCTGTGCTTGCCGCCAGGTGGTTGTCGTCCCGATAAGATTTTTTTCATCATCGAACACTGCATAACCGCTCTCGGTCGGTTCAATAAAGAAGTTGACCGGTAGAAAGATGTCGATTTTTTCGCAGGCGATACCGAACGGTTTAATTATGCGCTTTGCTTCCTTCGGTAATGTACGGTCGTAGAGCTCTCGCAACCCGTTCTCCCCCAGGCCGCCGTAGCGATTGACCTGCTCATGACCTGTGGTCCAGGCTAGGACATCGTAGCCTCGCTCGCAGGCGTGGAGGATCATTAATTTAAGGGCCAAGGCCGGCCACTCCTGAAGCCACGGGGGTGGATGGGTTTCCCGTTCATCTTCTTCGTAATCCTTTATTTCCCGCCGAGCTTGCTGCGCCCAGTCGCTTTGTACTTCCTGAAGGAATAGCACCTTCTCCCCATCTGCACTTTCTCGTATATCGCTGCGAACATGTAGCAGCACATTGCGGTGCGCATAGTGGCTGGAAAAGTAGGTGAGCGAATAGTAAGGCAATGTTATTAGCCATTCCTTGTAGTTTTCGCCGCCAGTAAGCCGGTAGCGTGCCCAGTTGCCCTTGGACGATAGTCGAGGCAGGACTTTACCCGCTTCCTGATTTGCCCGGCTCTTTGCATCCTCTGGCGCATCGTAAATGCCGGTGGGTCGGTCCGCTGTCACTAGCGGTATACCTCGGTGGTTAAAGGCCATCCACCGCCGTTCGGTACCAAAGAGGTCATCCCATTCGACCATATCGATCCAGTAACCCAGCACCGGGTCGCGCCACTGTGCTCTGGAGGGAAGTTTTCCTTTAATTTTGGGCTTGATGCGCTTGATGTAATTAATAGGGGGTGCGGGCATCCAGGTTAAATGGTTACTGGCTTTTTCAACAACCGGGATAATGCTGATTCGTAATTCCCTGTAATCCAGCTGGCTGCAAAGCCAATGACCAGTGATAGGCGTTGTGGGGTCTGCTGTTGTCAATACATCCTCTATGTGGCTAATATCGATCTCTTCGTGCCTCAGCCCCTTACCTGTAAGATTCTGGATGCGATTTAGCCATTGGTGCGGACTGGCTTTTTCATTTCCATGCTGTTGTAGCCAACCAACCAATGCGCAATGGAGCCCATGAATAGCCAGCGAGGAGTCTTTGCCCGGCTTTAAGAAAGGTGCGGGGGCATTGCGTACTGCCTGCCGTTCGTAAGTATCCCGGAGATGCCTTCCAATTGCCTGCAACCACTGATTTATACTCGCTGTGCTTGCGTGGGCCAGCAGTTCATCGGCAAACTTCGCGTCACACCATTTGCTGTGATCGCTACGGAAATCCTCTAAGGTGGCACCTAGATAGACTGGTGAGGGCGTGGTTATGCTCACAACATCTACATAGGCCTCTGGATTGGTGCCACTGTAATAATTAATGGGTTTGAAAGGGTTGATTTGCCGATGTTGAGTGTGTTCCCACAGACGGCGCGCCGATAGCCCATAGTGGGTGTTCGGCAGATTGCGGGTGAGATTGCCTTCCTTGAGTACCATGTCTCTGTCCTGAGCTAGATCGTCCTGCTACTTCTTCTATATCAGTTGCTGGACCTAATGGGGATAACTTTGACGTCAGCTTTTAGGTCGTCCAGATAATCCGCCCAAACTTGCATCATCTCCTTGCGGTCTTCAAGAAATTTTGCGCGGTTATAGGCGCGGCCATTGGGGTCACGTATCTTGTGGCCAAGCTGAAGCTCAATGTACTGATCTGGCATTTTTAGTATCTCTAGCATGACTGTCTTCGCCATAGCTCGGAAACCGTGACCGGTCATGACATCACCGGGGTACCCCATTTTTCGTAGACCATTGAGTACTGCGCTTTCCGATAAATGGCGGTCCTTGCCGTAGCTGTGGAAAACGTATTCATGCTTTCCCGTTAGGTGGTGGAGATCTCTCAGGATAGTAACGGCTTGGCGTGAGAGAGGTACAATTAACTCAACTTGTGTCTGGTTGCGAGTTTTGGGGGGAGTGAAGCGCCACTCTGCCGCATCCAAATCAATATCCGTCCAAGGTGCAGAGCGTAGCTCTCCTGGTCTGACAAAGACCATAGGTGCCAGTTGCAGCGCTGACCTTACCTGGAGGGTGCCACTGTAGTTATCAATATCCCGTAGTAACGGGCCTATTTGAGCGGGATCAGTGATGGCTGCCCTATGTTTGACTTGAGGAGGCTGTAATGCGCCGTTCAAATCTCGGGTTGGGTCGTGATCAGCTCTGCCAGTGGCAACCGCATAACGGAAGACCTGGCTACATTTCACCTTGATCCGCTTGGCTGTTTCCAGCTTGCCCTGCTTTTCGTACTTGCGGCAGGTATTGAGTACCATTATTGGGGTGACGTCCTGAATGGGGCGCTGGCCAAAGTCGGCGATGGGAAAACTTAGTAACCATTCGGACTTGGTGCGGGTGGATTCCGCTTTGTCCGTCTGCCGAGCTAACCATTCTTTAGCAATAGCTTTAAAGGTGTTCTCTTGGGCGAGGAGGGAGGCGGCTTTCTGATCTTTCCGCCGCTGGCTGGGGTCTTCGCCCCTGGCCAGTATTTTTTTTGCATCATCTCTGGCCGTCTTTGCCTCCCCTAAACCCACGGCAGGATAGAGACCCATTGAGAGACTTTTGGCCTTTTTGAGATAGAAGTAGCGCCACATCCACTTCTTGGTGCCGGTTGGCATGACCTTGAGGAACAGCCCATCTCCGGCGCTGAGCGTATAGGGCTTAGCCTCTGGCTTGGCTGTTTCGGCTTGGCGGGCGTGAGTGAGTGTCTTCCGATCTGCCATGAGTGGCCAACCTGAGTAACCTGATTGCGTTACTCAGGAAGTTACTCAGGTTTTGCTTGGATTGCAATGGATAACACAGGACTAATCAGGACGGTAAAAACAAAAAAACCCCGGAAAATCGGGGTCTTATGAACGTTCTTGGATGTTGCTGAACGTTGAAATGGTGCCCAGGAGAGGACTTGAATTTTCATGGTCGAAAAATTAAATCTTTTAATTTCAATAGGATATGGTTTTTTCCATAATTTGCGTTCCACTCACGTTCCATGGAGAAAATCGCAC
>Ga0098033_1000376_pt1 | contig 20509 bp, 54 predicted proteins | sample 1_EtaG_FD_75049 | JGI IMG/M metagenome (GOLD analysis project Ga0098033, IMG submission 75049) | Marine viral communities from the Subarctic Pacific Ocean - 1_ETSP_OMZ_AT15124 metaG | ecosystem: Environmental > Aquatic > Marine > Oceanic | place: Pacific Ocean | collected 2015-01-07
ACTTTCACTGAGCACCTCTAGTTTTTCCGCCGCTTCAAGTGTCGCGCGGGCGATGCGCTGAGTTGACCAAAGCACCATCACCATGCCTAGCCGCTCTGATCTCGACACCAGCCCAATACCCAACCACAATAGGGTCGGGTCCAGCGGCTTTACTAAATCACCGACTTGCACTGACCAACTCCAGATAAGGGTTGTCATCAGCCGACGCCCATCCCATGCTCACGCCTGTAACGACATCAATGAGGTTCACGCCAGGTCTGCCGTGCTTGTCCTCTGTCGCGCTGACGACCATGTAGAGTGTGCCAAACATCTTTACTAAGCTGCCGACCTTCACTGTATCCCTCTAGTTTCGTTCTCGCCATCTATTATAGCCACAGAATCCGAGAAGTAAAATGCGATTATTTTACGTGGCTAACGTCCCTGATACGCATGTAAGACATATTTACTTCTCCACTCCACAACACTTTGTGTCCCATATTCCCGCCATGCACGTAAGATTCAACAACTACGCCAACTTTGCCCCTCCAGCGAGCATAGCACTTCAGCCTTTTGCCGTATGACGACAACTGCACTAAATCACCCGGCACTTATCACCTCCAGCAGCGCAACGCTGTCCCACTCTGCTTCGCAGTTTAGCCAGCCGATATACGCCGATCCTTCCCATGCGCCCTCGCCCATCTTGAGGACCAGGCCACGGAATCCGCGAAACTCAACTAAATCACCGATTTTCACTTATCAACTCCAGCTTATTTGCAGTCTCCCAACTAGCATCGTCGCGGGTATGAGAAACCCACTTTACTAGCACTGAGTCTTGCGACGGACGGGAATAAGACATAGATCTATAGCTTATCTTTATCACCACCCCAAAGGCGCAGTTGTCTTTTTTCTGTTGTTCAGTCCAGGTCGATCCTGGGTCGTATCTTACTAAATCACCCACCTTCATTGACGACCTCCAACACTCCGCAATCCTCCCACGTGGGCGCATCCCTGCCAGCCCACAAAACGTGGGTATCTCCCCACTGTGGCTCTTGATCTCGCTCAACAGTATCAGCAGTAGCCACTACAACTCCACGATTATTCCCAAAGTCCCTCACCAAATCACCAACATGAACTTTATCGTAGTACGACATTTTAGACCAGTTTTCCGACTCGCGCCTCTCCTGATATTCGAGCCACCTCTTCCGTGACCTCCTGTGTCCTTCACTCGGCATTTTATTCTTCCTCGATTGTCACTAAAATACTGCACTCCTGGCAGCGCGCGGAGGCTATGTCAGACTCAATCGGACAGCCAGCCGCCTCCATCATGTCTAGGCAGTCTCCGTGCTCGTCCAAGAACCAAGTCTCAGCGACCATAGCAGTCATGACAAACTCTTTGTGGTCGGGATTATTAGGGCATCTCAGTTTCATTATTCATCTCGATTTCGTAAAAATAACATCCAGCAGAATACAGCTTTTCTCCGATATAATATGACAAGCGATGATACCACTTCCAAGGTACTCCGACTTTGTTGATCCAGCGGAAGGACAGTTCACAAAAAACATATCCCAACCACCCTGCAACTTTATTTTTCAACTTACGCAGCTTCATTGAGAACCTCAAGTTTTTCAGTTGGTACAAATAAAAACATTCCGCTGGTGTATAAAACTTCCGTTATTCGCACGTCATCATCCATTCCTAAAACTATGCCGACGCCCAAACTTGTTCTTACCAAATCACCGATTTTCACTTGTAGTCTCTAGGTGAGAGTTTGGCACCCACATGGTATTGCCTCGATATGATTCCTCGTCGCACAAATCCTTGCTCCAGCGAACCAAGGCGGCATCCAAGCTCACGTTTGGCAGCGCGTGGCGCAGCCGGTCAGGGTCTAGTTTCTCGACGATTCCTCGCCAGTGAGTCTTTGGACCCTTCCTGAACTTCACTGTGTCTCCTACCTTCATGCCAACACAATAAGAACGTCGGATCGAAAGTAAAGAAGCGTTGAATCACTCGGGGTCATTATGGACTTTCTCCAATATGATGCCGTCAGCAAACCCACCCCTCTGCTCACGCTTGTCGTAGGCTGTACTCTCGACGCTGGACATGTCAAGTTTATACAGATCGCAGATTGCGCTCAAAACCTCATACATATCAGCAGCTTCTTCGTAACACGGGTTCTCAAAAAACTCGCCCAACTCTTCCTGCATCTTTTCACACAGGGACTTTTTGTATTCTTCCTCGTCAGCGATATGGTACTCGCATGACCTCCCGCTCTCTTCAATGATCCGAGGGATCAAATCTCTAATCAGTTTCACTTATTGCCCTCCCTTCGCGATCCGTCCACGAGGAACCATACGCAGATCGGTATTGGATCTGACCGTCGAGGCTTTTGATGTAGACATAATCTGCCCCAAGTATCGTGGTGGCGGGGTTGTCAAAATAACATACCTCGTCATCGCAAAGATACTCATTCCCTTCAGGGGGCGAAGCTCCCCTAAATATACGAAACCCACCTCGCAAACCTGCTACCAAGATCATCCCTCTTAGCTTGTCGTGCGTTACCTCAGAGATTGCTTCAAGCATATAATCTGGGTATCCATCATAATGACAGTAGGTGCCAATATAAGTTCCTGGCTCGATTTCAACATAAAGGTTTGATCTTGTGCTCAATGGCAACTCCTTCAAATCATTCATTCCCATCCCACCCGCCTTCGGGTGCTTGAGATGGGTCGATCCACGTCGCCACTCGACAAATAAAATATGCGGCGCGGATAAGTGCTGTAGCGGTTAGTCTCCTAATGGTGGTCAAGATATGATCTCTAAATCTTGTTCGAGGTAGCGGCGCGTTCTCGTACCATGATCGGTGTTGAGCATAACCTCCCACACATGATACCCGCCTTCGCTCTTGTAAAAACCTATAGCCAGAGCGAGCGCGTCTTTTGGCACGCCGATGGAACTCCTTGTTATTTTCACCAGATTTCCAGGCTTCATTCATGACCTCCAATCTCAATATAGGCACCGAGATGGCGCAGTAAAGAAAATCAACAAGCCTCGCTGACGACCTCAAGACTAAAATCTACCCACCAAGCATACGTACCCCAATCCGGCCAATGAATCAAAAAGTCTCTGTAATCAGAGCCGTCATGAAACGCACTCACATCGCGGGTATCCACGATCACACCGACCCAACTTTGAAGTTCGGTAGCGTTTTTCGGCTTTACCAAGTCACCAACTTTCATGTTTTTTCCTTGGGCGCTTTGAACATTTTGAGGTCGCCTCTTTTGAATAGTCCAGGTTGGCACCAATATATGCGCTTGATGCCTTTGTACTTTTGATCGATCCAAAGAACCTTGTATTTCTTGCCATTGAAGTAGGCGTTGTTGTTGTCGTATATATCAATAAGCAAGCCAACAAGTTTGCCTTGGTGCCAATCTCTATGATACTTCCAGCAAGCCTCAAGGCCAATACCGTACTGGGATAATGTTACTAAATCACCGATTTTCATTTACTCTAATAATCTCCTCTTTTTCTTGGCGGGTCAGCTTTTTGAAATACCGCTCCGCTTTTTGAGCAATAGAACGACTGCAAAAATCTGTGCAATAAACCAGCTTCACTGGTCGCCTCGCTCTTGTATATTTTGCGCCTTTCTTGCTTTCGTTGTGCTCGTTGATGCGCCTGGTTATATCGGTCGTCACGCCAGCATAAAATGTATCATCATCACAACGGACGACATAAAAAAACCAGGCTTTATTCGCGGGCGTGTTACCGTCGAGCTTCATTTACCACCTCCAGACGATGTGCACCCCACACATGAACCCTGCCATCCGTCAGAACCCCAACAAGCGGATTTATACCGTGGGGTGCGGAAGGCGAGCTTCCAATGCTCACCACAACACCCATTATGTCCGGGTCTTTTATTACCTTGCACCTCACCAAATCACCGATTTTCATTCCATAACCTCCAACTCGCTGTCACCCCACACCAACTCGTCTCCGTTGGACATCAACACATATATCACTGAGTTGTCGGTGCCATTATAATCTAAGGGCATGGGCTTGACCGACGTTATAATACCCAGGGCATAACTGTACCAGGGTGAGGTTGGTTTCACCAAGTCACTTTTGTGCCTGACTAGATCACCGACTTGCACTTACAACCTCCAGTTCGCCGTGATATATCTCCACATCCTCGATTGCTCCCCATTTATCAAGCCATTTCACCATGGTATATCCCCCATGCAGATTATCTGTTTGTGTTGATATAATCAAGCCCAAATCACCCGAAGGGGTGTGTTCTATCAAATCACCGACTTTCATTTATAATCTCTCCAGTTGCTCAGGCATCATCAAAACAGGCCCAGGGACATCAAAAAAATGTACATCTAATAGTGGACGGACAAAATCATCATCTGGTATATCTATGATGATACCAAGCTGACCATATCCAGGTCCAGTAACTTTACTCTTTACCAAGTCACCGATTTTCATTTATAACATCCAAATGCGTTTTGGCGTATATACAAACAACGCCATTGAAATAAACCTCCCAACAATCTCCCTCCCACGTTTCTCTGAGGAGTATGCCGACCTCCCCAGCAGAACCTTCGGGTCCAAAACACGTCGTTTCTATTAGATCACCGACTTGCACTTATAACCTCTAATGTGTCGGAAAACAAGAACATTTCCAAATCACCTACGATAACGCGATGGATAGGCGCAATATCTGGATTCCAAAGGGGCACGTCTGGCCTCGCGTTTGTTTCCGCAACTACACCCACCACAAAAACATCTGCGGCAGTCCATCTTACTAAATCACCGACTTGCACTTACAACCTCCAACTTTGCACGCGGAATAGTTACCGTACAACTCGGCAACTGAACCACACACCTAATGCCAACACACTTTATAACCAGCCCCAGACAATCTCTTTCCCACCAATCCGATCCAGACCACGGGCGCACGAGCATCCCCACCTCTGGCTTTATATCTTTCATGCTCTGATTATAGGCACCATCTCTGTGAAATAAAGAGACTCTAAATGAGCAACCAAAAATATGCGTGATAGCCAATCACCGACGCAAACAAAACACCAATCGGCATCAAAAGATTCGGTGCTTTATATGCAATCCAGCCAAGGGCAACATAAAATATCGCAAACTTTGCAGCCACAAAAAACACAGGACTTATCGCGAGAGCCCATGCCATAATCGGATTCGCTTCTTCTATCCCTCTCGACATCGCCACCAAAGTTAGTACAGCATCGCAAATATTGAAAAGGTGGCAGAGCATGAACCATGTCAACTGTTTATATTGCGGGGGCATATAATAACTATAATGTCAAATGTGTTTATGACCTCTTTTTTCTGGGGTCAACATACTTGTCGCGCACATAGTTGCTTATGGTATCCCAGTCAAGCACTTCGAGCGGAACCGAAATGCTTTCCACCTTAGATACCAACTCGGCAGTACTGCTGGCGTGTCTTGCACGGGCACCCTCGGTAATAGTATGATCATCCACGTTCAGGAACTCAATGGGAACGTGTGCAAAGCCATCCGTGATTATCCTATTGCCGTAGCGATCCGGCACTGGACATACCAGCCGATATTCAATGATTTCAGGTGGATAAAAATAGTCGTAACCCCCATATTTATGCTCGGGGTATAGTACTTGAAGGTTGACACCAGTTACCACCGCCATCGATGTCGTGCCTGTGTCTGCCGTACGGCCACGGGCAGATAGTGACGAAGTTACATCGACAAGAGAACCAATGCCAAAGCCCCGCTTCTCCAGTTCAAACGCTACGTGCTTACGAAGATCAATGGTTTCTCTTGTGACGCGCTCGGTGTCTGCCTTTCTCTTGGGGCAGGTCGACCGGTTGTGTCCTGCTTCTCGGCATGGCTCATAGCCACACTTTCGATTCTTACCCAGATTGTTCATCTGATCTAGATCTTCTTTGAGGCGCTCAAGGCGGCGGGTGTGGTATGTGTAATCCCAACTCTCCTTGTCGCGGGAAAACTTCTTAGCTTCCTTCTTGTGTTCCTTGATCTTTACGGGCAAATCTTCTCTGCGTTTCGGGCAGGAAAGTATATTGTGTCCAACTGTCCAACAGTAGTTGCATGTTACGCTGCGTACATAACGCCCCTCGGCGTCTCTTTTATAAGACAAGTTCGTCCTCCTTCTGTCTGTTACACCAGAACTATAAGCACGGTTCTTGGAAGGTAAATGGAAAAATGTATTTTATGTGACGCCCCAGAATACAGAAGTGCTCGCCCACTGTGGAGGCGAACACATGCGCTGCCTCGACTGGATCGCAAGTATTTATACGCGAGGGTTTCGTTCCTATATATACTAGGGGCTCCAAACCCAACTGAGATATCAGCGGTATGTTGTCGTTCGGGGAGAACTTCTCGGCGGGATCTTTTGGTAAGGCCGTATAGTCAAACTTTAGAAACCTATCATTATCATGTTCAACCTCAGTCATAACCAGTCGCACGCGATCATCGTTAGAGATCTTATATATTTCGCCTATTTGAAGCTCATCGACTCGCACACTTACAAGCCTCCAAGAATCTTGTGATATTGAAGCGCGGGTTAGTGTCTTGAAACCTGTGGGCAAAGTCCACGGCGATTTGGTTCCTAATGTCTTTGTCATCCACAGAAGCTACAACCTCTGCAATCAACTTGAAATGTTTTCTAGTCATTTTTTATTCCTTATATAAGCGCGCGTATATGGATAAATACACGCAAGATAAATATTTGGTAGCCTCGGCGGGACTCGAACCCGCAAGCCCGGTGCGAGCGACAGATTTTAAGTCTGTTGTGTATGCCGATTCCACCACGAGGCTACTGTGTGTGACGCGCGCGGGCCGCGACGAGGATAAAATTTTGAGAATAATACCTCTGTCACTCAGAAGCGCCAACACTCTCGGTAACGCTAACACTCTCAGCCAGTTGAGCTAACACTGCCCAGTCAACTTTGCCATACTTGGTAGAGCGAAATTCTTCACCTCGCAACTGTTTCAGGCCAACGCCCTTGTTACGATATTTGGTAGCTCTCCCGCGCAACTGACGAAAACCACTGTTCTTGTCATTATAAAATGTCGCGCGCCCGTGCTTGCCAGCGGCATCAACACGTGCCCAAGCATGTTCGATTGTGTAAAAAAGCTCTTCCAAGCTGGAAGATTTTTGCCACACGCGAACAAAAGATTCTGGCAAAATAGTGGGGTTTGATGTGGGTGAAAACCCCGCAAATTTTACATTTTTTTGCATTCTTTTTTTCTCCTGATAAATGGTAAGTGGGTGTGTCCACCCGATACTTAACAACATAATAACATCTCACACAAAGTCTAGGTCTGGTCCGAAATATTTCTAACCAACCCTGCTTCCATTAGCGAAGCGGCTGTACGACCATAATGTCCTTGAAGCTTCCAGGCCAAACCAGTGTTTACTAGCTCCTGAAACAAATCAATAGTCTGCTCCTCGGTTAAATTTCCTTGCTCGTAGTCAATAATTTGAGCCACAAATTCTGTCATTATATCCTCCGTACTCCTAACGTAAAAACGAAGAGAAAAAAGTAAAGCCTATGACTCCGACAACTCTAAGCATAAAAAAAGCTGCTTCAGTTCTCTCTGAATGTCGATCTTCTTCACCTGATCGATCCTATATTCATAAAGCCTATAATCACCATGACCCAACTCCTCTCTCCACGCCATGGCTCTCTCATATACATCATCGAGTGCCCATTGAACCTTAACATAGGCCCAATTATTCTTCATATATTTTTCCGTAACAACTCCGTACCGTCGGATGTCGTGGTAGTTGTTGTAAACCACATCCCCTACCTTCATTCGCCCTCCGCACTATCTGTCGGTGAATCAACATTTTCGGGATTAAATTTATGAACCTCGATTGGTTCGAACCAAACAACAACATCCATTTGACCTGTGGTGTAATAGGCGCCAGGATGATGCTCCTCGCTGACAAGCTCCATCCCCTTGCCAGGTTTGCCAGCAACGCTGCGCAGCAGCAAATCATAATCCATCGCGCCGCCTCGATCTTTCATTGGTTCTCCGTGCATGTTCACCGGCCATCGGCGCGCATTCTTGCTCAAGCTTTTGGAGTCTTTATTTATGTCATAAACTTTGCTTGCATCAACAAAGGTCGTGTACAGGGTTCTACCTTGCTTTATAATGTTTTCCGCATGATCTAGGTTGGCGTAAAAAAATACTCTCGGCAGATCTGACGCAGTATGATCTCTCCGCGTATACTCCGATCTGTTGGTTAAAAAATATTCCGGGTCCAGCGTTAATGAATCGTCGTCGGCCTTTGAATAATGATACAAGCGAAGCCTGCCGCCTACGTTATAATGCTCCAAGCCTTCTCGTACGAGAAACTTCCTCCAGCCACGTAATATACTCTTCATGATATAAATAGTTTACCAATCAACAACTTACACTATTCATCCACAGGTTCAAATCGTATGACCCCTGGTGGTAGCTTGCCAGAAACGACGCCTTGGTGCTTTATACAAACCAATTCCACGGTGCGTGCGGGCACATAACCATATACTGTATCCGTTGGGTTGTCTTTATCTTCGGCCCACTCCGTAAGCAAGGGCTCCTCTGAACTTGGGAAGCCGACCTCAACTGACCAGTATTTTTCAGCGTCCCAGATCTTCGGAGTACAGTACGCCATTTCATTTGCTTGTACACTCATTGAAAAACCGTCCTTGCAAACAACCTTTTCATTTAAGTCTCTCACCTTTGCCTCCACGCTATTACACACAATACTATAGTAACGATCCAGCAATAGACTAGCAACATTATAGAAGGACTCATTTTTTAACCCACCTCTGGCTCGCCGCCACTAACCAAATCAATAACAACGCTCTTGATTTCTTTTGCGGTTTTATAAGTTTGCCAAGAATATTCTAAAGGTTTGGGGTTTACCGTGCCCCAGGTCCATAAGCAATATTTCCATTTGTTATTTACTTTTTTGATCTCGGCCATTATTTCTTTCTCTTCAACAACATACTCTCCCCATAAAACATAGTGACCGGACGACTCACGCTTCCACTTAAAATCGTCACGTAATGATTTAGCTTTCATTTATAACCCCCGCCTCATCTTCCTCTCTCAACACACACCTAACATCTCCCTCTGTCTCGATCCACACGCGGGCACCACATGACAGGGGCTTGTCCGGGCTATAGATTACTTTGCACGGCCCCTCGATAAGTACTTCATGGCAGTATGTGTTGTCCCTATAGGTTTTCACAGTTAGCACGGGCTCCCTATCTCCTGTCTTACGATTTGATTTGATTTTATGCTGGTTGACGTGTATTCTTTTTTTCAACGTTATTCCTTATATCCACTAACTGCCTTTACTTTCACTTATCACTCTCAAGTCATTTTTTGACGCCCACAGTTTTGCACCGCAGCGCCATGCAACCTCAAAGTCAGCATCCGGTCCGGGGCGCCAGCTGTAGGATTTCCGAATAATAACTCCTACATTTCCAGCCGTTCCCCACTTGCTCTTTACTAAATCACCTACTCTCACTTACCACCTCTAAACTAAAATCACATTCCCAGCCGTTGGAGCATGTGCTCCCGCCGTGCCATGAGTATGGCTTAAGCAGAGGATAAAACCAATGAACCAAAAATTTGCCATGAATATTATCCCTCGACAGCGATCCTTCAGAGATTATCAAACCCCTCCAGTACGTTCGACCCCCGTGAGTCATTCTCACCATATCACCTACTTTCACTTATGACCTCTAAACTAAATATGGTGGAGCCGATGGGAATCGAACCCACGACCTCTTGAATGCCATTCAAGCGCTCTCCCAACTGAGCTACGGCCCCGCGAGTCCTTCTTTCCATATCACCGACTTTCACTTATCACCTCCCAATGATCAGACAAGCTACGCGTTTTTTTGCCAGAACTAAGTATGACTTTTATAGCATTGTAGCTTACACTCAACACTATCCCTGTTTCGTGGGTGAACTCTTTGCGGTCTTGTAGTCTCCACCACATAACATCCTTCATCTTCACTAAATCGCCAGTTTTCATTATTCCTCAAAACTCACTTGGTCTGAATATAAAACGATATGATACTTTCTTCTCAATGCTTCTGCAATCCTCTCTGATAGTTCTTTTACTTCCTCTTCATCATGGGGGTTAAACCCCTCTAGATATACAGCGTCAGTCAAGACGTCTTCTATGGTGTCACTAACTTTGTCCATGCACTAGTAAATATAGAAACCAAATTGGCTGATCTATAGTACAAAAATTACGAACATCGCCATCACAGTTGCAACGCTAATCAGCGTGCGTTTAAAAAATTTATCGCTTTGGATGCTACATCTTACAAATTCACTTGTGTGCACTAATGGCATGGTTTATTTCTCCTTATTATTAAACATAATCATCACGCAAGGTGTCAGCCAACTCCCACTTAGGATTGTTGCTTCCGGCCCACAATACTCGACAATATCCATGATAAAATCGTACCTTAGTCTCTATGACCAAGCCAACGAGGTCGTCTCGTCTGACAATATCTCCCGGATCAAAGATTGTGGTGTAATGCTCCAATGATTCACTAAGACAATATAGTTCCGCTATTCACTTTGTAAAGCAAGCGAATTTAAAGTTCTATTATTTATAGGCTTACAGATCAATTACGATCACGCGGTCCTTCTGCTTTTCAGCCTCCTCTTCCTCGGCCTGTTTTTTCAGCCACTCTTCATACAAGCGCCAGTCTTCTGGGCTAGTCAAAGGAATTTGCAAGCACGGACGTTCTTCTGTCATAGTCTTTTCCCTCACCTATAAATAATAGACTTTTAGAAAATTAACTGATTTTAACAGTCAAAGGTTGCGCCTCGGGTCGAGTGGGTACTATGATCCTGAGAAGGCCATTTTCATAACTAGCTACCGACTCGGACAAGTCAAGATTGTTGTCATAGTTGATATAAGTTTTTTGAAAACTACGGCGGGCAATTCGACGAGATGATTCTTCTTCATCTCCCTCGTTTGTCTCGGCTCGAACCGTAATGCTCTTGTCTTCAGGCTTAACCTCAACAGAAAGATTTTCTTTTGAAAAGCCAGCCAAGGCAAACTCCATCACGGTTTGGCCAGTTTCATCGCGATAAATATCCGCAACTGGGTATCCCTGTGTGGATTTCCGCAGCAAACTGTCGAAGTTTCCTGCGCCATGAAAAATGTTATCAAAAACATCATCAAAGGTGGTTCGGCCCAAAAGACCTGGGCGGTACATTGTAAGTGAAGTATTCATACTTATTTTCTCCTTTATTAAGCAAGTTTGAATGTTGCGGTCCCCTAATAGGCAGACTGCAGCAATAATAATATAATCACCCTTTTAAATTCGTCAAGGGCTAAAAGTAAATTAATTTAATCTTGTTGATACAGATAGCTCGTTAAGCTTTTCATTCGCTAATTTTTTAGAAAACATAAGGGTTTGTAATAACGTTAAAACTTGTTCTGTCATAACAACTTGACCATCTGGCTCGTCCTTCGCCGCTTCAACTTCTTCTTGTAAAAGTTTTGTTATATTAAAATTTGTCCAAAATACTTCTGCTAACAGCGCGCATATGCGGTCTTCTGCACCAACCTCCAAGTAGTGATGGAGTATTCCCCGGCATGTTTTAAATCCACCCTTGGCATTTTCAAGCATGCTTGCAAGTTGCTCTGGAGGCACTGCATATGTTTGTCCATCACTCATCAAGATGCCTCACTAAATCAGTGTATCCGCCAATAAAATTAATTTGATTGCCCTCCCTTTTAAAAACCATAGGCACGGTTTCATATGAGTAAGCCTCTTTTAGAAGCCCCAGCACCTCAGGTTGCTTATCAAAAGGAACAACAAAGTACTTTTCTTCTTTCTCTATAAGAACATCCTCGGCCAGTTTGCAAAAAGGACAAGAAGCTTTTACATATAAAATATATCTTTTATTTTCCACGCGTAGTATAGCTCTCAACTTGCTCACTAATCGATTCTGGATCGCCAACAACAACCAGCTGGCGCGCAAAACCATTCTCTGAAATGAATAGTTTGGTGAAGATATGGTTTTGATCCAAGTCTTCAATTAAAGATTTTTCTTTATTTTCATTCGTCAGTGTATTATCCAACTGAAGATATAAAATAGAATGTGGGTTAATCCAGATGTCGGATAGTGAATATTCCTTTTTCACATGTGGGTTGTCGTCCAATCCTCCGCGCGTAACACATACTGTGCTGTGGTTGATTTGTCTAAGTTTGATCATAAATTCCTCTTAAGTGTTTTTTTTCAATTAACCATGTGCTGTTATCGTGCAAGACTCTTAATTTGTCTCCCATGTCCTCAAGTAAAATAACGTTAATGGGTTTTTTTAATTTTATATAATTCTTCACTGTATTATCTTCAACGACAGAAAGCATATAAGATTCCGCCGGAACATATATTAAATCATATTTCCTCTTTTTCTTCATCAATAGTTTCCTCCTGTTCTTCCTCGGTCGGTCCCGGCTCGGATCCGGGAGGCTGGGCTTCTCTAATAACAGCTTCAAGCCAGCCCGATGCGATACTAGCTGCGTCGTCGAGCGCATGATCAATGTTGGTCAAGCTTCCCCGTAAAGAGTCAATTTGAGAAAGCAATTCGCTAACCTGCCAATAATTAAATTTTTGATTTGACAACATCCCTAACTCACCTTGCACTCGCACAAGAGTATCGATTACAATACTCGATACTTCGTCTAACTCACACGTTTTCTGCACTTTAACCTTCATTTTTCTCAACTCCTATTAAGCATGTTGATGTTGTCAGTAGGGTCGTGACAACTGATACCGCGTTTTTCAAAGCTACAATCGTAACCTTAGCCGGATCAATAATCCCACAATCAAACATATCAACAACTCGTTCTTCCAAAAAATCATATCCAAGCCGATTGCTTTTTTTCTTCTTATTTTGTTTCAAAATGGCGTCAACAACCAAATCTCCACTGAGGCCGCAATTTTTTGCCATCTGTCTAGCCGGGGCCTCCAGTGTTTTTAATAATGTTTCCACGCCAAACGCCTCTGCCGGGGTTTTTGTTTTTACTTTTATATTGCGAGATAATAAAAGTGCGGTGCCTCCACCAGCCACCAAGCCCAGCTCTTGAGCAGATTTGACAGCCTCAAGTGCATCCTCAATTCTATACCGTTTTTCAACCATTTCTACTTCGCTTGATGCGCCAACCTCAACTATTGCAATTCCACTCATAAGTCGAGCCACCCTCTCTTGTAACACCCTAGCTTCCTTGAAATTCTCCGTTTGTTTTATTTCAGACTTTAAAGACTCAATGCGCTCTTCAATTGTCTCCCAGCTTCCGGCGCCATCAACAATGATTGTGGAGTTCTTTTCAATGTCAATACTCTTACACTGTCCCAGGTCGGCCAGCTTCATATCCTCTAGTTTTATTCCTGAAGAGCGGGAGACAAAAGTAGCACCGGTAACTAGCGCCAAATCAGATAATATTTGTCTTCGCTCTTTGCCATATCGAGGAGCCTTACATGCCGCGACCTTCATCGTCCCCCGTACCGTGTTCATTATTAGCGCCGCCAGAGCTTGACTCTCCACTGCATCTGCTACCAAAACGAATGGTCTTCCTTCGCGAGCTACCTGCTCGAGCGTAGGTAAAATCTGCTGAACGTGTTCAATTTTATGATCTGTAACTAATATCAGAGGATCCTTATACTCAGCGACGTTCTTTCTTTCGTTCGTTACAAATGCCTTTGCGGCATAACCAGCATCAAACCTGAATCCTTCAACCATTGTAAGCTTGGTTTCTTCGGTGCGCCCTGCGCGCACAGTCACCAGGCCATTGTCACCAGCTTGGTCAGCGGCAGTAGCAATTAACTTTCCTATGGCAGCGTCATTATTTGCTGATATAGCCGCGACATTTTCAATATCCTCATAAGATTCGACAGGGATTGAACTTTCTTTGATGTTTTTAATAACTTCTTTTGCAGCTGCCTCAATACCCTTTTTCATTTCCAGAGGATCGTGACCACCCCTAATATATTTTTGTGCCTCATTGTATAGTGTACGCGCCAAAACAGTAGACGTGGTTGTTCCATCTCCTGCTGATGAATTTGTATTCTCGGCTACCTCTTTCAACACAGATGCAGCAGCATCCTCAAACGGATCATCTGATGAAAAAAACCTAGCTACAGTCACACCATCTTTTGTGATCACCGGCCTGCTTGTTCCGCTTCTTAGCATCACGTTCCGCCCGCGCGGCCCAAGCGTAACTGATACACAGTCCGCCAAGTCATTAACACCCTTCGCTAATTTCTCTTGCAATGCGTCAAGAGAGAGAGACACTTTATTCATAATTGACCTCTATAGAACAATATAGGACAAAATAAACAAAAATCAAGGGCTCCTCAAACTTTTTTTCGTACTTCTTGAGTTTTAGTTTCAATATTGTCTGCGGCATGAATCGCCGCCACAGCTTCGCTATCGACCTTCAGACCTCCAGCGAAGTAACTTTGAATGTTCGTCGTCAACATTTTAAGATTATCAAAAATAGCAAAAACACTTTCGTTAACCAAACTAATAACTTGATCCAGCATTTTTTGAATTGCCTCGGGGCCCACGTGAACCGTGCCAATATATACACTACTCTGTCCTTCTGGTAAGGCTGAGTGTGGCGACGCCAAGGTGGCAATCTTTTTAGCCATGTTGCCCGTCAAGTTAAAATGACCATTACTCACATAACCATGAGAGTTTAACAAGGCTTGAATTTTTTGTTCTTTCGATAGCTTTTGGTACGCAGCCAAAGATTTCTTAATCAAAGCTTCATCGTCCTTGCCTCCAAAATATTCATCACTAATTGCCTTCTTTCTCTTTAGTTGTGCAGCGGTATGAGAATATTTTGTAACAATATCTTCATTGGCTCTCAACAATGCCAAGACGAGATCTCTTCGCTGGTGAGTGTTCGTACCATCAAAAAGGCCCGCAATTTCTCTATCAACAGCCCTCTGCCCCAGGTGAGCTTTGCCACGAATCGGATCGCTGCCAGAAAAAATAGAATCTTTCTTAGCGTAGTCCAGAGTTTGGAATAGGTCTTTAAAGTTGATTGCTCCCAAAATCTTGTGCGCTTCTACTTTTATAATCTCGGCCTTTGCCAAGTTCAAAAATTCAGCCTCGACTTCTTCCGCAGAAGGATATTTTCCTCCCTCGGGAAGATTCGCAGAGACGTCGACCAGTTCTGGTTTTTTCTTTCTCCTCCGTATACTATTAATGAACCTCCTTGGTAAAATGATGTTTTTTTGCGAACCTTCTTTACCTGAGCTTGAAGCAGCTAGAATGGAAAAAACATTATCTAATGTAAAATTAAATCTGTACCAATCAATTTTACCATTTCTTTGCAGTGGGTTCTCTGGATCGATCTTGTCGATATCCTTCATGCAAACAACATACTGCATATAGTGTGGCTCTTTGATAAGATCTTTTACCAAGTCCTTATAACTTCCACCAACCTCGACCGAGCCCTCCTTATATAACTTAAGAGAGATGGGTGTGCCGGCAGCGTCCGTCAAATCAGCAATAGTATTTTGGCCCGTTGGAATTTGTTGTCCTTTAAGAAGTACTGCCAAGAAAGACTCAAAAGAAAAGCCCGCAGACGACGCATTAAAGTTAGTTAAGATCTTAGTCAAGGTTTTATAAAACACCAAATAAGATAATACAGAAGAAATTTTCCCCGATGGAGTTTTTTTACCTAAACCAAGCTTGTTCATCAAACTCTCGTCCATATTATAAAAGCTACTTAGAGAATCTAATTTGGCCGGAAGATCACCACCTCCAATATTTGTCAGAAAATTCATTAACTGGCCGCGGGCTGTCGAAGAAAACCCCTTGCTACCTTCTGGGGTTGAAACGTCCGACCACCCAATCTCAGAAATTGGAATGTCGGGGATTGCAGCGATGGTCAACCCCCTTTGTTCTTGTCCTTCAAAAAGGAACTGGAGTTTGTTTAAATTCTTCTCTTGCTCGTCAATCATAGAAAATAAACTTTCTAAAGTTAAATTTTCTGGAAAATAGCTTTCTTTAATAGCGTTAAGTTCTTTTTTGTTCACAGAGGTACCCTCAAGATAATTAGTACCTAGACGATGATATCGGCTATTCCTAGTTCAACCGCTTCCGTGGCGTTAAGATAGACATTCGTTTTCTTGTCCATGAGCTTCTTAATATAACGAGCAGTCATGTCTGTTTCAGATGCCAGCGCACCAACATATAGTTTTTGTGTAAACTTAGCTTCTTCAAATTCATTTTCAACATCTGACAAGTGTCCGTGCTGTCCGGCAACAACGCCATGGATCATAAGTCGACAATGCTTGCCTATTCGCCTTTCCCCTTTTGTGCCACCAGCCAACAACAGCACACCAGCCGACATGACTTTTCCAATTCCGTGTGTACAAACTGGACTGAGATCTCTAATTTGTCTTATGACATCATAAACCGCAAACATCTCATTTGCTGCACCGCCATAAGTTGAAACATAGAATTCTATAGGCGCGAACGTTTCAACTAGTTTAGAACCTTCATCGTCAGGATCTTCTCTTATAACTTCTCGGCCAGCTTCATGCAGAGCCAGCAAGCCAAAAACGGCGTCAGCGCATTTTTCTTCCGTAATGTCGCCGTATATGCCGGTAATTCTTAGTGTGGGTTTGTCAAGTGCAGAGTTTATGAACGTTATTAAATTCGAATTGTCTTCATCTGTTTCATCTTTCTTCTTCTCATTAAAATCCAATTAAAGCTCCGTTGTTTTTATACAAAAAAGGCAGGGATAGGCTGGTCCCCTGCCTTTTTTATTTCTCACCGTGATACACTTTTATCGCCTTCGCTTTCGGCCTTTCCGAGAGCGGCGGCTAGCCTGCAAGATGCGAGCAGCTACGCGGCGCGTTACCTCATTAACAAGGTCTTCTTCGTCAAGCTCTTCTTCTTCATAAAGTTCTTCTTCCATATATCCTTCGTCGCCAAGATCTTCAAGATCAAGTTCTTCCTCCATGTAGAGATTGGCGTTCTCAAGATATTCCATGAGCGCAGCTTCTTCCTCTTCTTCGGGGGCGCCAGCTTCGGGGGGCATGCCGGGGGGCATGCCAGCTTCTTCTTCACCTGGCATATCAGTTTCTTCTTCACCTGGCATGCCGGCTTCTTCTTCACCTGGCATGCCGGCTTCTTCTTCGCCTGCTTCCATGGAAACTTCCGGGGCACCGGGAATCCCACCAAGAGCATCAACGATGGCAGATACGACCGTTTCGACCGCAGCTTCCATGGCCTCATCTTCGCCGGCGGCGCCGGGCTCTTCTACGGGCTCCTCACCTTCGGCGGGCGGCTCATCTAAACCCAGGGCCTCTTCGCCCTCGGGGCCTTCTGCCTCCTCAGGTGGCGCTTCCGGTTCATCTTCCTCGGCTTCAGCCAGGCTATGCTCGTTCAAGCGTCCAATAAAATTACTAGCAGCATCTTTGCCTAAGTTTGCATGCTTCATAAATTTTTTAATTTCAGACTCGGATAAGAGTGTTTTGCTCATTTTCTTTTTTCTCCTTCAGAAAACCTTAAAGGTATCACATATTAAATAGAATCTTTATCGAAGAAAAGACTTATTTTTTTTATGGCTTTGTCTTCAATTTGCTTTATTCTCACAAAGCTGACTCCTAATCTTTTTGCTACCTCTCGTAAAGTCATATAACCATTCTTTTCTATTGCTTCAAAAGTACAATTTAAATCATCTTTATACTTTATATAGTAGGTACATTCTTTTATTGGACAAGGTGTGTTCAAATCCTTGCACACTTTTAAACAGTCTCTCATATATCATTCTCCAAAATATCAAATATATTCTCTATTTCATCTTCCCCAAGAGCAAGGTCCTTAGATAACTGCTCGCCATGGCGCTGCAGCTTTAAAGACTTTGTTCGACGAGACTTGCCCTGTAGTTTATATTTTTCTTTACACTCGTTTATAAACTCAACAACATGTGAATCGTTTTCAATATAACCTGTAACCATCATGCGTAAAAATTGAGATTGATTTATACCATCATGGCTGCACCTTATCTTAAGTTGGGCGTGGCGTTGTGGTGTATCATAAAACATTATTTTCTTTCTATCGTTGGGATCTGGGATTGTAATATCTTTCATCTATAGCTCCATAAAATATGAGTGTTGCTTTCCATCTGGCCAGCGGAAGTTTGCACAATAAACTCTGCGCGGTCCTGCAACTCTCTAATATCTCTTGCTCCGGTATAAGACAAGCCGCTGCGTATGCCGCCAATAACATCTTTCATAACATTTCCCACAGAACCCTTAAAAGGAATAATTGTCGAAACCCCTTCTGGTGAAGAAGACTTTCCCCTCCAGTCTCTCTGCGCGTCTACAGACGCCATCCCTCTATAAACTTTATATTTTTCAGCTTTCTCATTCGACAACAATTCACCAGGCGATTCAGTAGTGCCAGCCAACATGGAGCCCAACATAACAAAGTCAGCCCCCGCAGCCAGGGCTTTTACAATATCGCCACTGTTTTTGATCCCACCATCAGCAATTAACTTAGCATCTCTATCCGTATATGAGCAATCAACAATCGATTGAAAGGTTGGTACTCCGTGACCGGTAATAATTCTTGTACTACATATCGAGCCGCCGCCAATTCCCACTTTTATACTGTTTGCTCCCCAATCTGCTAAATCATTAAAAGCTTCAAGCGTTGCAACGTTGCCCGCCATCAAGTGAATCGTAGTGCCAAAAATATCTCTTAGTGTTCCTAGCGCCCTCTTGACCAACTCATGGTGCCCGTGAGCCACATCCAAACAAACAATACGGGTGCCGGCATCCCATAAAGCACAGGCTCGAGCTTCATAATCACCAGTCACTCCAATTGCCGCGGCAGTGTAGGGGATGGTTGCTTTTTTAACAAGTGTAACTTGCTCTTCAATTGTGTTATATCTATGAGCCACGCCCAAGCCCCCTTCACTGTACATAGCGCGCAACATTTCAGATTCAGAAACAGTGTCCATTGGGCTTGATATGACTGGGGCCCCTAGATAAATTGTATCATCTAAAAAGCTTCCAATATCGACCTCACTTCGGCTTTTAATATCACTATATTTTGGTACTAAAAGTACATCATCAAACGAAGATGCCTTGTGCATAATTAATCCCCCTCTAAAACTTGCAAATACCTTTGCAAATACCAAATTGCTTTCTTGATATCTTCTGCTGGCTTGCCTTTGTGGTTGTGTCTTGAAATATATTTTAATGCATTTCCACAGTGATAGTTTAATTTCCAATCCTCAACAACCTCAATTGTTTCAAACTTTCCGTGATTATAATGTTCGGGTTTCGTAACCGCATCATATTCAGGCTCTGTGGGTGTTAGCTTTTGTTCCGCAGCTTCCATTATCTCTTCTAAAGTTTGTTTTGCTTCACTATACGATATATTACTGCTCATTTGCTCTCCATCGTTTTTAAAGTAGGTGACTGACTATTTTTAAACACCACCAAGGCCGAAGGAAAGGGTGCAGAATTTTTTGAATCTCCAAACTTCAGGCGGCCGCGAATAAAAATAATTTCTGCTGCGTGCATAATGTAGTCGTGCCACCACGCAGTATCAGTACGAGAGGGAACAAGCAGAACAACCGTGGTATCGAGCTTTAAGCTCTCTTCGTAACATTTTTTTACCCATTTTTTAACCTCTCTCCCATATGGAGGGTTACAAAATACTATTTCACCTTGCCAGTCCTGAGCCAAGCCATCATCCGCTTTCGTGAAGAACTTATCACACTTTTTATTCCACGGAGTAGCGCACGGATCTAGTGTAAAATGAAACCTCGCATCTAATTTATCAAAAAGTATTTGCGGAGTTGACCACTCGCACGACTCAGAACTGAACATTATCCGTTGAGCTGCATTATTCATACTTTACCCCGCAATTTCATTATAACCTGCTGTAAGTGGTGCATCACTTTCTCAAGCTCCTCTAATACATCTGATTTTACCACAGCTTCCTCGCGAGGTTGGTCTGGTTTTTTCCTAGGATTTGTATTGACCTCTGTGCTTTTATAAACTTCCGCTGCTCGAGCATAGGCGCGCCGGCGGTTGAACGTGGGCAGGGTTTTTCTTCTTATATCATGACTGTGCATTTTTTACTCCGCTATTTAAGTCAGTTGTTTTATCAGTTGAGCCCAAGGCACCTTGGCCACGATCAGAAATTGTAATTGGATAGTTATCATATAAATTATTCTTTTCAGATTCCATAACCCGAAAATGAACAACCGGTACCATAACGAGTTGAGCTATTTTATCATCTGCACAAACCAGCTGCTCCGTGTCTCCAATGTTGTGCAAGTCTACAAAAATCTCACCGTCATAACCACTGTCGACAACGTGCGCGCCAACCACCAAGGACTTCTTGGCGCCCATGCTAGATCTGTTGCATACCTGAAGCATGTATCCATGAGGTACTCCAACCTTAATGCCCGTGGGCAATA
>Ga0098033_1000377_pt1 | contig 20433 bp, 14 predicted proteins | sample 1_EtaG_FD_75049 | JGI IMG/M metagenome (GOLD analysis project Ga0098033, IMG submission 75049) | Marine viral communities from the Subarctic Pacific Ocean - 1_ETSP_OMZ_AT15124 metaG | ecosystem: Environmental > Aquatic > Marine > Oceanic | place: Pacific Ocean | collected 2015-01-07
GACATGGTCCGTCAAGGATTTGCAGATGCCGGAATTGGAGCTGAAGATCTGACCTCGAACATGGCAGCTGCTCGAACTGCTGCCAGTCAGATGAATCTCACAGTGGACCAGCTTCAGCGCGTGCTCTCGGCAGAGGGTGTGCAGGACATCAATGAGATTCTGGAGGGTACTGCTGATGCCGCTGCGGATGCTGCGGACGCCACCACTGCGGACATGGTCAACGCCCTTGACTCAGACATGGCGAGAGTTCAGCGCACGCTCGGAGCCACCCACGAGGAGATGCTTGACATGCTTCAGGGTCAGGCCACCATGGCTGGGTGGGCGACCCTTCAAAGTGAGGCCGCCAAGACCACTGAGGAGATCGAGCGGATGTCCCAGACTACCGTAGAGATGGCTGGGGCGATACAGACTCCTATCGCCGCTGTGGGGGAGGCCATGGCGTCGGAGCTGGGTGAGAGCTTAGAGGAGGCTCTTCACGGCGCTGAAGAAGGCGCCGGAGGTCTCATCGGTCAGCTCGAGGATATTGCTGCAGATCCGATCTGGCAAGAGCTAGGTAAGATGGGTACCGGCCTGGGCGGAGTTCTCGGTGAGGAGCTGGGTGAGACGGTGACAGGTCCGCTTCTGGAGGCTGCTGAGTTAATGGAGGAGGTCTCTGGCGAGATAGATCTGGCAAGAGGGAAAATGGAGGATTTCCTCGATACAGTCAGAGAGGGCCGAGAGGGTGCCGGTGTGCCGGGAGAGACAGGCTATGTTCCCCCGTGGGAGGCAATGCCTGGTTTCGACATGGAGCAGCTCGGAGAGGAGCTCGGGAACATGCTTGCAAATGTGGGTGAGGAGGGCGGTGCCCGCTTTGGAGCGGAGGTGATCGGAGGCATCACAGATGCCTTCACAGATACCGAGACTCTTGACGAAGCCATCGATGCTCTCTTCGACCACATCCATGAATCGGCTGTTAAAAACGGCATGGAGGCGCAGTCAGCTAGTCCGTTCGGCCTGAGCATTGTGGAAGGCATCGTCACTGCTCTACAGGAGAGTAATGAGGAGATTGCCCAGGCGCTGGTTGACGCCGACCCAATCATGGCCGCCTTTGATGAGGTGGAGGCCCTAATGACCCAGCGCCAGGACTCCATCGTTGCTGACATGGCCAAGCTTAGTGTCCCCGTAATTCCAGCACCCAGGCTGGAGGCACAGGACGTCGACCTGACAGTACAGATTGATAACCTAAATCAGGCCACCGATGCCTTCGTCGCCGCTGCTACTGACAGGCCACCTCTCAATCTCAACGTGAAGTTTGAGCTTACCCGACAAGGAACAGGTGAGCTGATCGCCATGCTTGAGGACGGTGATGTGTACGGCAAGGCAGTCACCACCGCGGGTGGAACAGGAGTTTAGAGGAGAAAAGATGAGCAAGGATGGAAAGCTAAGGATAACAGATCGGATTTACCTGCATCCCACCTTTAGGGAGCTCTACGACCGTCTCAGCGAGAAGCAACGTCAAGCTGTCGATCTTCACGTGCAGCAGATGGGAGGTCATCTCCAGAGCACGCGAGATAAGCTACGTGCGTCCTTGCAGGAAAAAGATAAGGTTCAGAATTTTGTCAAGTCCCTAGACGAGGCGATGTTTTTAAGCGCTAAAAAGAAGGGAGACAGCTAATGGCTAGAGAGACTCTTAAAGCCTATCTATCCTCTTTAGGTGCTGCTGGAAACTCCATCACCTACACCGTCGACGACGATAGCGGAGACGGGTCCTTGGGTGTCGGTGATGATCTGGGAGTAGATCCGGGAACCCAAAAAGAGCTCCTTGGACTCCGAGAACCGATTCAGGGAAAGGACGGGACCGACGGCCGTAGTCCCGACGACACTGGACTAATTGGCGACTACCTCAGATATATTCTTGATCACTACACTGAGGCTGCAAATTATTTTAAGCTAGAGGCAGGAAACAGAGAGGCCGCTAGCATAAATCGAGGTAGCTCAATTAGTCCAGCTGAAATTCAAGGGGCTGAAAATGTATTTATCCCTGTCGCTGATCCGAGCTCTGAGATGGGAAACATGCTGTCACAATACTCTAATAGCGGAAAGTTTGACGAGACCGATCACACGCTATTAGAGATAATTGATAAAACGCAGGGAGTGCAAGGAAACGAGCTATTACCAGAGATTGAAGGAAGCAACATTAACACCTCGGGGCAGGTTCAGGTTGACACCTCGGCTGATAAGGCGACCGACGCGACTGAGTCTGTCTCTGAGATTCTGACTGCCTATAACCGATTTCAACCTGGCACCACAGGACGTGCTTTCGCTCCGAGGCAGACCTCCTCTAGTGAGCTTGATGAGAGCGATTTCATCTATCCTCAGACTGAGTATGGAGAGTATGAGAGAGGACCCGAGGAAGGAGTTACGTCATCTCCTCTGCTTTCCTCTATTGATCCGACATCTTTGGATAAATTTAAGGAGGTGGCTCACTCTTTGCTGCTCAAGGCGGCTGGGTTTGATACCTCTGCCACACCCGGAGATAGCATAGATCCTGATGAGTATGACTATGGAGGCCAGGAGTATACAGAGACGCAGGAGAAGAGAAAGGTTGAGCTATCTGCTCTTCGAGCTCGAAATGCCTATAACTTTCCCGACCGCGGGGGCATCTCGGTTCGAGCTGGAGCCGGAGATTTTCTCACGCTTGACGAGTCTAACACCACGTCATACGGAACCACTAACACACCTGAGAGCCCGTTTGATCCAATTGATCCCGCTATTCTCGCCGCCCAGGCTGCTGCAGCGCTGGTGGCACTAGGTGAGGTGGCCAGTGACCTGAACGATGACATCCTTAGCTCTCTGGTTGAGGCAGACAGAATTCCGTTAGGGAGGGGTCCGCTTCTAAACGGGGTGTTCTCATCTGAGGTTCCGGCAAACATTCGCCTCTTGAAGTCTGTGATCTTTGTGCCGACCGACTGGCCGTTTGAGGACTGCGTGAACCGGGGTCTACAGATGCTCTTCGGTGACACCTTCACATCGATCTCCAAGGTGAGCACGTCAAACCAGTCTGCCATGGAGGACGCCACCCTGGTGCAGGACTCGCCAGGATATCTGCTTGCCATCTGCCGGAGCATCCTTAGGTCTGCCAACACCATCGAGGACCGCCTGGCTGAGGCCTCTAACACTGACTTTAGCACGGGTAGCCTTCTAGTCCTGATGAAGACCATCCAGGGATCTAAGATAGTTGGATTCTTTAAGATGCTAGCGACCATCGGAAACGCCTCCCTTCAGGCGGGTATGGGACAGAGCTTTGATCAGTCGATGGCTAACGACGGATTCTTTAACGTGGACAACCTTCCAGACAGCCCGTCCACGAGAATGGCCAAGAGTCGCTCGGACACTGGGTTCACCAACATGGCCCTGGCATGGCGAGGAAACGTGCTACCTTCAGCCTATCTGGTTCCCAAGGGGGTGATTAACGCTGCCATGGACATGGGTACCCTCGGAAATGGACCAAATCCGCTTAAGGCTCTCACCACTACCACACTAAATGACAAGGCATACCTAGATGCTAACATGTCCGGCGAGTCGTCACGCATTCCAGGTGACGTTGTGGAGAGGCTTGAGAATCTACTGGACTCAGAGTACTCTCCCTTCTACTTTCATGATCTGCGGACGAATGAGATCGTCGCCTTCCATGCCTTTCTCTCGTCTCTGAGTGACACCTACTCGCCGCGGTGGAACGGGGTGGAGGGATACGGTCGAATGGATAACGTGCAGATCTACAAGCAGACCACCAGATCGATCAGTCTCAGCTTCATAGTGGCTGCCACCTCCCAGGAGGATTTCGATGAGATGTGGTTTAAAGTCAACAAGCTCGTCACCATGGTGTACCCACAGTGGTCTAAGGGAATGCAGGTGCTAACTACAGACGGTGCTATGACATTTACGCAGCCCTTTAGTCAGGTCTTAAAGTCTTCACCCGTGATCCGATTGCGTGTGGGTGATCTGGTGAAGGGAAACTACTCTAAGTTTAATCTAGCGAGACTCTTTGGAGTGGGAACTGGGGCATCAGGTCTAAAAGGCGCTGATGACTCCTCTCTGATATCAGGAACTGCAGTCGGAGATGCTGTAGAGTCGGCATCTTCTTTCATGTCTTCGGTGACCGATTCTATTAACAACACGCTTACAGACCTGTTCTTTCTACTTTACGGCACGCCGCTTGGGTGGGGAATACTTGAAGATACAGGCACCAGTGCAGATAGAGCGCTTCGGGCCGGAGTATCACAATTATTAACAAATGGATTTGCAAACCCTGCACTTACTGCGCTCGTGGGGGGAATGATGCGAGATCCAGATACCGTTATAAATCCTTCGCCTACTTCATCCACCATATCTGGCCTTCTTGACTCGTTCGGGTCGTATTTGGGCAACGAAGTTGCAGAGTCCTTGTATGGGTATCACACCGGTACAACCGTGTTTATTAAGCCTAGCGCGGCTGGATACTACACGTTTATCGAAGGGGGAAGCAAATATCGGGTTAGATTCTCTCGACCAGTTCGAGGCACCGTCTTAGGACAGGAGACAAGGGACGTCGATACAGCTTTTTCTGATCCTTCCGGTTCTGGAGTGCTGGGTATCGGCCAGACAGCGCCGTCTAGCGGTCGCACCTCAAAGACCGTCTACTCGATTATGATAACTGATCTAGGAGCTCCAACCTGGGCACTATTAAACACGCTGGAGGTCACACACTCTGACCTAATTCTTGATCCCAACTTCCTTTTTAATCTATGCATCCTTCCAATGCTTGACCTGGGAGGAGTAGTTGATGCTCTTGTTGATGCGGTCACCAACGAGGCAGCAGTGGCGGCTGGGATTCCAGCGGACACCATGGACATGACAATGAGTGACACCGCTAACTTTATGTCATCCTATAGCAACCCTGTGGTGAAGGCATTTAACTCCTCGAGAGGTCGCGGCCTCGCCGGTGTCATCACCCGACTTGACTTTCGGTGGGTTGACTCACAAACTGTGTGGGAGACAGACTGGAACTCCCGGGCCCCCAAGATGGCGAAGGTAACCCTAGGCTTCACACCCATTCACGACATCACACCCGGAATTGATCACGAGGGCTTCAACCGAGCACCTATCTATAATGTGGGTCGGGCGATGGAATACATCTCGGGAGATCCCTATGACGATCACGGCCTCGCATCTAAGTATGGATTTAGAAACGACGGAAGGTCGACGTGGCGAAGTAAACGAAACAATGAGGAGGACTAAACGATGGCATTTAGTAGGTATAGCGGGGTTCCAAAGATTCTCAATAGGACCCAGTATGGCACAAGTAGGCTAACCTCTAAGATATTCTTAGGATGTGAGAGCGGAAGAATTAAGTTTAGGGCTCACACCTTGCAAGGCGGTGAGCGCCTCGACACTCTCGCCGGCCAGATATATGGGGACTCCTCCTACTGGTGGGTCCTTGCTGCTGCGTCCGGAATCGGATGGTGCCTTCAGGTGCCCGCGGGAACCCTCATAAGGATCCCCACAGACCTTGGTCAGATAGGAAAGATATCATAAGATGGGGAAGAACGTTACCAAGATTCTTGAGGAGTCAGATGTTCTCAAGTATTTTAACATCAAGAGCCAGTTTGATCTGCTGAGGGCAGTTGTGATTGACGAGTCTGGGAGCTCTCTCCTCGATTCTGCCACAGCCGCTGCCGATGCTGCCACCGATGCACTGGCAGGAGATGCATCACCCAGCAATGGAATCATATCTGCGGCGGCTAACACTTCCCTTGCCGACGCGCTGCTTAACGTCACAGAGGGGGCTTGGACGACCGCAACTCTCATCACCTCAGGTGAGGAGCTAGAGATAGATGTTCCTGACCTTGAGAAGCTGTTTAGGATATACTTTGAGCATGACTCCTTCACCGCTAGCTCACCGGCATATTTTGCCTCTACCCGAGACGGCGACCCCGTCTCAATCAAGCAGATGATCATGATCGGAGATCAGTCCTCGGACCCCTCGGGGATAAATTCGAACCCGTCGGCGCCTAGCAAGTCCTCTAGCCCAAACCTCTCCCTCATCATGTTACAGTCTCCTAAGCTCTCTCCGGCTGCCCGGGACGCCGGTGCAGTGGAGTTCTTCATGAACACCATCCCCCCTCTTGAGTTTAGCAGGTGTGTCCCTTACATCGACCTACAGCTTCGAATCAAGAGACCGGTAATGGCGGAGGGAAAGATACGAAACATCAGCATGATGAGATTTTTGGGTGCCTTCGACGCTGTTGACGACGGCCTGGCCGGAGAGATCGTCCAAGCACGCCCGGTATGGGGCCAGGATAACGTCGCCGGCGCCTCCGAGCTAACGTCTGAAGCCGAGGCTGCTTACGACACCAGCACCGGTACCTGGGATGCCTACCTTGCCTCCACTGAAAGTGAGATCGCAACCAAAGCGCAAAGCTACACCGGAATGGAGATCTTCACCTCTCCGCAGACTCTGGTGAATTATGACCGGGATCTTGATTACAGTCAGCTTCATGCTCCCTCTTCTACCGGGATACTTGATGTCACCCGCCCATTTATGACGCTAAGGGGGATCTCTGTCACCCACGTCCCGATGCGGCAGGGGGCGATCAACGTCATCCGGGCTAAGGTGGACATCACCCTCCATGACCGATCTCGTCTGGGCGAGGTGGCCTCTTTCATCGCTCCGGGGGTCTTTAAGGATACCGAGGCACAGCTCGAGTTTGGATGGGCCCATCCTGATGGGGGCCCCGACAGTGATAACGTCTTCGGTATGTTTCTCAACGCCATGAGAAACAAGCAGAAGTACTTTCTAGTGAAGTCAGACTATCAGTTTACGCCAGATGGTCAGGTGACCATCTCTCTAGACCTGGCAAATTGCACCTCAACAATGTTAAAAGGCTATAATGCCTCGTCAGGTTACCTGGTCAATGTGGACACAGTAATCAACACCTACCAGCAGGCCATCGACGCCGTCCGGCAACAGGCGAAATCAGACAACGTGGCTGCCTCTGTGCTACCGAAGACTGTCTTCGCCTCACAGGATGTCACAGATGCCTCGATGATGCTACCGGCTGAGCTGTACAAGGAGATAAAGGAAGTGATCGACCTGGCAGTAAATGATGATCAGGAGATGTCCTTTACGGACGCCATCAGTAAGCTCGACGAGATTCTGGAGGGTGATTCCTCAAAGTATGAGACTGGAAAACCGTATAGCGTGTTCACCATCCTCAATGAGAAGATCGGCACCTTTAGGAGAGATGAGGACATCGAAAATATGGCACTTGACCCCTTTCTCCGGGTGCCCACAACCAACTCTGCAGCTTACAGTGCTCTAGCTGCCAACTTTATTGATAGAAAGAGATACGTGTCATTTGGTCGGCTCGTTCTGGCATTTATTGGCCAGCCCATCGCCGCGGCAGGCGACTATGACGAGGTGCAGATCTACTTTCACTCCTTTAACGAGTCTGCTGGCGCGATGCACGGCATGAACATCGCCTCGTTTCCTGTAAATCTAGACAGGCTCCATAAGCTGCTTAAGAAGTCGACTGAGAAAAGTAGAGACATCAACGTGTTTACCCTCTTTGGTCTCTGTACACGAATTGTTCAGGACATCCGCTCCTTCGCCTACGGGATATCTCGTGACATGAGTTACGAGTATGGAATTGAGGCTGAGAACAGCGAAGGTATGGCAGTTGCCGAGGCCTCAGTTAATGTAGGTGACAATGAGGTCACTGAGGATGACTCTCAGGACTCAACTGAAAAGGTGGAGACGTTTCTCTTTGAGCGTCTAAATGAGCTTGGGTGTCCGAAGCAGGAGTTTAAGCCACCCATAGTCTCTTATATGATTGAGTCGCTACCCTCTCTCCAGCTATCGGATGACGGATCAGCCATCGAAGACGGCACTAAGACCATCATGCGGATTCACATCGTCGACGAAAAGGCCTCCCCTTACACCGGAGAGTCTTTCGTGTTACAGTCTCTGGCTGAGGGTGAGCAAGCGATCATGAACTCAGGGAATCAGTCGGGATCCGACAGCGCCCAGTCTGACTCAGACGACGAGGAGAAGATCCTGGAGAGGGCAGAGAGAGAGTCTGAGTCCGAGGCACTTGATAGGGTTAATGCTGAGGCGGGCTCGACGGCATCGACGTCACTAGATGATGTGGTCGACTCGGTGGTGGCCTCCGTCACCGGAGATTCGAGTGTCGAGATCAAGCAAGCCTCAATGGAGGGCATCAGCACGGATCTCGCCCACACCATAATCTCAAATAATATTCCAACCATAATGTATGGAATCGCCCACTCTGCCATCTCAACGATTGACATACGTGGCACCACCACCGGCGGTGTGGCCGACTCCCTGATAGTCGCGGCCTATCAGAAGGAGAGGGAAGGTCAGGTCGAATCCGGGCAGGGAGCCGCCGGTGATGTGGCTAGCATGACTCTAATCCCAGCCCTCCTAACCATTAATTCTCTTGGCTGCCCACTGCTTGCCTACGCTCAGCAATTTTTTGTTCGACTGGGCACGGGCACCACACTTGAGCAGGTCTACGGCATAACAAAGTTGTCTCACACGATTCGGGCCGGAGAATATAAGTCTACTGCTGGGCTTCACCCAATGAACTCAGGAAAGATCTTCTCCAAGCGCGCGCTGTTAACCGGAATCAAACAGGTGATGGAGACAGAGGACAGCGGCGGAACTAACGTCAGCTTGTGATATCTGTGAACAGTTGATCCTCTAGAGATACAATTCTAACATGAGGCTATGCTTGCATCGAGACGTATTGGGTGCCGACAGTCACCTGATAAGCTACGCGGGTACCGGTGAGTTTGAGTGGGTCTCATCTCTCCCGTCCGATGTCATGGTCTTTGGGGGCCCACACTCGAGTCACCTTTCTCTCGACGAGATTCTCGAAGCTCTTCAGGTGAAGGTGTCAGCCAGCCCAGGAGAGAGATATGAGACCGCCTGGCAGGAAGTCCGAGGCGGGGATCCTGGATTTATCAAGTGGCAGTGGGTGCTGCCTCCTCGGGTCTTCCACAGATACGTCTCTGAGCTTCTGGATCAGCTCTGGAGGGTTCTTGAGGAGATAGATGGGACGTACTATACGCAGGAGTTTCAGGTAGGTAGAAAGTTAATCCTAGAGCTAAGATCATCCAAGATCGATACGAGCTTATTGAATGATTTGATGAACTCCGAGGCACATTCAACTGTTAGGTCTACCCTTGCAGGATTCAAACCGACCAAGGGAGATATGCTAGATCCGCCGCGCTATAGTCGCACCGCATCTGTAACTGGAAGATTAACGGTAAAGTCAGGTCCAAACATTCTCACCTTGCGAAAAGACAACCGAAAAATAATTAAGTCAAGATATCCAAGAGGCAAAGTTATTCAGGTGGATTTTGTCAGCTTGGAACCTCGTGTTCTGTTAGCTTCACAAGGGCAAGACCCACCTAGAGATATCTACAGTTATATTGCTAGCAGGGTTTTCAAGAATGACATCTCCCGGGCTGTTGTAAAGGAAGCGACACTAGGTGCGATGTTTGGAATATCTCCTAGAAGATTTCAGGAGACAACGCAGCTAGACATTAACAAAGCCAGTGACGTTCTCAAGGAGGTGAAAAAGTTTTTTAATATCTCGAGTCTCGGAAGAAGCCTAAAGAAAGAATTTTCAGAAAATGGTCATATTCTTAATCTATATGGCAGAAAAATATTTCCGTCATCCTCAAGATCAAATGTTCTTGTCAATAATAAGGTGCAATCCTCTGGTGTTGACGCAGCCTTACTGGGATTTTCAAATTTTCTAGAGATGGTTTCACATGCTGGGTGTGAGGTGATACCGATGTTCATCATCCACGACTCTCTGGTGCTTGATGTAAAAGAGAAAAACCTCGTAGATCTTCAGAGGATAGCTGATAGAGGTGTAAAAATTTCGGGATTTTCTGTGAATTTTCCCCTTTCTGTTGAAACTGTGAGCTAAATTGGTCATTTTCTTGATGAACATTTGACTCAATGTTGATATCTTATATCTGGATTACACTATGAGCGATAATTTATCTGAAATTGAAAGAAACTGGAATCTCTTTACAAAGTTATGTGAAAAGACCGATGTGAATGCTGAAGCCATATCTGGTCTTCTTGATGAGCTTGGAGACCGAATTGTGATGTGCCCAAGTAGGGATAGAAACACGTGGGTCACGTGCAAGACCGGAGGTCTGGTTGAAAATGCCTTAAACACCTTTAGAATTATTAGATCGCTTGATGAGGTAATGAAGTGGAATACACCAATTGGCTCTCTGATCCTTGTGTCTCTATTTTACAACATAGGAAAGATTGGAGATCTCGACGGAAATGACCTGTTCTTACCCCAGGATTCTGATTGGCATCGAGAAAAGCTTGGACAGCTTTACAAATACAATCCGGATATAGAGCGGATGTCAACTCCTCACCAGAGTCTCTTTATTCTGCAGTCTTTTGGTGTGGTCCTGAGTCAGGATGAGTGGCTAGCAATTGCCACTAGCTTTGGACCGGCCTTTGATGAAAATAAATTTTATGTGGGTCATGAGACTCAGCTTGCTTTGCTGTTGCAACAAGCTGTTCGGCTTGTGCAAGAAGAAGAAAAAGTATAATCTGTGATCCTTCGCTATAATTAATAATATGGCGAAGACAAAATCTGATCAGCAATACTCAGGCCGCGGAATAGCTGTCCCCCTAGCCGGAGCGATGCTCGGTGGCGATGACTATAAAGATAAAATAGGTGGCGGAAAGAAGCCATACTATAGAGGAAATCAAGGAACCCCCAGCCAGGGCGCTGATTCAACATATTCTTCCTATCTTGCTCGAGTTAACAGAGGGTTTGAAGATTATGAAGACTGGATGATGTTTCCTGAGCAAGAAGAGGAAGAGCTTGATATTTATGATGTAGATATAGAGGTTTTGCCTCTTACATCTAAGATGCCTAGATATGCTCGAACAGCCAGGAGAGCTAGATTGCTGGCACCAAATGTGTCGGAGAAAAGAGTGACAAAAAGATACAGCCTGCTTGACCTACCTGATCCCCAGCGAATAGACGAGGGGACTCTCGGCTGGGCTGCTGATGTCGGGACAGATGTCTTGGGCGATATCGGCATGGCAGTTGCAGGAGCCGTCCCAGTCTTTGGAGATGCTGCTGCTGGACTCGCCGCCACTTGGAATGTCAAACAGCTTGATGATGATATGTCAAGATCAGCATCAGCAATTCAGGATTTCTTAACGCTTCCGAGTGACGAGACCCGTGACAAACTAGAAGGCTGGATCGGCTCGATAGGTACCAATCTCATCGACCTGTTTCAGCGGCTTCTGGAGATGTCACCAGATCCTGGCGGAACTGAGACATTGAGCGGAGTGATAAGTGTAACTGGAGCTCTAAATAAACTGAAGCACATCATGACAGTCTTTAAGCGTACAAAGGCGGCCAGGCTCGCCGGCGTCGAGGGCTCATACATGGCCCCTGGGATGACAGTTGCTCAACGTCTTCGTCAGTCCTTGGGCAGAAGCTCGACGGGAGGAATTGCTGGGTTTAGATCAAAGCTCCGGCTAGGAGCACTTTCTGAGTGGTTTATGGATGACTTAGCGTGGCTCTTAGAAAAAGGTGCCTCTTGGCTCCCAGGCCCGGTAGGTGAGGCTACTGAGTGGCTTTTATATGTTCCGTTGAGGATTGATTTATTGGGTGACCTAATTGATGACTATGATCATCAAAAGGAAGTGTATGCCAGCGCAGGTCTTCCATTGGAATACGCATCAAGGGTGGATGTGAGTGACATAGAAAATTATCAAAGTGGAGCTGTCCCCGTGTGGGAAAGACCCATGTCTCAGATTGAGACGTTATCACAACAGGAATTAGGAGAAGGTATCATGATTACAAACAAGGAACTGTTACAGAGATTTATTCGAGAGGCCATCGATCTAGAAAGCAATGAATCTAATTATATCTCTACGCTGGGAGGCTCTGCGGTTTACGAACCATATTTGATGTCTCGCGCCGGAGAAGAGTCAGATGACGGAGAGTTTCTCAAAGGATTTGTGGTTAAACAAAAAATGCATGTCGGAACACATGGCAGTCATCCCAGAGTGACAGAGTCTCTCTTTAGGGAATTTATCAGGGGAAGACTTCGTGAAAAGCTAGCAGAAGCCAAAAAAAAAAGAAGAAGGTAATTAAGAAAAACGAGGCTTCCACCTCAGGTGGAGTCGGAGGATGGACCGGCCCTCTTGGAGCGGGGAGTGGTCAAAGTTATGAAAAACTCACTAAGAGAAATGCTAGCTTTTTTGGAGGAGGAAGTCTTGTTAATCCAGACGCTCCTAAGGGAATTGTTAAGCAGGCAAAGGCGTTTGCAACCGGTACAGCTGGCAAACCCAAATCAAAGAAGAAGAAATCACGTAAAAAGAAATCTAAAAACTAAACAATAAATTTTGAACATTACCCTGTTGTTGGGTATCTTTAAGTTGTGCTTAGCACAAGTAAATTAAAAACTACATTATAAACATTAAGGAGTTAAAAAATGGCAGTTGATTTTGATGCAATCAGGCGTAAGCTTGATCAGCTTAGTGGAAACAATCGTCGGACGTCGTCTACGTGGCGTCCCAAAGAGGGAGAGGAGCATACAGTTCGGCTTCTATCATTTCCCGATAATGACGGACAGCCCTTTAAGGAGCTGTGGTTTTATTATAACATCGGTAGCAATCCAGGGCTTCTAGCCCCCTACCAGTTTGGAGATCCCGATCCCATTCAGGAGCTAATTACCAAGCTTCGGGATGAAGGTACAAAAGAATCTTATGAGCTAGCTAAGAAGCTCTACCCCAAGATGCGGTGCTATGCTCCCGTGATTGTTAGAGGGGAGGAAGACAAGGGTGTTCAGGTGTGGGGATTCGGCAAGATGGTATATCAGTCACTTCTGAATATCATGCTTGATGAAGACTATGGCGATATCACAGATCATGCTGATGGTCGGGATATCAAGGTTAGCTGTAATAAGCAGCCTGGAAAGAAGTGGGCTACCACTGAGGTACTTCCTCGTGGGCGGACATCGCCTCTCGCAACCACAGCAGAGCAAGCTAATGGGTGGATGGATAATATCCCAGACGTGTCTACAATGTATGAGTGCAAGTCTTATGATGAGCTTTCAAAGATTGTAAGTGATTGGATTAATGGATCCTTCGAAGGAGAAGAAGACTCTCGTTCCGGTACCTCTAGAGGTGGTAGTGACTCTGAATCTTCTGGCGGAAGTGACACTCCCAAAAATAGCAAATATAAGAATCTAGACGATGCATTTGCAGATTTGATGGGCGAGTAGTCTCATACGTGTCTGACTTATCCTGGCGAGATTATTTCTCGCCAGGATTTATATGAACAAACCTTCTATGAGAGTGTATTTTTAATATGCTAGATTTAAGATGTCAAGAAAAAAAGAGATAAATGCTAATGGAAAAACACAGGATTTTACTGTTGATCTAATTGAGGCTCTTAACAAAGAGCACGGATCACGAATCGCGTATAATCTAAGTGCTGATACCTCTCCTACACACGTTAAAAGGTGGATTAGTACGGGATCTAAGCTCTTAGATTATATTTGCTCTAATCGACGGGATGGAGGTCTTCCAGAGGGAAGAATTGTTGAGATTTTTGGCCCTCCTTCTATTGGCAAGTCTCACATCGCGACTCAGATTGCTAGAACCACCCAGAATATGGGTGGAATTGTTGTCTATATTGACACTGAAAATGCTACGTCTGTTGAAAATTTAGGTCTTTTGGGTGTTGATGTCTCTAGTCGGTTCGTGTATGTAGATACACACTGTACTGAAGAGGTTCTGTCTATTGCTGAGGCAACCATAATGAAAGCGAAGGCGATGGACAAGGACGTGCCAATTACTATCATTTGGGATTCAGTTGCTGCGTCATCCCCAAAGGCAGAGCTAATTGGCGACTATGACAAGGAGTCTATTGGGTTGCAGGCTCGTGCCATCTCAAAGGGGATGAGAAAGATTACAGGAGTAATTGCAAATCAGAATGTGCTGTTTGTCATTCTCAATCAGATTAGAACAAAGATTGGAGTGATGTATGGAGATCCTGATGTAACTCCTGGGGGAAAGGCGATTCCATTTCATGCTTCAACAAGAATCAAGCTCGGAGCTGGGCAGCAGATAAAAGACGGCGACGACGTAATTGGAATTCACGTTTCGGCCAAGACAATTAAGAATAAGGTTGCGCCTCCGTTTCGAAAGATTGATTTTGAGATTCATTTTGGAGTCGGGATCAAAGAGCATGAGCAGATGTTTGACATTCTGAGAAAGCACGGACCCGAGGTCATCGATGGAAAAGAAGTCGTAGTATCAGGTACAGGTTCTTGGAAGTGCATTACAATAACTGATACAAAAACAGGTGAAATTCTCTCTGAGAAAAAATTTCACAAACCTAAGTTTAATGAGATCGTGAGATCTCCAGAGTATGCTCCATACATTGATGATCTTCTGGAAAAAGTTATGATTAAGATATTTTCCGTCGATAATCTTGATATAGACCATGAATCTTATGAGGAGATTAGGTCACTCTCGGTGAGCTTAGGGGAGACTGTGGAACTTGAGAAGTGAAAACAGTTCTCCTAGTTGATGCTCTTAATCTCTTTACACGTCACTTTGTAGCCAACCCCTCCATGAGCATACATGGACACCACGCCGGCGGAATGGTTGGTTTCTTAAATGGAATTAGGCTTCTTAATGAGCGGCTTCGACCATCACAGGTTATTGTTATCTGGGAGGGTGGGGGTTCTAGTCGTCGAAGAGCGATATATTCGCAGTATAAGGCCCAGCGACGGGCCCAAAAACTAAATAGATTTTATGGTGATGAAATTCCAGACTCTGTTCAGGGTAGGAATAATCAAATTTCTGTAATTGTGGAAATTTTAAAAAAGACTCCCGTATCTCAAATCTACGTACCTGACTGTGAAGCTGATGATGTAATAGGCTATCTAGCTAGATACAAGCTTAAAGATAACAAGAAGGTGATCGTGTCTTCTGATAGGGATTTTTATCAGCTTTTGAATGAAAATGTTAGCATGTTTTCTCTTTCAAAAAAAAGATTTATCTTACCAGAAACTGTTTTAAAAGAGAACGGTATCTCTGCTAATAATTTTTGTCTCGCTAGAGCAATATGCGGAGACACCTCTGATAACATAGGGGGAATAAAAGGCGCTGGGATTAAGACAGTATCTAAGAGATTCTCTGGCATGGCGTCGAGTCAGAGCATGACAATAGATGATATCATTAATGAATCTAAGAAAATGTCAATGGGTAAACGTATTCCTAAAATTTATAAAGAGATATTGTCAAATGAAGACATAGTCAAAAGAAACTGGAAGCTGATGTATCTAGATACAAATAATCTGTCAGCTTATCAAATTAAGAATATTGACGACACAATTGATACTTTCAATCCTGTTAGAGATAAAATCTCTGTAATGAGAACACTGATCAGAGAGGGAATTCAAACTCTTGATGTTGATCGACTTTTCTTATCATTTAGCACAATGGATCTCTAGACATGAATTCTGAAGAAGTATCTCCCCATCAGTCTCCCACATATTTCAAACAGTATGGAAAGGCCTTTCAAGAGAAAATATTTCAGTCTCTTATGACTGACAGTCCGTGGTCACTTCAGATGACTGAGATCATGAATCCCTCATATTTTGAGCTTAATTATCTGAGATATCTCTCTGATAAGTACTTTACATATTTTTCAAAATACAAAGATTTCCCTACGATGCCTATCTTGATAACCATTATCAGGGATTCGCTTAGAGAGAGTAAGGATATTATTCTAAGAGATCAGATAATTGATTTTTTGCATAGAATAAAGACAAATCCGGACATGGGAGATCTCAAATATGTTAAGGATAAGACTCTTGACTTTTGCAAAAGGCAGGCCTTTAAAGATGCGCTAGAGCTTGCGGTTACGGATATTGATCAGGGAAACTTTGACGGAGTTGTCTTTCGAATGAAAGAGGCATGTGCGCTTGGATTACCACACTCAGTTGGGCATGATTTTTTTGAGGATATGGAGTCTAGATTTTCTCTTATAAAGAGAAGCACATGTCCAACAGGAATTTCCGAATTAGATAAAAAAGATGTTCTAAATGGCGGATTGGGAAGGGGAGAGATTGGAGTTATCACAGCTAATACGGGCGTAGGAAAATCTCACTTTTTGGTTTCTTTAGGTGCTGAAGCCTTGCGTCGAGGAAAAAATATAATTCACTATACTTTTGAGCTATCTGAGAACGCAGTTGGTCTAAGATATGATTCAAATTTCTGCAGCATACCCAGCAATGAGGTGATTGAAAGAAAATCGGAAATAATCCAAAAATATCAAGACATGGACCTTGGAAGGTTAATAATTAAATCATACCCAACAGGCTCCGCTACAGTGACAACCCTTCGCAGTCACATTGAAAAATTACTTTTAAAATCTTTTGTTCCCAACATGATTATAATTGATTATGCTGATATCATGAGATCGACTAGAAAATATGATTCCATGAGACATGAGCTAAAACTAATTTATGAGGAAATTAGAAATCTTGCGATGGATTTAAACCTACCGATCTGGACGGCGTCTCAGGCAAATAGAGATTCGGCGAACTCAGCCATAGTTGGTTTGGAAAACATGTCTGAGGCCTATGGAAAAGCTATGGTGGCCGATGTTGTGGTTTCACTTTCTAGAAAAGCCGCCGAAAAGACCTCAGGAGTCGGGAGGCTGTTTGTTGCTAAAAATCGAGCCGGACGGGATGGGATGCTTTTTCCAATTAATATCAATACAGCGATGTCAAAGATAACTGTTGTTGAAAATTCAGGGGAAATGTCTGTTAACGAGGTGATTGAAGCTCATGATAATTCAATGAAAGAGCTGCTAAAATCTAAGTGGGATGAGATAAATAGAAACTAAGGGAGAGTCCGTGGCTAAATTTGAAGAGGTTGTAAGCAAAAGCATTGAATATTTTAACGGGGATGAGCTTGCAGCAAATGTGTTTGCCACCAAATATGCTCTTTGTGATAAACTTGGAAATTATTTTGAATTTACGCCAGACGAAATGCACAGAAGGCTAGCAAAGGAATTTGCAAGAATTGAGAAAAAGTATCCAAACCCGATGCCAGCAGATGAGATCTATGCTCTCTTTGAAAAATTTAAGTATGTAGTTCCGCAGGGCTCACCGATGTCTGGAATTGGAAACCCCTATCAGATCCAATCGATCTCTAATTGTTTTGTGATTGAATCACCTCATGACTCATACGGAGGAATTCTTAAGACGGATCAGGAGCTTGTTCAGATTGCTAAGCGCAGGGGCGGTGTGGGATTTGATATCTCCACAATTCGACCTAAAGGATTATCTACCGCTAACGCTGCTAAAACGACTGATGGAATTAGGATCTTTATGGAAAGATTTTCTAATTCATGTAGAGAGGTAGCCCAGGGAGGACGTCGAGGGGCGTTGATGATGACGATTTCAGTTCATCACCCTGACATACAGACGTTTATAAACATAAAGAGAAACCTTAAAAAAGTGACCGGTGCAAACATTTCGATTAGATTAACAGATGAGTTTCTGGCTGCAGTTAATTCAAAGGATAAGGTACGCCTAAGATTTCCAGTTGAGAAAGACTCTGAGCCGCTGGTTGAAGCCTGGGTTGATGCACAGGAGCTGTGGGAGGAGATAATCTCATCTGCTTATGAGTGTGCTGAGCCCGGATTGCTATTTTGGGATACAGCCAGGCGCTGCACTCCTTCTGACATATATGAAGAAGAAGGATTTGGGTCTACATCTACGAACCCATGCGGAGAAATTATTTTGTCTCCGTATGATAGTTGTCGACTCATGGTTATAAATCTTCTTTCCTTTGTTAAGAACCCTTTCACAAGTGATGCAGAATTTGACTATGAGAAGATGGGAGACGTAGTTCAAAAATCCCAGCGTCTCATGGATGACATGGTAGATCTTGAGATAGAGCAGGTTAAAAAAATTATTCAAAAAATAAAGAATGACCCAGAGCCTACTGCTGTCAAGGTGATTGAAATTGATTTATGGAAAAATATTGCAACCATGGCTAAGCTTGGAAGAAGAACAGGCTTAGGAGTCACTGCAGTGGGAGATGCCTTAGCAGCGCTTGGAGTTCAATATGGATCTAATAGATCTATTGAGACCGTTGGACTTTTTTATAGGACTTTAGCAGTAAATGCATATCGGTCTTCCTGCATCATGGCAAAGGAAAGAGGAGCATTTGAAATTCATGATCACGACAAGGAGCGAGGGAATGAGTTTTTAGAAAGAATCTGGGCTGAGGCGCCTGACATATATGAGATGAGCCATAAGTTTGGTCGTCGTAATATTGCTCTGACGACAACAGCACCAGCAGGATCAGTTTCTGTTCTTACGCAAACCACCAGCGGGATTGAGCCGGCATATATGCTAAAGTATACCCGTCGTAAAAAGTTAACTGAAAACGATCTCGATGGAAGAGTAGATTTTGTTGACGATTCAGGCGATCGATGGCAGGAATATGACGTTTATCATCATGGATTTGAAAAGTGGATGAAGGAACAGAAAGACGAAATAAAAACGTTGCCCTTTGAGGAGCTTGAGGGACTAAGCCCATACTCAAAAGCAATCTCAGGTGATGTTAATTGGGTCGCCAAGGTAAAGATGCAAGCAGCAGCACAAATGTGGGTCTGTCACGCAATCTCTAACACAACTAACATTCCATCTGATACTGACATTGAGACTGTTAAGAAGATATACATGACAGGATGGAAGTCTGGCTGTAAAGGAGTTACTGTATATCGAGATGGATGTCGTTCAGGTGTGCTTATCAAAAGGAAAAAAAGCAGGTTTAGGACGCATGATGCTCCTTTCCGGCCCAAAGAATTAACGTGCTCCATTCATCACGCGTCAATTAAAGGTGAAGACTGGACCATTCTTGTTGGACTTATGGATGGTAGGCCCTATGAGGTCATGGGAGGTCTTCAAAAGTACATAGAGATTCCCAGAAAGTACAGGGAAGGAATCATTGTAAAGCATCCAAGAAAAACTCGAAACTCTATTTATGATCTTCGAGTGGGGAAAAATGGTGATGAATTTGTGATAAAGGATATCGTTTCAGTATTTGATAATCCTAATCATGCCGGATTTACGAGAACCATCTCATTAGCTCTCCGTCACGGTGCTTCAATTCACTATGTTGTTGAACAGCTTCAAAAAGATCGAGAGATGGATATGTTTTCATTTTCTAAGGTGATCTCTCGAGTTCTTAAAAGCTATATCAAGGATGGTACTGTTCCCGGAAAGACGACTTGTGAAAATTGTGGGGCCGAGGATTCCCTAAGATATCAAGAAGGATGTGTGATGTGTACTGCATGCGGAAGTGGTAAGTGCGGATGACAACATCTGAACTTATGCACCTTGTGACCGTCACTGACGATGCCGGTATCCAAGTGCGCAAGCTGCTCAACGAAGAAGGCAACCCTGCGATGGGACTTCGCCTGGGAATTAAGGGCGGAGGCTGCTCTGGGTTGTCCTATGTGATGGACTTCACAGAGGAGCAGGAAGGGGACACTGTGATCGAATATGATGGATTCCGGGTATTTCTAGACCGAAAGAGCACGATTTATCTCTCTGGCATCACCTTGGATCACCAGAGTGGACTGGAAGGAAAGGGTTTTGTCTTTCAGAACCCGGCAGCCACCAACACCTGCGGTTGTGGGGAAAAGCTTCTCTCTCTGACATGCGTGCAGGATAAATTATTTGATCTTGCTGATATTAAGTTATGCATAGACATGAAGCCCTATTTATTTCTTAATGGATTGGAGATAGACTATTCAATCATGCGGTTGTAGTGAGAATCTCTTTTTAGGATACAGTGTGCATTGGACAGTTAAGATCTCTCCTCTTTTAAAGGAATATGAGCTAAGAAAAAATCCAGTTATTGTCAGAGTAAATAAATTTGATGAAAAATCAGCAAAGGAATTTCAGGAACAAATTGCCTTAGCTCACAACACAGGGCAGCAGATAATTCCGGTGATCATCGATTCATATGGAGGTCAGGTCTACTCCCTGATGGCAATGATAAGTACTATTAAGCATGCAGAGATTTCTGTAGCCACTGTGGTTGAGGGAAAGGCGATGTCGTGTGGAGCAATTCTCTTTTCTTTCGGTGAGGAGGGATTACGATTTATGGATCCAGATGCCACGATAATGATTCACGACGTCTCTTCAATGGAGATTGGAAAGGTGGAAGAGATAAAGGCATCAGCCGAAGAAACAGAAAGGCTCAATCAAAAAGTTTATACAATGATGGCTAGAAACTGTGGAAAGAAAGATGATTATTTTCTAAAGCTAGTTCACAAGAAAGGTCAC
>Ga0098033_1000382_pt1 | contig 20340 bp, 25 predicted proteins | sample 1_EtaG_FD_75049 | JGI IMG/M metagenome (GOLD analysis project Ga0098033, IMG submission 75049) | Marine viral communities from the Subarctic Pacific Ocean - 1_ETSP_OMZ_AT15124 metaG | ecosystem: Environmental > Aquatic > Marine > Oceanic | place: Pacific Ocean | collected 2015-01-07
TAGCAACATCATCGGAGCGAGAGCATGATACCAGTGAAACTGATCGGGGAGAGGAATTTTGTTTAGTCTCCCGAAGGCTATGTCACCTTGACCCCAGCCATATAAAAGAGTACTAGCCAAAATAGTAGATGCGAACAACCACATCCAATACCACTTCACTTTCTTGCTATTGGAACTTATAAACGTCCCAAGAGTTTGTGCGCTATCGTTTCCGATAACAGCTAGCGCAGCTAGCAAGAATCCAACGGATCCAAAGATTAATGATAAAGACATTACTAGAACCTTACGTCAAATCGAAGCTCTGGGCCGTGTTGCAAAGCCCACTGGGTGTCTCTGCGATGTTGGACGTACCAATGAGGATCAACCGTGACCCAATCGGTATCGCTGTATTTAATTCCGGCGGTAACTTTGTTTCTGTTTATTGTGACAACACCATTCGGATCTTCCAAAACGAAACCTGATCTGCCTACTGTGATTTCATTGGCAATATAGGGCCTGTAGTTTCTAAAGATCTCAAGCTCAACTACTGTTTTGTTTTTTACAATAATGTTAAAACCGGCAAGAGCGATAGCTGTCAAAAATACCAAAAACATGATAAATCTCCTTTGTCTTTGTTACCAATAAGTAGCCCAAAATAAGGGTGTTTTCCTTATGTCACAAAGATAGGACAATTATTCTCTGTCTAGGTATTTTTGTAGACGATTTGTGACGTATGTAACAAACATAAAACTGCAAATTGCAATCGTCATATAAAACAAAAATTCATGTGCTAACATTATATCTCCAATGATTCTAATAAACTTTCTAAGATCCATGTTGATTCGTTTTTGTGCATCCAAAAAACCTCAACTTCGCAAATTATAGATGGATAAGCCTTAACTTCTTCTTCGCCGTCGACCACTCTCTCCCTCTTGAAAAACTGAACTCTCTTGACAACTCCAATTTCTCCATAAGATATCCAGGAGCCCATCATCAACTCATCGCTTCTTGTGGTGCAGCGCACAAGTGCCCCTATTTTAAATCTCGGTCGCAGACCCACAGGATCCAGCACCACTGCCCATTTGTAATTGGTCATCCGCACCTACGCCGGCTTAAGTTTGTGAGCTATGCTCTTTGGGATGGTTATTTGGTTTGTGCCACTAATATCACAATTGGCAAAGCACCACAAATGGCTCTCATTTTCTTTAAAGCAGTAAAGGTAGGTCCGTTCCGGAATGATCCCTATTCGCTCCGTGACAATAAAAGTCCTATTTATAAAACGACTTACAATCAAATCCATACAGTAATTACTTCTCAATTAATTCTATGTCACCTTCCATGCAAATAATTCTGTCTTGTCCATCAAAAACAGCATAATCGTATCCATTGGAGTCTTGCCATGACCCGTGAGTTACCTCAACTACAAGATAAGGACGATCTTTAGCGGCAATAGTTAGTGCGTTATCTTGGTTCGTAACAATCCCTGGCATGGTGTTTGTAAAGCGAACAAGGTCTCCAATTTTAATTTCTTCCAGCATTTTTCCTCACACTATATTATAACTTATTCTCGACAACTTGTCAAGACTTTTTTAACCCTTTGCAGTTTTCTCCACTCTTGTTCAACGCTCGATGCATTATGTGCCCTTTAACATTATAATGCGGCCAACCGAGTGCGTGGCCCAACTCATGTTCTAAAAGTAGCGGGCGGTCATAACTATCGGCTCTTATTTCTATTTTCGCACCAACAACCAGTTCGTTATAAGCTACGCGCTGAGTTTGCGCTAATGTTTGTCCGTTGAATGGTGATTGGTTCGGCATTATAACAATCGAACCAAAATATGTAGAGCCGTAACACCAATCGGTCTCATCATTATAAACAACTGTTCCGAATTCATAACCTAGGGCTCTCCAAAAATCGAGAGCCTCTTCCACTCGGTGTTCGGAAATAGGAGTATTGGAACAAATACGAACAGTGGGCAAAGCATGCCAAGAAGCCAATTGCTCCAGTTTCCCCTGCGGGATTGATATTACTGCCATCATCAAAGACACAGACGATAACAGGATTACTCCGAATTTAATCCATGATACCACAAAACGCCACCTATTGTAACTAGACAAAACTTACTCTTTAGCTACTTCTTCTGGTGAATATGACTCAACACGCCAAAAATTGTCAACACAAATGGTGTGGGTTTTTATAAGATAGCCAACATTGGGGTCCGGATAATAAATATCAATACGAGAAACTCGAAACCAGTTCGTATCCCAAGTGTTCTTTCTAAGCGAATCCTCTCGATGACATCGTATTAAAACATCAGAATAATCTTGTGTTGAGTATTGCAATTCGACACAATTGTTTTCTTCTAACTTCTCTTTTAGCGATAACATGCAATCATCGCTATTCAATGCTGTTTTTGGAAGCTCCGGCTTCTTAGCGCAAGAGAGGCAAAATAAAACAACAAAAACCCCCCAAGCAAACCTCCTCAGATTTGGTTTTTTCATGACTCATCCACCTTTTTATTCCATCACTAATTAGTATTGGAGGACGAAAAATGTGGTTATTACTTAGCAATCTATTTTTTGCGAACGATGCCGGCGCAGAGGAAGCACAGGCGCACATCACAGTTCAAGGCGGAAAATACGAAGAAATTTATATGGAGGACCCACGGGTAATTTGTTCTACACCATGCTCTTACGAACAGGATACCAGCAATGTTTTTGTGGAAGCAAATAGGCACCATAAGTCATGGTTTAGAAGTGGGAAGATTACTGGTGTTTATAACGATGAAACAATTAGGTTTAATTATCCGGACTGTGACTTCGAAAAGGACCCATTCAAATGTGCCAACGAAAATGGCATTTGGGTAATGAAGGTGACCTTTACACAGGATGCCGAAAGAGCTAGTGTGAACGTAATGCTCTTTGATGAAAACGCCACCATGATTGGCCAAGGAACCTATGCAAAGTTCAAAAGAACAAGGATCATTGAAAGACGAAAAGTGACACAACAGCAAGTCCCAGGACAACCAGGAAGCATTTCCAACTGCAACAAAGCAGACGGATCATGCGCAACAATTCCCTTTCAAGGTAATGGGCAAATTATAAACCAATCTGAAGATTTAGTACCTGTTGTTATTGACATTCCGCCAACCATTACAGATCGAGATATCGGCCAAGCTATTATCATGATGTATGATAGCGTAAGACTATAAATTCCCTACACTCACCTTCTTTTCATAATAAAACATAGAATAAAAAGTCCGGCAAACAGAATAGCCAACAACTTTGGTTCATCATTCGTTGTGCTGCATCCGGTCTTGACTGGCTTTTCTGACGGAAGAGAAGGAAGAGCAAAGTCTTCAGTGATGTCGATAGGCTCGTCTTCTATCTCGATGACCTCTTCGTCTTCTTCAGGTGGAGAGGATTCGGACGATGGTTCGAGATTCATTTCCTCTTCCTCGTCCTCTTCCGGTTCCCAAAATGGAGCAGTGATCTCAACATTCTGAATTGAAAACCCAAGCTCATTAACAAACGGATTAAGGTTTCCAACATCAAAGTTTGAGATAAAATTAACCTCATCGATTATAAATGTCTTTCCTTGCTCAACCTGAATGCTCATGAAGTACTCATGGTAAGCGCTTTGGTCAGCCCTAACCCCTAAGTTAAGATAAGTATCCCATGCCATAAGGTCTGCTCGACCGTTCACATAAACGTCCCATTCGTAAAGCGTAACCTCATATTGAGTCTGAACCCTATACTCGGAGCTAACGTAACCCTTTACCTGTACGTTTCCTGCTGCTTTCACATTACCGTCTTCATCCAAAGGGTACTCATCATGTGCCATTATAGCGCCTTCGGCATTACCTCCGATTCCATATTGATTCGAGAAAGTGACCTGACCATATGCGTCGATTCCATAATTTTCGAAGGGAACAGCCCAATCCCAACGGAACGCACCTTGCTCGCGATTTACATCGGTCATGGCTTCCACGGAAAGCACTGGGTACTCACCCCAATCCTGCCACTCGTCGGCCCATAGTTCACAATTGTGATCAAACCACAAGCTTTGCCACCCGGGACAATCATCGCCAGGGGTGGCTCTGGCTTTAATAACTGCGACGTAAAAATCGCTGCCTCTATCGATTGACGACTGAAACCAATAAAACTCCACAATGCCATCAACCGAATTTCCGTATTCGTCAGAGTTCCCAACGTATAATGTGTTGCCCTCGAAGAATGCATAAGAACGCTCACCATAACTGTATTCGTGATCTAGAATGTGAGAAAAAGACACATCAGAGTCTCCTTCCAAGATCGAAGCTCCGACATAAGAAGTTTCGGATTCCCCTAGCGGGCTAGCCCACAAGAGGCTACTCAAAATTAAATTAAACATAATATTCCTTTATAAAAAATGGAGCGGGTGATGGGGATCGAACCCATGACCTTCACGTTGGCAACGTGATGCTCTACCGCTGAGCTACACCCGCAAATCTATTCTTCATAGCCCCAGCCGCAATCGCAAGGGTTGCAACCGCAACCAAGACAAGGCGAGCCGTGTGCTAATTTTTGAAATGTGTTTTTGTAATCGCTCATTACTTTATTGGCAGCTTTCAGCAAAGAATTGTTTCGACGCTCTTCCCAATTCTCATGACAGCCATCACAATGTGTGAAAATCCACCCTGCGTCTCTCTCTTCTCCCGGCTTGCCGCAGTCTTCGCAAATCTTATACGACAAAGCCTCTGTCTCTCCAATGAGATCCCTGATCTCGTCATTGATGTGAGTCATATAGAACCGTAGCCCACCAAACTTCTCTTTTACCTGAGATGCTCTTGGGTGGACTTCAGCGGCGGGATTTTCGTCTATGAACTTCTGAATGAGTGGTTCAAGCTTTGAAGATAGATTCCAGATAATTTCAAACCACCCATCATTGCAAGAGAACCCCCAACACATAGCTGTTGACTGTTTTGAGGCATGTCTGTCTCCATAAAGAAGCGGGAAGGCTTCTACCAGTTTTTTATCAAATTCCTCTTTCATTTTTGCCTCAAGTATTTCGGTAATTGTTTAAGCAAATCCCGCCGAAAACGAGACATAAAGCCAACAAGGGCCAGTTTTGTTGCGAAAGAGCACCAACAGCAAAAACGCCGTTCAACCCAGCACACAGCAGACTAACGTTCTTTGATTGTAAAAAATTCATTTTCTTTCCTTTAAATGGTGGAGGCGGCGGGAGTCGAACCCGCGTCCGCAATAGCTTAGATTAAAGTCATTCACAGGCATAGTCAATTTACTATCACAAATTAACAAAGATAGGCAGCTTTAAAACGATGCTCACTGCCCTGTTGCACCGAGTTTTTTGATTTTTACAACTTATCTGTTGTGTTGTCTTTCTTGGTTAGATGGCTCAGACAGCCACCCGATTAAGCAGCTAAGGCTTCTTCGTAATGATTATTATTATTTGCGTTTATAGCGTTTTGAACTTTTAAGGTTGTATCTTACCTTCCTGCACTTGTCTTCCGAGTTCTACCCCGTCGAAACCCTTACGCCCCCTTATTAGTTAAATATAACACATCAAACTTAAATTGTCAAGTTTTTTAAAGTAAATCTCGTTTTTGAAACCACTTATCCCGCCATTCTCTAAGTTCTGAGTATTTATTCAGCCCAATCTGGCTGGCTGAAGTGATTCCGATTTCTCTTAGGGCCTTTGAGATCGTATTGACCTCCAAAGAATAAAAGAACAATTTGGCCCGTTCGTTGTCCACACCAAGAATCTCTTGAACTTCTCTGATTGCTCTGTGTTCCGCCAAATCTATAATATTGTCTTCGCTCAAATAATCTCTCCAATTTTCAAACAATTTTCTCATATTATAAATACATTGTTTAATCAAACGTGGAAGTTTTTTTATCAACTTTTTTCTTATTCGGCTGCTCTTCCCAATCTTTAATCATTTTGAGCCAATCTTCTTTTGGGATCCTAACAACTGCTCGGAATCTTTTCTTATTATCTGGCATCTTCCAAAGCTCGAAAGAGCACTCACTCGTATCTTCAACTTCTAAATAAACTCCTTCTTCATCGAGGGTCTCCTCAAAAAGATGAAATTTCTTTCCAAATGATATTGTTGATCTTGTACTCATGTTATCTCCAATTTATGTACTTGTTTTAAAAATTGCTTCATGAGGCTCTCTTTGCACCCTTCGTTATCTTCACAGTTATAAAATTGCCAACTAAACTTTGTCTCATTATTCTTTATTTGTTCTTTTATATAATTAACTTCTTTTTTCATAAAAGCTATAAGTTCGTTGGAAATTAAAAAATCAATTTTTTCCTCTTCAGCCATTTTTATCAAATTCGCCCAATCTTGAGTTTCAAAAAAAAGACTTAATTTTTTGAAAGATTCAGCCTTAGCTTCTTTTTCTGCCTCTGTGGCATGAGGAAACTTATCAGGGTGAAGTTTCGTCGCGATGGATTTATAAATTTTTGAAAAAACTTTTGGAATATCCTCTTTTTTGTCTTTTTTAAAGAAACCGCGACAAACAGCGGCATGCTCTTCTTCATTGCATGTTTTTTCTTGATTTAGTTTGTCGATGTTTATCCCCTTTTCGGAACAAAATTCATGATAATATAAGTCAAACTCAAGATGTAATTCCACTAAAACCTCGTTTTGATAATCTATTTCACTCCTGTAAAAGCCTAAGTCACGAAAAAGTTTCTTATATTTCCTTTCATTCCGGCTCATGTCGATCAATTCCTATTCTATTAAACTCCTTATAGACCATAATGTCTTTTGTTGGTCTCGAAAGATCTTTAGCAAAATCAGACACCATAAAATTTCTATAATTTTCCCAAGAATCAACATTGTAAAAAGAAGAAGGCTGAAATTGAGTTGCTTGGTTTTGGTTGAAGTCAATAAACACGTCCTTTAATTCAAAAAACCTTGCAGAATATCGTTCTTCCAGAGGAAGACGCTTATTGGGTGTTCCATTTTCGTTGTAATGGCCAGGGGCATAGGTCCCAGATCCTTCACGCACTCTACGGCGGAAATTAATAAACTCCTCTTTTCCAAAAGTGAATGAAGTATAAAAATTGTTGAAAAACGAATTCTCAAAATATGTCATGAAAAAATTTTTAGAACTTGAGATTTTTTTACGAAAAGGCCTCAGCTCTTTAAGATCAAAAACGCCGTAAGGAAAGGACACATAATATTTGTCTGGTGTGGTCCATTTTGAAATCCGACTCGAAACCTTAAATGCAGATAGAGAGCCATAAATAACACTCCACGCCAAACAATCCCTGCGGTCCCTATCTTTTGGGTGAATCGGAACATAAAAAATAGGAATTCTCTTTCGAGACTGCTCTGGCCATCGATCGCCAGTGCGGTTTACATGGACGGGATCTTGAATGTAGTCTCCAATGCGATGCCTCAACAAAGGAACTGTGTCTTCGTGAAGTATCAGCCAAATAGTCTCACATCCCGCCCAGGCGCACTCATAAATTGCATGCTCTAACAAGGTGTAATTGGGTGCAATCGGTAACAATGAATCATGCCAATCCATTTTAAAATCCAAAGACTGGCCTGCTACGGGAACTATGCCGGCAAGGTGGAACGCATTTGGGACCGAGAAAATTTTTGAGTCAACTTCCATAAGGCTGTCCTTTTATCTAAATCTATTTTTAATAAATCTTCAATTTTGTGCTTATTATTTATAATCTCTTCAACTTCTCTATGAGAGTGTTCAATTTTAACAGCATAATGTAGCTGTTTTCCACGATGGTCATAACCATTAGTGGTTCCTCGAATACCTGACTCTTTCATCATCTTAAGAGCTTTAAGACGCGCATATCCGATTGAATAATCAATAAAATCTATCTCACCAATAGCAACTTCTGAGATTGCACAAACATCTTTTTTATGTTTCTGATTTCCCGCTCTCTTGGAGCCATAAAAGACCAACTGCTTTACAAAATCAGATTGATAGTCATAAATTATGTCATGAGAATGAACAGAGCCAGACCGCACGTCAAACCAATCATAAACAACATAGTGGTCTTGCTTGTCTTCATCAAACAGATTAACTTCGTCATAATAAACTTCAAGCTTTTTGTTGTCGGCAGTTATAACCGTGATTTTGTTTTCTCCAAGTTTAAAATTTCTCAAATTATTGGGGAAAATAACTAGCCCACTCATTGCTAGCAAAAAAGACAGCCGATCCCAAACTTCAGCCTTCTTTAGGGGAAGTCCGCGAGAAAATCCAAGAAAATCTAAATCCCAATGAAAGGGAACGTCTTCAAGGTCGAAAGGGACCCTAGGTTGGTCAATGATTATCGGTGTATTTGTTTTATATGCATAAAGCAATGCAGTTAGGGAGCCACCAAGGTTAAGTCGATCAAAATAATAATTCACTCGCCCTCCGCAAGGCCCTTGGATTTTTTCCATGCATCAAAATTTAATGCTGGATGCGAGGCAAAACGACTTGGGGCCTCTGGTTCCTTGTCTATCAATTTTGATAATTTATAATTATAATGATAGCTTTCAGCAGTGAGGTTTTCGTAAACAAATCCAGAAGGAAGTGTGGACTCAGTAGCAACTCCCTTAATCAAACCTAAAACTTTTGGAAATTGAAAGAATTGAGCATGCATTGGGTCTATATTCGATAACTCATTGCTGTTTTTAAACATAAAATCACCAGCCATTCCCCCGCCCATTGCAATGGTACTAAACTTTCCAGGAGGGGCAGTTCCATATCGAAATTTATAAGTTGGGTGTGCAGAAGGGTTGTCTTCGTCGGTGTCTCTTATCACCAAAGGTATCATGTAGCGAAAATCTTTAGTAAAAACAGCCTGTTCAATCGGATCCATATTCTGAATAAGAATATCGACCCTTTCGTTGAGTTCTGAAATTGCTGGTTTTAAATTTTCCTCTCTTCCTTTGGGGCCACCTCGATAAATATAATATAGAGCCTCTCGATCCGTCGCGGTGAGAACAAATTTTTGTATCTTTTTTCCAATAGAAATTCTTATATTTTGAAGCTCTGGTGAAGCCATACTCTCATTTAGATAGTTCTTCCACTCCATCAAGATCTTTTTCATAATTTATTCTCCTCAAAAACTCTTCAGGCATCATCTTAATTAGTTCACCACCAATCATTATATCATAAGTCCAATATTCAAGATGAATTATTTCACGAGATTGTTCTGGCATTACATAGACATAAGCATCAGTAACCACAAGGCCCAATCTTTGGCCGTCATCATAAATTAACAAGCCAAAATCGTTTAATATAATTAAGTCTCCAATTTTAAACTTCGGTGGGCTCTCCACATCTTAGACTCCTGTAGGAGTTAACTGTCACAGGCCATAGGTCTGTTGCTATTTCAAGACACGCTTCGGCAACTTTTTGAATTTCCCATTGAGCGCCTTCGTGTGTCCGTAAGTCAATAAATTTTAATAAGTTATTAAGATTTACCGTTCCATAATATTCGGTATACAGGCTTTGAGGCAAAATGCCTCTTGCTTGTTCTCGGCAAATCCCAGCAGATAAAAGTTCGTCAAACAGACTAAGAGTTTCTCTGTGATATTCTTTTACTCTACGAGAAGCAAGGACATTGACAGGGCGACTACATGCTGGATCGTAAAGCTGAAGCATCGGGTTTATTGTCTCTTCTGAATTACTGGCTTGTCGATTCGATTTGTGTTGAGTTCTGAACTTCAGTGGTTGATAAAACCTCAAGTCTTTATCCGTGTAGCGTCTTGAAATTTCATTATAAGACCACGTCCTATGCCGATGATGTTGAGAGCGCACATAAAGAGGCACAGTGAATTTAAAAGTGGCAACGTTATGTTCCAAAGTGCTAGTGTGCCGGTGTTTAATAAGATAATTGATAAGGCGCTTGTCTCGCTTATCAAGTTCTGATTTTTCATCTCCAAAAGATACCCTCGCAGCATTGACAATGGTAAGGTCACTGCCGAGATGATCAATATAACTAACCCTGCCGATTCCATCACCATAGAGATCAATCGTTTTAGCATATTCATCCATTCTTGCTCCGAACAAATTTAATCTTCTTGCCAGGGTGTTGGCTTGCCTTCTTCATGGCCTCAATAACCGAGTTGGGGGCTTCAACCACAACAACATTGCCGGGGCGAGTCATAAATTCATAAAGCTCCATGCCGAATTTCTTGCCACTAGTGGGGTCAAAAGAATAGAAATTGTCAGCAGATGCCAATTCATCATGGCCGACAACGACATTAGTGGGCTTAGAGTATGGGTCTTTGTTGAAGCCCATATGTTCATCATAATCAACCATGTACATGGTAAATTCATAAGAATTTTGTTCGCCCTGAGAGGTGTCCACTGTGATTTTATGGCCACCGACAAAGCCCCATTGGTTAAACTTTCTACATAGTATTTCAACCTTCTCTAGAAATTCCATCTGCTCTCGCATACTGACTCGACGATTTTGTGTAGAGTCATAAACCAACACTGATTGCTCGATATTGGGACCAAATTTTCCTCCAACACGGAGAAAGCCCAATTTCATGTTTTTAATCTCTGCTTCCAAAGCCCCTTTCCTGACTGTATTTCTTCGAGCTTCTATATCTTTTGCATTCGGATCCGGTGCTTGACCCATGGGATATTGACCCGACATAATCGCAACAGAACCATAGGGAGCCTCTCTTAAGATTTTAATAATCTTATCATATTTAGAATCTTGAGGGCCCTCCAAAATCATTGATTTGGTGCTCTCCAGAGCAACCTCATTAATCAATTGTTTTAGAACTTCTTTGTTTAATTTCATTATTTTAATCTCCCAAAAACATAATTTTCCAATACTAAATAGAAAGTTTCCCCTTCAACATCAATTTTGTGAAGCATTCTTCTTTCTACAACAATCTGATTTCCTTCGTTTATCGTCTCGAGGTTGCAATCAGCAGCAACACCCAAGACCTCGCATGTAAGATAGAGTGATGTGGGTTTTACATAATCTGTCGGTAACATGACAACACTATCTGATTCTTCTTCCTCTTCTTCAAAAGGCTTGACAAGTAAATGTCTATTAAATGGAACAAAATTCATAATTTCTCCTTTCTTGATAATAAATTCCAGCATTTCAATTCTGATTCGGCTAAATAAACATAGTCATTTTCTGCTAAGTAAAGCTCACAAATTGTTGCTCCAAACATCCATGGATCTTCAAAGACTCCCATTACAAGGCCGACATAAGAGCCGTCGAGGCCTCTAACTTCAAATTCTATTAGATCCCCGATCTTTAAATCACCATATTCCACATAATAACTATGCCGATAACATTAAAAAGTTATTTCACAAGCCCCTCCAGCACATGCAATTTCGCCTTGTAAATCAGTATTGTCTTCTTCTTCTTTAATCTTTGATAAGTTTATCTGCACTAAAGATTGCAACATATCTTCGTAAGTTTGTTTGCTGCATTCTTCAAAGGGCGCTTGTTTGTATGAGTGGTCAGAAAATGGCAAAACAGAAAGTCCGTTGTAGAACCTACGATTCTTCCACATCCATGCGCCCACCTCTTCCCACTCTTCAGGCTTGATAGTGACTGTGGCGGAAACATTATTGCTGTTTTGGCCCTTTCTGTGGCCCTTTTGAACCCACTGTTGGTGTACTTCTTTAACTCTCTTAAGAAGATCCAACGCAGATTCGGTTCGCGTTATAGCCCCCACCGGAGACTTTTGAGGAATGCTGATTACAGCAGTATCATGAGGTCTAAAATATTCGTCTTCAATTAAATCGGGATGATTATTCACCATAAAATTATAAATTGGTTCGTTTTTACCAACGCGAAGCCTACGAATATAATATTCACTGTGCCATGCGTGTATCCCACTAGAAGTCCCAAGGACAAGCGACGTTGTCCCGGCAGGCTTTGTCGTCGTGCAGCGAGATGCTGCTCGGATTCCTATTAGCTTAGCAATGCGGGTATTTTCCTTCTTAACTGCATCCGCAGCGGCCTTCATGTCTAATTCAAGGACTCTTCCAGAAGCTATCCCCGTCATTGAAACACCTATAAGATAATCCTTTTCAGTGTTTCGCTGCCAAACGGGGCGAAGATAATGGAAATCAGTATATGCAGCTTGAAGTGTACCAATAAGAGCAGCAGCCCGAGCACGATCTTCATAATCAGTTTGGTCTTGAACATCACTTACATTAACCTCCGTAAGATTGCAAAATTGAAATGGCCGCAATGAAATTTCACAACAAGGATTGCAGCCGTAATCCTTATCATTTGTCAAGTAGATTCCTGGTTCTCCGCAGCCTGACAGACGAATGCGTTCCCACAAATTCATAAACATTTCTTCATCGATTCGATGTCTCATAATAACAACAGAGTTGTTCGCTCGCCCACGTTGTGGGTTCTTTTCCCACCACTTACCTGTTTTGGCAGCTAGCATCTCTTCATCATGCGCCGAAAATAGAGAAATCAAAGCAGCCCGACGAATGCCACCCGCCAGAACTGCGTCAGCTATATAACAAACAATGTCATGAACCTCAACAGAAGAAAGTTGGTCGCCATTCTCCTTCTCTGAAAGGAGTCCGTCGATCTTTACTAAGCATTCGCGAAGTGGTTGTGGGCCGGGAGCTTTTCCACCACTAGTCACAAGTGAGGCGCCCTTGGGTCTAATATCTGAATAATCAAAACGCAAACGAGAGGTTCCTTTGAAATAACTCTTTACCAAGGCCGTCACGGCATCTGCCCAGCCTTCAATAGAGTCTCCAATTAAATAACGACGAGATCTCTTAAAATTTGGAAGCCGAATTGGCGGTAAAGACTCAAGGTGATGCTGCTGTACTGAAAAACCAACCCCAGTACCTCCTAAAAGAAGAAACATTATTTCGCCAAACACCCTCTGGTCGTCAATCGGACAATAGGCACAATTGAAAACTCTGTTTGGGCTGACCTCGATAGGCTTTCCTGCGAATTGCATGGAGCGCATCGATGGTAAAATCTTTTTATTATAAACGTGCTCGTAAGCTCGCCTTATTTCTAGCTCTAAGTCTGGAAACTTCTTAATATGCATGTTTATATTTCTCGTGACGAGTTGTTTCCACGACTCTCGTCTGTTATCGTCTTCAATGTATCTTGCGTATTTCATGTACACAGTTATATCCGAAAGGATTTTGTTAGCTAATTCCATCTCATAGATCTCCTCATTATTTATTTTGATTTATTCAGTTTAGCGTATTTGTCTTTTAAATAGGACAGAGCTTGTTTGGGTGTTTCCATAGGAGAACCCTCGTTATCATCTTCATCAGTAGGCTCGAGCACCTTTATAGAAACATTCGCAGTGTCCATAAAAACTGGAAACACAATTCCGTCTGGTCCATTGCGGTTCTTTGCTATGAAGAATCGTCCTTTATTTGCTTGCTTGTCTTGGATAGTCCGAGACAATGAAAAGATAAAGTCTGCGACGAAGCACTTATTGAACGCTTCGGAGATAGACTCCATCGTAATGACTTCGGCATTCAAACCAGAGCGGTTTGTTTGTGAAGCTGTCCATACCGGACACTCGTTTACTTGAGCGATTGCGCGCAGTTCTTCATAAATATTCTCAAGATCATGGCGCTTTTCACTAGTGTGTCTTACTGGTCGAAGAAGGTCTGCATAATCTATAATGACTAAGTCAGGCTTTATTCCTCGCTTCTTCAATTTTTCTATGTGGTTGGCAACCGTTCGTGGAGATGCAGACTTAGTAGGATATTCCTTAACAATAAGGTGCCCTTCTATATCTTGGACAGATTCTTTAATTCTTTGCTTGTTTGACAACAGATCTCTCAACGGGACTCCGGTAATACACGAATCATAACGGCTACCTACGACTGTATCTGCCAACTCTAACGTATAATGAACGACAGTTTTGCCAGCTTTTACAGCCTCTGCTCCTAAATGAACCAGAACCATTGACTTTCCAGCACCAGTTGGGGCGATAACAACACCAAGTTCAGCAGATCCATGTCCGCCCTTAACGAGGTTATCAATTCTATGCCAACCAGTAGAAACAGGGTTCCTTGATTTAATTAGAAACCTATCTTCAAAATCCATCAAATAATCGTGACCAAAGTTATTATCTGTTCCAAGTTTCAATGCGTTCTCGATGACTTTTTGGATCTCGTCAAACGAAGAAGACTTCAAAAGTTTTACTGATTGAAGCATAGCTTCTTTCAAAACTTGCTTACGACAAAAGTCTAGTGCTTTTTCCTTTACCCACTCCGCCTCGGAGACATCGGTCGACAAAACTCTGGCGTAATATTCTCGCAGTTGTATTTGCACAACTTTGTCCACATCAGCAATGTCACCCTTGACCTTCATTGCGAGAAGATCGTAAGTGGGATGAAGTTTATATTGCTCTCGATAATCAAGGATTATCTTGGAGAAAGCTCTCAAGTAAGCCTTCTCAAAAAAATTAATATTGAGGACTTCCTCAATCTGATCGCAGAATGGGCGATCCTCCAACATTAATTGACAAAGTTTCTCTTGGAAGCTCTTTCCAAGCCTGTCAAACGATTCTTTCCTCTGTTCCATATTTCCTCCGAACGTAATATAAATATAACATGGTTATGCCAAATGTCAAGCAAATATTTATTTTTTATTTGTCTCCGAAATTGCTCGGAAACTCCTATATAGCGCATCCAAATTCATCGAGCCTTGGCCATCAGAAAATAGCAATTTTGTTATTGAAAGTTTGTTGAATTCAGGCTCGAAATTGACCACACTATAGTTGATGGTCTTCTTCCCCATGTAAGACAGGTTAGGTCTATAAAGTTGCATAATTTCATAGTTTTTCTCTACTACTGAACGATTTTCAGCTATGCGACGGTGACACTGGAGAGGTTTCTCAACAGATTCACAATATTGTATGAGTTCGTCAGCCGAATAAACCTTTTCTTTAGCCAAGAAACCAAAACGGTTTTTAAGTGTCCCAAGCCCAACGCGGCCAACGCCTTTAAGATTATCGGATTGATCCCCGGCGACTGCGCGAGCAAGGGCAAAATTATTGGGATGAATACCAAATTTGTCCAGAAGGTAATCTTTGTCCACCATTGTTTTTTGAATTGGGCGATAGAGGGATGTTCTGTCGGACACAAGTTGAAAGAAATCCCTATCGCTTGAAACAATAAGCTTGTTCCAATCTTTATATTTTTCATGTTGCACGAGATAAGCAATAACATCGTCAGCCTCCACATAGTCTAAAATTGTTTGAATCACAGGCATCTCGTTTAGGTACTCCATCAATCTGATGTGCTGATATGCCTTATTGATCTCTTCTTGTTTTGGATCTAGCCGAATCATTCTTCGGTTAAATCTGAGAGGGGCTCTGCCCTCTTTATAATTCTTGTTCATTAGCCGCCGCTTCTCAGAGCCGCCATGGCCATCCCACGCGACTATAACTTCGTCGGGGCTGTTCTCCCTGCGTACCTTCTGAAGTGACTTGAGAAAGCCAACACAGCCGCCTATGCACTGACCCTTGGGGTCCATCGTGGGATTGATTATGTAAGACCGAAGAAACATATTCAGCCCATCGATGATTACAACTTTTTTCATATCCTCTCCGTGTGTCCAGAAAAGTGAATGTTCTTCACCATCCCGCCGCATCCGGCAAGAGTGTCTGAGATATAACCACGGAAACCGCACCAGTCGGCAAACTCTTTAAGCTCGCCATCGTGCTGGAGCTTGTACTTCCCAAGCTTCGTAAGAATGTCCATCTTGTTGAGCACAAGTTCAGTGGCACCAGAAACCCGAACAGCGTTCGAAAGCATGTCCAGGTTCAACCAGTTGACTATGCGTCTACGGCCGGTGGTTACTCCATATTCCTCACCAAGTTCACCAAGCTCAGAAAGCTCAGCGTCATCAAGAAGCTCCTTGGGAAATAGAGGATCCACACCAGAGCGTGTGTCATAAACCTTGCACGTTCCCCAAATCTTGCGAATCTTCTGTGGCGGAAAGCCAAGAGAGCATGCACCATAGGGCAACGTGGTTGATGAAGTTACATAAGGATAGTTGCCGTGATCTATGTCGAGATAAAAGCCTTGGGCTCCTTCGCAAAGGATATTCCCATAAAGTTTTTCGTCCCACAAGAGTTCTTCTGGTAGAAGATCTTTTGCTTGCCAACTTGTCCTGGCCATCTTATCTGAATAGCATGGCGCGATTCCTTTCGAGGTTGTGCCAAGCTTTTTGGCGAGCTTCTCTTTGTCTTCGGTGATGTGTTTGTCTAACACAATGTGGGCTCGTGGTGAGACCTTTACAAGCGAGATATCGAAGCCATTGTCTTCGAGATACTTAAGCTCTGCCTTCAGTGAATCAGGATGAACCACACAAGCAGGTCCGATGATAGATCTAACACCATGGAAAATACCGCTAGGAACAAGATGAGTTTTATATTTTTTGCCTTTAAGAAAGACCGTGTGCCCTGCATTGTTACCTCCTGCCCATCGGCAAACAAAGTCATAATTATTTTTCTTTACAAGAGCAGACACTATCTTGCCCTTGCCAGTGTCGCCCCAAGATAAATCGGCAACGACATCAACATAATTGATGTTTTCCATATCCCCTCCATGTGTGTATATTATAACATAGCAAGGCTACTTTGTCAAGGCTTAATGCCTAGATTCTGGTAATTCATCTATGTCATCATCCGATGGTAACTCTATATCCTCTCTACTCTTATCCTCTACCTGATGTTTGGGACAAGCTAATAATAACAATAACAGCACTCCATGATTCCCCCTCCAAAAAAACTCCCAACTTAAATAGTCGGGAGAAAACAGGAAATGTTTTTTTGGAGGGGATTAGTCTTCTATTTTAATTTCGCCGCCGCCCTTGTCAAAGCGGTTAATAATCTCTTCTTGCATGATCTCAAACACCGTTTGTTTGAACTCTGTGTCTTCCAGATGTTTTGCCCACTTAGAAGCTTGAAACTTAAGCTCCTTGCCGCTTTTTGTGATCAGCTTGCACCAAGCTCCAGACTGATTAAATCTGTCAGAGCCTGACAGTTTGATGGCAGTAAGCCAACTCTCTTCATCTTGTATACCTACGTCGGAACCCCAAAGGATTTTGAAGGTGCAGTTACGCCCTTCAGTACCAAATCGGGATTTCTCAAGCTTAACCTTGATCTCTGATCCAATTCTGAATCCGTTTGCATCATTAACATACGCAGCTTTAGCCTTCCTTTTGGTAAGCCAGATTCGGAGGGAACTGAAATATCCTATAGCCTTCCCGCCAGGAGCGACATAGGGGGTTGTCATGGCCTCCGCCACGTTCATCGTGATGTTCGTCTTCAATTGGTTGAGCAAGATTAAAGATGACTGAGAGTTGGCCAACGGAATCGTCAGCTTCGGAAAGGCCTTCGCAAAAATGCGGGGCTTTACTGCCATCGAAGATTGGGGATTGAAGTCGCCTTCAATGTCTTTCTCCGAAGCAGTCGCAGCAATCGAGTCCCAAATAAATACCATCTGTTGGTCAACATAGGTAGCCATCAGTTCTTCAATTGTCTCCAGTACTTTCTCGACGCTTACTGCCTGAATGTAAAGAAGGTTTTTAAGATTACATCCTGCTCTCGCAAGGAAAGCAGGGTCAATACTTGATTCAGCATCAAAATAAACAACCGTCATGCCCATCTTGTTGGCATTTGCAGCAATTTGCGCAGCCATGAAAGATTTGCCGGACGCTGATAGCCCTGCAATCTCTGTAATTTTGCCGACAGGGATCCCTGCCATCTTACTTCTGCAAATTATAGAGTCCAGCCAACGAGAGCCGGTAGGAATCCACTGCTTCACAGAAGTTGGGTTTTCTTTAGTTAGATCATGAGCAACATCAAGGCCAGTCTTCTTATTCACAAGCTTTCGCATTGCTTCAAGATCAATCTTTCCAGGTTTTTTCATTTGAACTACTTTTCCCATTAACTAGTCTCCAGGATTTAAAAAAAGGGGAGTTATTCATCTCTGTTCCCCACAGAGAAATTGGTTAAATAACTAGCTTTCTTTTTCAATGGAGGTCTCAGAATATTGAAACCAAGGTCCCCCAGCCATAATTTTTATTTTTAATTTGATGCCATTATAAGTGTAATTCTCAGCTAATCTAACTTGATCTTCTATTTTAGGAGTCCTTTCCTTTACAACAAGAACACACTCTTGAACATCTCCTGATTTCAATCCGCGCTCTTCAATCCAATACGGAAGATACGATAAAAGTTGGCCGCAAGCTTGGCACTCACCATTGACTTTAAATTCATACAAAGTGTCGTCTATGATGAGATCCGCCCTCATCTGGCTCTTTCCTAAAACATGTTCCGTCTTAATCGACGCCGAATCTCCTCTTAAAAGAGTTTGAGCTTCAATGAACCTCTTGACCAGAGTTTTTTCGCGCAAAGTCGATTTTATCTTATTTTTGTTCGGGGGACTCTCATTATATCTTTCAGCATCAATTTTATTTATACTAATAATATAATCTTTATGCAAATTGACGAGCCGTTTTACCCAACCCCTAACATCAAAATTAGTTTTGTTCTCAAGGGTTCTAATTTGTTTATCAACCCCCATGGTCAGATGCCTATCAATAAAAATAGATGGACAATCCAATTCTATAACTGTATTTCCAAAACTATAATCATTAACTCGAATTCCTTGAATCAACTGAGAGGTAATGTCCCGCTGATTTCTCAAGATTCTTAAACCCCCCTTCGCACCGGAGGTACCCCAACTATTCTTGATAGCCCTTCTAACAAACCTTATTCTATTTTCATATTTAACATCTTGTATCATAACCGGGACAGGAATCCAGCCTTCGGTGTGGTCATCTGAATAAAAAATCTTATCTTTTTTGCCACATGATAAAACTGGATTAAAACCAGGGCCGCACGAATAAAGTTCGCTATCATTATACCGAAGTTCAAAAACACTTCCAAGCATATGTCTATAAATCATCCTAAGCGACTTATCAGTTGAGCCCATCATTTTCCTATCAAACTCTTTTTTTGAAAAATTTGTAATTTTCTGTAAAATTAGGCACGTTCCTGAAGGGTTATAATCATAGTGCCTCTTAACTGGTTCTGGCAAGTCATCGGCGGTATCTTCTATGAAAGAATAGAGAATGTTCCAAGTGTTGCAAGAAGGGTTGTCTTTTAATTTTTTCAAATCAAAAGTAGCACATGAAACCTTATCGGAATTCAAAGTTTTAGAGTAAATAATAAGTTTCTCGGCCAACATAGCAGCAGCAGACTTCATCCCTTGGCCTTTGCAGCCAAGAGTTGTTTTATCTTCGTTTGTTTTTATAGATTGTCCCGATTTCAGAGCAGAAACAAGATTGTCAAATGTCATTCCGCATCCATCATCCATCACAAAAACATCAATAGGGCCGGCCTTTGAGTGCGTTTCTAAATAAACTTTTTTAGACCCGGCGTCAATTGAGTTGTCTATAAATTCAGCAATTGCCGAATGAATATTAGTTATAGAATTCGCCTGCTCAATTAAAACTCTAAACGTTGGAGTCATTTCGTTGGCAGGTAATTCAAAATTATTATTATACATTGAATCTCCTTTAGAAAAATAATAAAACATAGTTTTTATAACAGCACCTAGGAAACTGTCTCATAATACTTCTAATTTGAGTTTTTAAAATAGAAGAGGGAGTTTTTAACCTCTGATCCCCACAGAAGCTATGTTACTCTAAGAATTTATCGATATCAAATCCGTACCAAGTCTTACAACGGTAGAAGGCGTTAGCAAGACCAGTGGCCTCATTCATTGGGATCGGCTGATATTGATTATCAACAACAACCGGAACACCATTTTCATCTCGCTCAAAAGCAAAGGCAAAATTAGGTCGCCAATGCTTATCACCGAGAACTACGGTCTGAGAAATGAGGTTTGGAGCATAGAGTTCTTCCCATGTAGGATTGCCCTCATCCTCCGCAGCCCACTGATCGACATAAGATTTAAAACTCTCTGCCATCTCGCCCTCGAGGGGTCCGTAGCCCAAACTAAAGTTGTCAGTCTTTAATTGTTCCAACAACTGAAATCCGGGGTGGTCTTCTTGAATGAAATCACACATCAAAGATGTGTCCACAAGTGACTGTGAAGCGTCAAACTCCCAGCCGATCCAATCGCCGTTATCAGTGAACGTAGTTTCCACTCCGTTTTGCACAACATAGCTTGGATCAATTTTATGACGAACATGACAGGAATGAGCGGTATCATCCAACCCTTCCCATTCGTCAAAATTAACCATAATGAACCTGAAGACACCACAATAGGTGGCTCCAGAACCATCAACAAAACAATCCAATCCTGAATCGTCGTTGATAACCGAGGTCGCATAAAAAAACATGAGATCCGGCTCGA
>Ga0098033_1000384_pt1 | contig 20198 bp, 16 predicted proteins | sample 1_EtaG_FD_75049 | JGI IMG/M metagenome (GOLD analysis project Ga0098033, IMG submission 75049) | Marine viral communities from the Subarctic Pacific Ocean - 1_ETSP_OMZ_AT15124 metaG | ecosystem: Environmental > Aquatic > Marine > Oceanic | place: Pacific Ocean | collected 2015-01-07
GCTCCTAAATTCGCCCCAGATGTGATGAGGATTTTGGAACATCAGTTTCCTCAGTACAAGTTTGGAGTTGGAAAGCTTCCTCCTTCTAAAGATATCCAGCCACTCCCAGAGGATCAGTCGCGGAGCGAAAGAGTACAGGAAAAGCTTCACGCGTTGGTTGTGCCGACAGACCTTGAGGAGCAGGCTGGTGCCATGGAGATTGCTGATAGTGACCAGTCCCACGTTTTGCCAGATGAGACTAGATCCCTGAACAGCGATTACACCAAAGAAGGCAGGGAGCAGAGCATCCTGAATCTTGCGACCGTATTCCCACGTGGCGCATCTCAGCTAGGTGAAGCGTTCGGGGAAAAGCCGAGAGATATGTATGCCCAGGCTCCTTCCGGACCACAGCTGACGGCAGAGGATTTTACTGTCCAGGACACCGGGGCTGGCCCAGTCAAAGTCTTCCTTACAAGCGGTGAGGGCGAGGGGGACTTTGATGAAACTGAGGAAGCAGCTGGCGACATGGCTGAGGAGAACTGAGAGGTATTCCAAAAAACTTTCGGGCTTCATCATGACCCAACTAAAAAAGGGTCTCTTGAATATGACCTGATGGGGTGGATAAGAGACTCGGGTGTAAAACCTGAATCGCTTACGGAATATTACAGGGCCACCGTGAGAGGTGAGGTACAGCAAATACACCAGCCTGGCAGTTGGGGCGGTGATGAGCGGGGCAGCTTCTCAACGGCAGTCTCCAACTCCTTTAGGGATTCTCTTATCGAAAACGAACACCTCCTTGGGCCTGGCGCACGGCAGCTTTCAGCACCAGAAAGAGCCAGGCTTGTCGGAGTCCTGCTGAGGGATTCTGTTATTGACACGACAGACCATTATTTAGCCTTTTCAAAGGGGAGTTATGGGAAGGTAGCCGCTGGCCTGGTTGACCGGATCATGAAAGATAATCTCAGGTCCAGGGATGTAACCAGGGTTATGACTGACCCGCTTACCGGCACAGCCCAGGTACCCCTCCCTGAAGATAAGGCTCTTGGCTTGAAATCCTTTGCGAACCCAACAGCCCTGTTCTTCCAGAGAATGAAAAAGATTCGTGCGTCAAAAGCGTGGAGCGATAAGCGGTCGAGAAATAGAATGATCGATGCGTCTTACGAGGAGGTGTTCCCAACCAAGTCCAGGCTTCTTCATAAGGAGGACAAATTAAGAAATCTGAGAAACCAGAGACAGCTTAGGATGCTTCTCCATAGGACTGCTGAGCTTAAAGCACGCGGCTTACAAGCGATTGATGATATTGGGGAAGCTGGGATCTACAAGGAGTGGACTGGAGAGGATTTCGGGAAGGCTTTGCAGACCGCCATCCATGAGCAGAATACTATAATGTGGCAGCAAGTAATGAACCCAGAGCGCGGCAGGACGAGCTACTATAGAAATGAGCGCAAGGCTTTTGTAGCGAAATCGGCCAGGATGTTAGCCAGAGGAAAGCTTGGCCGCCACAAGCAGCATTTTGAGCATTTTGACAGGCAGGTTAAGTCGCTCATGGCTACGATGAACCTTGCAAAAGTAGAACCTACAAGCGTGTGGACAATCGCCAATAACATCATAACCGCGAGTCGGCCAAAAGCTTCTTCGGTTTCGGCTGAGTTTTCAGAGATATTTGTGAACTCTGTCAAGGGTCTGACTAAACAGCAGAGGCAAGACCTGACCGAGCAGGTACGCGCGCTCGTAACTCAGGAGCTTATACTTCCAGACGGGAAAACGTATCAGCTATCACGACTTCTTGAGGAAGGCGGTTGGGGCATTGACCTTAGAGCTGTTTACGGTATGGCGTTTTCTGAGCAGATGAACATAGCGTTAGATGATTCTCGTATGCTGAGAACAAGGCTCAGGGTATATGATTTCAGCGGCGCTAATGACATAGACGATCCTATTGCTATGCAGACAGCCATAATGGACGCGCAGGATCGAGACTACGTGGATCAAAGCCTCTCAGTCGCGGCCTCTGAAACGGCGCTACGATGGTTGAGAGACGAGATTGCAGAAAAAGACAATCAGGGCGTTGATTTCTCAAGAAAGGCTTGGGACTACCTGACTATTCTGGGCGAGATGGGAGAAGCTGACGCTCTCCATTTCTATAAGCTCCATTCACGAATGACCTCTTCCAGACCAGGCGGTATGAGAAAAACGCCAACTGGTGCTTTGGAGCAAGCCCCTCCTGAGCTATACAACCTTCTGCCGCTCAGGCTTTATCCCAGGGCAATAACCCCGCCCAGATCGAGGTAATAGCGCATGGCCTGGGGAGATCCAGAGGGAATAGGGCCAATACTTGAGGGCCTCGGCGGTCTTGTCGGTATAAAGAAAATGTCCCGTAGGCCGTCTGCTTCTATTGCTGGTATGCCTGGAGCTATGAGGATGCCCAAGATGGCAGAGCAGGAGCCTATGGCAACGTTTGGAATGGGGCACGTCCCTTCTCCGATAACAGAAGAGGATTTGGCGGAATACTCACGCGGGAGGGTTCAAGAGGAAGCTAACTTCAACCAAGAGCTTCAAACCCTTGTGGCTGAGGGCAGAGATCCTATGGAGATGTTTGCACGGCCAGAGCCGCCACCTGTAGCTCGCCAGATGAGCCCTGCTGCCAAAACGCTCGCGCAGTATGCTGTTCAGGGCGATATGCCGCTGATTGATCCAAGTGCTGCCGGGGTGCAGCCTTTGGTGGCACCAGATATCAGACCTCTGGGCTCTCAGGACCCAAATACAGCACTGGCGTATGCTGAATCCCTAAATCTTCTCGATGAAGGTGCAATAGAAACCCATGAGGACGCAGCAGCGTATGCCAGGGCAGTAGCAGAAACAGGGGCATTTGTTCCCGATCAGGACAACTACCGGGAGTTTCTGAAAAGAGAAAGGCTCTCTGATGAGCCAGGCAAAACTGCAAAATCCCTGCAATACGGCCTTGGAAGGCTGAGGTCGGGTCAGGCGACTCCTGGCGAAGCAGAGGCTATGTACGATTTCCTCCCTAAGAGGTTCCAGGAGTCAGTGGATACTGCATTCCTGGAAGCGGAGACATCCGAGACAACCAAAAAAGAAAAACTATCATTAGTGAATCAGATGCTCTGGGGCGCTTTGTCTACCTACCTGAGCCCTGGGGTCGAAGCCACGCTGACCGGCGTTCCTCTTGTAGAGGTGTTCAAGGCGAATGTCCCAGACCTTGAGGCGTCCATAGGGGTTGCATCTAGGCTGCAAGGGCTCGAGCATAAGCTCTCCAGTAGTTTCTCGCAGGGATTTGTAAATGTTCACGGAGACATACACGCCCCGTTCAGGGCTAAGCAGGTCCACGAAAGACTTCAGGGTCGAGGCAAAACCGTTCAGGACATGAGAACGGTTCTTATCGAGAGTAACCCGGAACTTGAAGGGAAGCTTGAGACTCATCAGGATGTTCTGAGAGAGGCTGAAAACGCAATAGAGAGTGGAAGGAAAAGCCACGCAGAGCTTATGAGGCGAGCGTACTGGTTCAAGACGCTGGTCGATGATGGCATTGACGCCCTAACAGGGGAAGAGACGCCGTTTGATACTAAGGGGTGGATTGATATACCGCCTCTGGATGTCGTCGTTGAGGCGTTCATGATCAGGCACGGGATAAAGAAAGAAGAGGACGCCAATAAGACCCTGTTCGTGAAAAGACAGAAGGTTCTATTTGCAAAACTCATGGTGGCCCCAACCAGAGAGGGCAGGCTGTCGCTACAGACCCAGTATTTTGAAAACTTCAGAAGGCTGTACGATGTCCCCAGAGATGCAGAACAGTATTTCCACAGGATTCTTGAGGACATAACACTTCTGTCTCCGCAAAGGCTCGATCCTGGTGCTGAGGGGGATTACCCCTACGGAGGTATCCCAGATGATATAACGTCTATGCCTTCGCACATGATGGGCCTGATGCGCCTGTATGCAAACACCCGGTTCGTACAGAACTCATCGTGGAATAAATACGAGTGGAGGGATAAGCGCGGGAACGTGCAGATGCCGCTCAGGGACAATCTTGGCAGAGAGATAACAGAACTGGCGATTAGTATTGTAAATAAGCAATCCTCCGACGATCCAAATATAGATGTTCTTTTGTCTCCTTACGGGCGGAAGCTTCTCAGACATGCGTCAGAGAAAATATCAGACGTATATGTGAAAGACAGCTACAACAGCTACCGATGGTTTTTGGCGCGCGCTAAGTTCCCGCATCTCAAAAGGCTCGTAAGCGATCAGGGTATAGAGTTTGAGTCCTCGAATATGTACCGCGGATTCCCCCTGACACCGGAGGCCACAATAAAATGGCATCTTAGAAATAAGACCCAGTTCTCTAAGGATGATTATTACTCGCTCGGTCTTACGCAGAGCCTTGATGGTATGAACGCGTGGCTGAAAGCTAACCCAGAGAACATACTCAACCTCCCGTGGTTCAGGACGCTGCAAAGCGCGATGCACTTCAACAAGCAGATGGCAACAAAAGACAATCCGTTCCGCACAGCCCTGTTGAGGGCCAGGGAAGCCAGGATGATGCGGGGTGATCTTACGTGGGGAGAGTGGGGCCACTTGCAGGCCGCTACTGGAGCATCGTTTGCCTGGCACACCTTCTACGGTCTTATGAAGATTACTGCCGAGGCCGCCCAGAACTCTGCAAGAGCTGCTGCGCTTGGTTACGGAAGCGCTGCTGAGGGCTTGCTTGGCGCTATAGGGGAAGCAGCAGACGTTTATAATCTGGGAGATGTTGAGAGGGTGGCGAAGAATCTCGAGAAAGACGCGAGCTACGTCAACAGGCTGACGCTCAAAACCTTGAACGAGGATATGGAGTTTGCTTGGGGGGCCACAAAAGCCCTTGGAGAACACTATTTCCGCATGATTGACGACCCGGCTTATCGTTCAGATCAGTGGCACTTTCAGCCTGGACTTACATCATTCGATATAGCTGTCACGGCAGAGTTGGGACTGAAGCTCCCATCTGCTGCGATGTGGGCAGCTGAAAAATCGGCAAGGCTGGTCGCAAGGCCATCTAGGGTGTTTACAAGGTTTGGGAGCAAGCTGAACAGATTCGAGCTTCATATTGCAAAAGGCTACAAGCCGATCCAGATTTGGACAGTAACCCCTGAAGGCCAAGCCTTTAAGACAATCGAGATTGGTGAGGAGTTCCAGGCCGGTGCCCACATAACTGAGGCAGAGGCTAGAAGAGCTATACCTGCTGTCAGGCTTGAGCCAACGAAGCTTCCTACAGGCGTAGGAGAAAAACTGACAAAACCATTGGCTTATCTGGATAGAGGCGCTTCTCAAATCCTGAAGCATAGAACGAAGCTAAACCACGTTCTCCGCGCATACTCCATGCACAGTATCACGACCAAGTTTATGGACGGTTTCCAGAACTGGGTCGCAGAAGGAGAGCCGTGGCAGAGAGCCCTGGCCTCCTTCGTTCTTGACCCGAAAGAGAAGCTCGGAAGGAAAATGGAGATGGTCTTAACCGAGAAAAGCGAACAAGTGAATGTGTCGCTGTATCTCGCTTATGACTCCTTGATGGAGGCTCTCGCTAAGGTCCATTATGTAAACAGAAATATAAGCGTAGGCGAAATAGCCAGATATCTAGGGGACGCGTTTGAGACTACTGGCGTGGACCTTCATCACTTGCAGAGTAATGTGCCGAGGATTATCAAGCGAACACTGAAAGACGGAACGAAGGAAGATGTAAATCTGGGCAAGTACCTGGAGCAGATTTACAAGGAGAAGGATGGGTTCAAGGTTGAGCAAATGCTGTCGGATGAGGGCGCAGTCATCAAAGATGCCTTGACGGTAAAGTTTACGGATAAGTCAGGTAAAACCAGCACGCTTACGTTCGGAGACGTTTATGCTGATATGAAACTCATGATGGATATTTCCTCAGAAGAGGTTTTGCAGAATACCAAGTTTAGGATGGCGCTGATCAACCCAAATGAGAAAAGCGTAAAGGCGCTTATATCGGGAGAGGGGATATCGGGCAAGAAAGCCAGGCTGATCATGTCTCTCAGAAAAGACATAATGAAAAGCAAGGCCATGCGAAAGCTGTTGGCAAACGAAGAGTCCATGAAGCAGTTGCTCAACCGCAAGCCAATGAAGCAGCTTGGCGAGATGTGGGATTATCTTGTCAATACTCACTCAAAGATAGGCAAGGCAAGAATAGACCAGATCGTTGTGAGGCTCAGGCAGGGAGAGAAGATTTTCAACGTGAAGCTGGTAGATTTCGAGGCAGCATTCACTACAGAAAAGGGAGGGAACAAGGCTTGGACGTTCCTCTACGAATATGTAAGGAGAGGGCAGGTTCTTGAGCCAAAAGATATTACATGGACGGTCAAGACACTGAAGGGGGAAGAGAAGTTTAGCGCGGTTGACCTTGGCTTTGTCAGGAAGCAGGGCGACCAGTTTGTTATCAGCGAGGCGGCCAGGAAACTCCTGTGGGAGCGTGACGCCGGAAAGATGATGAACATAGAGCAGGTTGGCCCTCAGAGGCTAATGACAAGAATACGACTGGTTGACATAGCCATGGGGCGCGCCAGGAAGAACATGAACGGCATTTTCACAGTAGGCGAGAAAGACATTATCGCGCTTCAGGAAATGGCTGTCGGGAAAGAGGGGGAGTTCCTGCCTTTCAGGGACTTGTCTCCAGAAGAAATACTCCGAGAGGCCTCGAGAACAGCGCGGTCAGCGAAGAGATCGTACACAGGTCCAGAGGTTGCTGGGCTCTACGAGGAGCTTGGCTTACAAAAGGGGGCAGTGTTCGCATGGGGGCCAAAGACTGGCGGAAGGGGCAGATCCCCGATGGATGTAAGCTTCATAGTGAATCTTCTTACGGACTTTGGGCCTGGAGCCAAGAAGCCAGGGCAAAGGCTTGGCAGCGTAGCCAGGCAGTTGACCGCTAGAGCTGACGTATGGCGTAAGGCAAGGGGTGCCAAAAAGCCATACACCAGGAAAACAGTATCTGAATCCAACGAAGCACTGTTTGAGCATTATGAGCTTGCCAGTCAGAAAGCTAAGTCCGCTGAGTTTTCCCTGAAATACGCGAACGGAGAGAATGCTGGAAAATTCGTCACAGTAGAAGACGTAATAGAAGCTCTCCGGAAGAAAGCAGAATACGCGGCAGAAAAGAAAGATGGGACTGTCGGGAAAAGTGCAATACAGCGCGCATACGCTAAGCTTGAGAAAGAGCTTCTTGCTGAGATGGCAAAAAAGAAGGCCAAGAAAGCAAAGACTGTTCCCCTGAAAGATGGGAGGAATAGGACAAAGAGATTCTCCGAGCTTTTGATGAGCGAGCTAGGTATCCGGTCTGACGGGCTTGGCATAAACTGGAAAATAGAAATACCAAAAGGTCATGGCGATTCTATGACCAAAGCTGGCAATCTGACCGCACCAACAAAGGTAGACATAGGCATAACCTCAAAAACCTCTGTTTTTGATGCAAAGGAACACCCCTACGCTCGATTGCTCTGGGATGCCGTAGAGGACGGGACAGCCTGGGCAGCGATGAACGCAGAAGATGCTGTGCGAGGCGGTGCAGCGTGGGCTGGATCAGTAAATGACCCGGCTCTGACTGAGCTAATTTTAGACATGGAGGCAAGGCTTGAGCAGATGAATCTAAGCAGGAACGCCCCGGTGAGGGCTAAAGCTTTCAATCTGTTGAGGTCAAAAAAGAACCCGGTCACAGCGATTACGTCAGGGTTCGTAAGCATGGACGTTCATGCTGCCATAGCGCTTTGGGAATACCTGAAAACCGGGAAGATGCCTGAGGGCATAAACACGAAGCATGGGACAGTCATGCTGGAGCAGTGGCAAAACGCTGGATTCTGGAAAGCCGTTGGCGGGAATCTTGTGAATGGAGAGCTTACATCTCTAGGGACCGCAGCTACGTTTGTGAAAGCGGATATGTCTCGTGGGTTCTACCGCTCGTTCTTTTCAAGAATTTTGATGGACAACTCTAGAGCTGTATCTGGGCCTGGCTCAAACTTCTTCAATGTCAGAAGCATGCTTCCTGAGCATCTCCACGGTCTTGCGTTTGCCCTAGAGGACCCAATAAACGATCTACACACAAGGGCTGCTCGCAGGATTTCAACGCATTTCGCCTCTGGGCTTTACGAGGGGAACCCGGAGGCCGCTGGACGGTCAATGCGATATCTTCATTCTGTTTTCGAGAAGACGTTTGAAGAAATAGTCATGCACATAGATCCTACAGACAACTTCTCGATTAGCGCGGTCTTGAGGGAGGCTAAGCAGAAGAACCTCCCAGAAGCTATGCGCGGTCTTACGCAGACCGCTCCACTATCAGAGAACTATTTCTTCGCGATGCAAATGACGTGGGGCGCTATAGAGAACCGCCTTGCGAAAATGGATATACTCCTGGATCTGTGGAAAGACGGTCATATAGCTCCTGGCCTGATGAGGGATGTTGGAAAGACAAGAAAGTTCGCTGCCCCAGGCTCATCTCTGGACTGGATTCGCCTTGATATGAAAACACTCGGGCTAGGATCTGAGGAAGAGTTTTTGTTTGGCGGTATATGGGGGAAAGAGGCCGAGAAATCTGGATTATACATTCGTAGATATGCGGCAGAGGCAATCGGCCTGGCAGATCAGAAGTGGTGGGAAACCTGGAAGCTTGCGATGGGTAATGATCTTGGACCCAAGGGTGGGTTGCCTGGAATCACCAAGATCGCATGGGCAGCCCTTGGCAGATCCCTCTCTGCCGCTTTAGAAGCTGGCGGTGACGCTGGAGATTGGTTCAATAAAAAGTATCTCGTTCAGGTATGGAAAACCAACAAGCTTATGCGTGCTGGATTGGCTCCTATATCCAGAAACGCCATGACAAATATGGTTTTGTTAGCCAGAGAGTACCCGGAGCTAATAGTCAGCAAGCAGTTCTACAAGGATATGTTCGAGTACCTTAGAGTACGGCAGGGCTTATTTGACCCTGGTCCTGGCTTGTCTGCGGCAGAAAGGGCGGTCGGGGAAGAGATTGCTAGAACATTTACCGCTACAGGTATAGGCGCGCACGCCCAGACCAGGGATATGGTAGCCATTTCCAAGTTCCCTGTGACCAGAGAGCTTGAGGCTCTTTGGGAAGACCTGATCAACAGAGGAAGGGTACGACATAAAAGACATTTGGCTAAAACTGAGATCGAAGAATCTGCATTATCCCGCAGCGATATTGAATCACGCACTGAAAAAGATATCCGATATAAGGAGGAGCTGGATTTACTGTACGCAGAGGATTTTGCTACAGATATGCAGAAGAATTACATTGAGATGCTCCTAACAAAGTATGGAGGCGGTGAGTTCGGGGCGAAGATTGCAGATTCTGCGATTGGGTCCAAGTTTACGTCTTCTGCTCAGTTTGTAACAGATATGGCTCAATACTTCCTTGGGCTGCCAATGGGTGGGAAGGTTGACCCTCTGACTCAGTGGTTTGCGAGCATGTTTACCCTTGTAGACGAGGCTCCGAAATATGCCCTGTATAAGCATTTATGGAGAACAAAAGGACCGGCTGAGGCTGCAAGGGTAGGGAACTTCAAGCTTGGGACATACGGGAAAGGGACATGGGATGATTTTAGAAATGCCCCAGAGCCGTGGAGAAAAGCAGAGGTAGATCGGTACTCTAAAAGCAAATGGCTTTCTCCTTTTGATATCAGGGAAGCTGTAGGAGAACTCCTTACTGACTACACGAGAGCATCGTCTACGCTGCGCTTTGCTCGGGGGTTCATAAACCCATTCTCTTTCTTTATTTGGAAGGTATCAAAAGCTCTTGGGAAGTATTATGCACAAAACCCGATAAGGGCTCGTGCCCAACAAGAGGTCGGTAGCCTTCTCTACTCTATGCAGTTTGATACGCCAGAAGAGATGGCTACCCTGAATGGCATTCATCCAGACGAGGCAACGGTTCAGTGGGGGACCCCGCTTGGTATGATGAATATGCGCTACCTTACAGGCATGTTTGATCCAAACGATGTCGTGAAAATGAATGAGTGGTTCGGTTTTCAGGCTACTAATGAGATTTATAAAACGTTTACCGAGGACCGTGGTGCCATGATGGGTGACAAGCACTCCATTGAAATGGCTTCACTGAGATTGGCAGATTCTCTAAGCAGGTTCTGGCTTGGGTCGAATCAGTTCAGCTTGCCTGAAGCCGGAGCAAGAAGAGTCGCCATTTCTGGCCTTGAAGATTATGACGAGAACTGGGTATTTCCAGGAGAAAGACCGTCAACTTTGCTCAGGTCTGGGCAGGCCAACATAAGACACGCTACAGGGCATTTTTACCAAGAGCCGGTAAGGTCGACAGAGCGGGGGCTTCAGCTCGCTGTCCCAGATATCTTTGATCTTGCCAGTAGGCTGCTTGTTGGAGTCTCAAAATCAAAGCCTGAGAAATACTATGCGGCATCGCGTCAGTTGCGCCAGTCAAAAGAATCGCAGAGGCTCATGCGAAAAGCTATCACGGCTGGCAAAACCCCAATACAAGCCCTGTCTGACATAGAGACAGCAGCGATAAGGACCAAGGGGATGGGCCTGCAAGAGATGGTTGATGCGCCAGCACACATTACCGAAATACCGACAACTCTACAGCAACGCGTTCAGGTCAAGCAGGCGTTCAATGCCGCAAAACGGATGGCTGAGCACACAGGTAGGATTGACATATACACAAAGAGGGAGCTTGCGGCGTCTGGCTTTTTAGATGTCATGAAGTATTTGCCTTACACGATACTGGCAAATCAGAAAACATGGGACTGGGTTTTCGAGCAAGACCCAGGTATATATAGAGATCTAGCCAGATCGGGTATTATACAACTAGGAACCGGGAAAGAACCTGGCGGTGCTATGAAAGAGCTGTATAAGGACACCATGACCGAAGAGCAGCTCAGAGACATACCGCAAGATCCCGGCAATCTAACTAACTGGTTCCTGAAGCTTATGGACTAACGAGGAGATAATGAAACCTACGATTCTAAAGCAAGGCGGGGCATACACCGTCCAGAGAGAGTTCAACCGTTTATTCGGCAGGACCCTCGACAAAGACCGGGTGCTCGTGTACCTTGCTCACAAGATTGAGAAGCTAGAAGCGCGTATTGTAGAACTGGAAAAGAAACCCAAGAAGGGACGCCCCAAGAAAGAAGGCAAGACCCTTATGGAAGTATTTGCAGAGGAGGGGTCCAATGGGACATTTAACGTCAGCGATTAAGAGCTATCGCGGAGAAAGCGTTCCGAGCAACGTCACACTTGACAAGGAGGCAACTGTTGGGTTGTTTCCGGCAGCTCCAGCAGAGCAGTTCCACAGAGGGAGGAACCTGCATCATATAATCTTTGCGAACCCAAGTGCGAGTGCAAAGATTCAGGTCGATTACTCGCTCGATGGTGTGAACTTTTTCGAGGTTTTTGAAACGGCAACAAACGGCGACAACCTATACTGGGACACAGGAAGGCACCTCCCCCCGCCTCTTATCGGTACAACCGCTCTAGCCTCTGGCGGTGGAGCCACCACTTGCCCTCCAGCTCTTGTGAGGCTCCGTGTTGCTTCTGGCAATTTTTCCGTCCTGCAGGTCCTCACCTACGGGACGACAGTGCGATGAAGCTGACGGAAAACTTCGCCCTGAGCGAGTTCCGCTGTAAAGACGGCTCTGATGTCCCAGAAGAGCTTTTAGATAATGTAAAGCTGCTGGCCGAGAACCTTCAGAAGCTCAGAGACAGACTTGGCGTGCCCATCCGTATAGTCTCGGGTTACAGAAGCCCAGAATACAACAAGAAATGCGGTGGCGTGAAATCCTCACAGCATTTGCTGGCAACTGCCGCAGACATACGCGCAAAGAACCATGCTTCATCTGACCTCCAGGGAATCATCATTGGAATGATCAAAGACGGAGAGCTGCATCAGGGAGGAGTTGGCGTGTACCCGACATTTGTTCACTACGATGTACGCGGGCGCGCTGCCAGATGGAAAGGTTCTAAATAATGGAAAGCGGCATAGACATAATTGACATCATAAAGCTGGCTATGTCGGTGCTCGCTGTTGTTATCCCGGCGCTTTGGCAACTGAGCAGCAAGATTACTAAGCTCGAGGGCTCAATACAGGAACTCAACACTAAGCTTGAGGCTGTTGAGAAGGATTTTGAGCTGGTCCATAAAGAGCTTGGAGAGGTCAACGCCCTTTGTGAAAAGCTGGATTCTCTTGACCGCACTGGTCGCAAAGAGCTATGGCAAGAGGTCAATGCCGCCCGTGAGCGGCTAACCGTAGTCGAAACCAGGATGAGTAAAAATGGCAAATGAGAAAACTGAAACAAAACCTGTTGAAAAGCGCGACAGCCGCGGCGCGCTGGATAAGCTCATGTCTCGCGTTGCTTCTCGGAAGCTTTTGGTGTGGGGCACTGGTACTTATCTGTGCCTTGTGGGGACTGTTCAGAGCGCTGATTGGGTTGCTGTATCGCTCGTTTATATTGGTAGCCAAGCCCTCGTAGACCTGGCGACAACGTGGCGTCATGGGAAATGATAGCGTGGCTACTGAAGCTGAGAAAGGTTCCGCTCCTTGGGTGGTTAGTGGCGATTATCGCCGTGCTTACAGCGTCACTCATTTGGTCGGTAAGAGCTGCGTCATACAGGGAGCGTCAGCTCCGGGTGAATATGCAGATCTCGTCTACGAGGAAGTCTCACGAGAAAGCCCTCGACAAGATTGACATGGACAACAAGCTTGCCAGAAGCCGCGTTATAGCTTTTGAGGCAGCAGCGGTGGCTCAGTTAGAGAAGAAGAGAACTGAGATACGCAAGGCTGCTAAAGAGAGTAACGCTAAGCTGGCAAGCATGGTCAATGAGATGTTCAAGAAATGAATAGTGCTCTTCTTATCGTCATGCTCTTAGCTCAGTCGGACGGTACTTGGCACGACCGTTTTATAGAGGGCAACTGCGAAGCCTGCCCAGAATGCTGCGTAAGCGAGGACGACTGTGAAATGGCTGTCCCTGTTCGCGCGTTCGAGCCATCACCCTGTACAGGCGTGCTCTGGCCCGCGTCACACACAGCAAAAGCCCTGGAGATCATCAAGGTCGATTTCCCTAAGTGCGAGGTGAGGCTGGATTCCACAATGCACGAGCTGAAAATATGCGATGAAACTATCATAATGGTCCGCCAAGAATGCGACAAAACCATTGATCGGTTTGCAGCCTTAACGAAAGAAGCCGCCCATATAGAGCGGCCCTGGTGGGACAACAACACCCTCTGGGGTGGTGCTGGATTTGTAGTCGGAGCTGTGGTTACAGTTTTTATTATAAATGCGACGGGTGATTCCTTCTAGCAGGAACTCTAACGATGCCGTCGCGCACCGGCCTATACCTGAATGCCACTAAGATGGTAGCGCCCCCACACGGGCAAACGGAAAGTAAATAGGCGTTACTCGGGACCAGGCATGTTTCAAACCTGGCTCCAGGAGAATGTGTGGGGGCTAGTTCTCGATATACCCGTCAATGTCCTCGACCATGATACACGCATCATAGAGCATGTCTGAGGGCCACGGGGAAACTACTAGAAACATAGCGTTGAGGGACAAGAGCTTTCTAGTTTTCTCGCAGTCTTTACTACCTTCAAGGCCCAAGACCACGACTTCTCGCAGCACTTTCCAGCGTTGTAGCGACAGACAGCGTGCCGGTAACTTCTCGATTTCTTCAAATACCATGTTAGTGCATCCATTCCTGAGTTTACATAATCGCAGTTTTTCTTTTTGCACCAGAACTTTGGAATAACCTGTAGGGGTCCTTTAGCTCCAACCCTACTGGTAGCATATCTGAATCGTGACTCGTGCCACGAAAGAGAAACAACAAGGTACACAGGAAGATCACGTTCTATAGCCTGACCAGCAACATCCATACATACAGCCATTTGCCCTGTTGTTGGGTTGTTAGAGAGTAAAGCTAGTGCGACCGTGCAAACTAAAACTGACATTTGACCAAACTATTTGCAAACAGACGCTAATCGTGTAGTCTGATTAGGCAAGCTACGTGCCGAGCGTGCCTTGCGCCTCGTTGTTGTGTTATGTAGACCCCCACTCCCCGCCCGGAGTGGGGGTTTCTACGTTAAAGTAAATCGGAAACGCGCTCAATCAAAAGACCGTATTTGTCTCTACGGTAACTGATCACGCCCATTTCCCTGAGTAGCCGCAACGCGCGACTTACAGAATGGCGGTTGGTGTTGACCATGGTTGCTATTTCTTCCAGGGTTGTCTCCAAGGGCCTGGCGTCTCTGTGGGAAGAGAGGATAAACCAGTAAACCCTTGGGGCGACCTTGTGCTTTGTGCTTTTGAAATAGCGAACAACATCATTAGAACGGGATGTCATCGACCAGATCCTCTGGTGAGCCGCTCTGCTCCCAGTTCCCATCAGGGTTCCAGTGGAACTTCTTCACTCGGAGACGAGGGGAATCGTCTGGGTTATTGGATTTCTCGTATTCCAGAGTGATGGTTATGGGCTTTTGGTTATTCATAGCCGCTGCCCTGAGCGTATTGAACCCATCAACAGGGTCGAAGCTCTCCTTGTAACCGAAAGAACAGCAAAACTCTGCCAGCTTCCAGTATGCGCGCTCAGACGTGGATACCGTGTCTGTGATTGTCCTGCCCTCCTGTTTCCCTGTGTGGACTTTCATCTTCACAAAGTAATATGGAGCTGCCTTTCCGTCGCGCATGTCCATGTCTGTTATGAAAACCTGATATTCACCAGGGGTCAGCGGGCTACCGCTAGACTGTCTGCCGATATGGTCATCTGGGTTAAAAAGTGGCATATTATTCCTCGCTCTGTGCTGTGGCGATCATGTCGTCAACGTTGGTGAGACGGGAGAGTGTCCCGATTAGATTCAGGTGATTTGATGGCACTCCCTGTGGCGGGTGCCCGAGCGCCAATAACACATCCTTGAACGCCTGCTTGCTGGCGTCCTGGCTTCCTACGACCATTTTTATTCTCTCCCAGAGCGGTCGCAGCTGCTCTCGGGTGAGATACCCGTTGATAACAGGGTGATGTTGGACAGGCTCGCCCTCAGGCTCTCTGGCTGCGTCAGTTTTCCATTCTTCTTCCTCGTAATAAAGGAAGAGCCCGAGAGGAATGGAGATTGTCTTGACACACCTTTTCAGCGCGTCAGTGATGGCAGATTTCTCAAGGTATTCAAGCACCTCGATTTCATCTCTGCCAACGCTTCTCTTGCTGCCGATATTCTCCTGGCAGAAATGATACAGGGGTGGCGGCATAGGGGCTTCAAACCGCAAGCGGATAACAGAAATCCCTTGCCATTTGCCATCCCTGCGCTCTTTTACCGTGGTCTGCCTGTCTGTTACCTCCTGGGACCATCCCCTGAGAAACGTCTCGTTGAGCATCTTCATGACATCCTCGCCCGACAGGTAATCAAATGTCATGCGAGCGCGACCCTCCCTGGCTTTCACAAGGTCCTCCCGCGGCTGGATATGATGAAGGTATCTCATAACGTGATGGCAGTATTTCTTGTCATCGCTGACAATCTCCTCACGCTGGCTGAGAGTAAGTGGTGGTGGTACTGGCTGGTAGACTGATTCCTTTTCAGTCTTTTTCTTCTTCGTTGCCATTGGCATCTCCTTCGCTGGTTGTGTTTTTCTTGAAAAGCTCAATCTGATCCTTGGTTGCAACCATGGACATAAAACCTAGAGGATACAGGTGTTCCAAAAGGAACTGCATATCCTCAATATTGCTTACCTCTGTGTGTGGACTAGGGACCTTGCTCATGGTTTCAATAGCTACAGCGAGGGCTTGCCCGATGATATACTGCCCACGCATTGAGCGGGCAAAGTGCGCCGCGACTCCTGAAAGGTCGGTTTCTTCTTCTGCGTTCATTTTGCCCTCACATTCAGTCTCTCTTGGACTGACGTTGTTGTGTGTTTACTCTTAACCTCTAAATCTATACCTCCTTCTGCTTCAACAGATTCCCAGTCTGTCTTGTCTTTGGGGAACCGGGAAACGGTAGCCTCCCACGTCATAGCATATACCCCGTCAGCAGCGCCGATTGTCTTTTTTACTTTCTTGGAAAGCAGAGATTCTTCGGCCTTGAGTTCTTTTACCTTCTGCTTCACGCCGAGAAGTTGCTGCACGTTTTCTGATAGCTCCGGGGTCGGGTTCAGAAAAACCTTGCCGTTTTCTTCTGGCTCAACATCAATCGGCTTTGGCTGCTCTTCCGGCTCAATGCCCTTGGTCAGCTTCTCGTGGAAAGCCTCAGCCCTTTTCATCATGGACTTTATTAGCTTGTCATTTCGCTCGATTGTGTAGGTGCGGTAATCACGTAACCCGATAAGCACAATAAGGTCCGCTCTAGCAATACCAAGGACATAGAGATACCACATGACCTGATATTTATACTCAAGCGGATACATGGATGACCCTGTAGGCCCCCACTTTTTCTTATTGAAAATGCCAGAAGTTTTCACCTCCAGCAGCTTGAGCTTGCCGTCCTCAATGGAGAGCCCATCCGGTGAAGCATGGCAGAAACTCCAGCTACCAACCATAACCCCAGGGTACTCGTGCCCGTGCGGAGAGTCTGGGTTCGAGGAAATGACACGCGCATTAGGGTGGTCATCCTGGTATTTTTTCAGGACCGCAGCCTCGTGCCGGAGCCCCCATTCCATAGCCGCGTTTGCTTCTTTCGGGGGAATCAAGCCTTTCTTTCTCTTGAAAAGGGTGGCAATATCCTCGTAAGGATTTACGCCGCATATTACGCTTATGTCGGTCCCGCCTATAGAGCAAGACCGATCAAACTGTTCTGGGTGGTAGTGATCCACCAGAAGCGGATCTAATGAAGGGTGGTGCAAGAGCGCCTCCTATTGTGTTGTGTATAGGTCATTTATATCAAGGCAAGTGTCAACTGTCAAGGGCTAATGTTAGACCTGCAAGTCATTGAAATCATTGAAGAAGTTGCTAGGGCCGCCGGGCGAAGTGTTCACTCTGTAAAGGGTATGCTTAGGTGGTACTCCCCGGCACTTGAGCGTTTTGTAATAGCCGTTGCCGACAGGCAGGGCATGGACATCAACGAGGTTAGGGCATGGTATCGAAAGAGTCACAAGAGCTACCTGGGCGAGTACAAGATAAAGAGGAAAATAGAATCCCAGATTGCAGTGAAGCAACACAAGAAGCGGGTCAGCGACCTCTTATCGGCATAGTCGGTATTGATTACTCGGCAGCCGATTACCTTGATCAGCGAAGCGTAACTTACAGAAAGCAAAAGGGGTATGCGGTTACGCGGTGCCCGGTTTGCAGGAACGCTAAGCGCACACTCAAGGTCGAGGCAGAGTTCGGAGCGTGGAGCTGCTCATCATGCTCCCGTAGTGGAGCCTTTAGGGATTTGAAAAGAGTGTTTGGTGATACGGCATCGCTCTTAGCTGGAGCACCAGACGCCTCCCAGTTTGAGGTTGAGACACCGATATACACCCCTGTGCGGTTCCACAAGGACTACCAGAAGGATTTCCCGGCACCTACTGGCGGTAACGGCATGATCAGTCACCACAACATACCTGACAAGACCGCACGCGCTTTCAGTTTGGGGTTTAGCGAAGAGTTGGACGCCTACGTGTTCCCATACAAGTTCGGTCGCTCTGCCAAGAGCACGTCGTACCTTCGGTTCCTTCGAGTGCCAAGCGATTGGTGGAGAGTTGCTGGTGATCCCAAGACAAGCGCCTGGTTCGGTCAGCACCTCCTGAAGCCTGGCCTTGACGAGATTATAGTATGCAGAACGCCTCTTGATGTGGTCATGCTTCATGCTTCGGGCCACGACAACACCGTTGCAGCCTATGGGGATGACCGGAATGTAAGACTGAGATCGCATCACCTGTCGGTCCTTCATAGAGCTGGCGTTGTGTACGTTGTTGTCGATGGAACCGAGGAGGGTGAGGCGTGGGCTAGAACCCTGCAAGCCCAGATTGGTAAGTGGAGATGCAAGCTCGTGGATTTCCCTTTCCACGAAAAGGGGTACGACTTCGTTGGGTTCCAGCTCGCCAAGGGGAAGGCGACCGTATGCAAAGGACTCGCCAGCCATAGAAGCTCACGATGGATTGACGAGCTGGACGAGGAGTTCCTCAGGCATCCCAGGAATAGGCAATCGCCAACGCACTTGGAGCCCCTGGATAAGATACTAGGCGGCTGGCGCAACGGGGAAGTGACTGTGCTGAGCGGGGAAAGCGGAATCGGCAAATCCACACTGGCCGCGTTTCTGTCTTTACTCCAAGCCAGCGACGATGTGTCTACTCTGTTCCTGACGTTCGAGGTTCTGCCGCGCAACATAATCAAAAAGTGGATGTGTATGCTCGCTGATAGTAGCTTTGAATCTCTTGACAGGAGTGGTTACAGCTCAGTCAGGAAGAAGCTCGCGTCACGACCGCTGTACGTTGGTGACAACTATGGCGTGGTTGAGCTTTCTGAAATCAGGAGATGTGTCTACGATGCCGCCACTCGTCACGGCATGAGGTTCCTGGTCATCGATCACTTCGGGCACCTGTGCGCTGAGAGGGAGCAGGATGAATCCCACATAGCGGTGCAAGGAAGGATACTCAGAGAGATAAAGAGATGGAGCATGGACCTGAATATCCACATTCTATTATTGGCTCACCTGAGGAAGCAGGGTTTACAGAAAACCTCCAGGGCTCTTGATGATTTGAGAGGTTCTGCTGAGATATATCAAACAGCAGATAACGTTATGCTGCTTGAAAGAAAGCGAGGAGAGCAGTCATACAGCACGATAAGGCTGATGAAGTGCAGGGATGACGTGGGTTACGAGGGCAAGGCATCTTTTTCATTCAACACAGACAGCTTGAGGTTCATACCAAGTTTGCCCGGGCGAGGGGGATGATAGCCCCGCGCCCCCCGCGCGCCGCGCGCAAAAAAAAGGGGGGAGAACCGAAGCCCTCCCCCCAGGAAACGATGCCGCAGGAGCATCTAGGTTTATGAAATCCTGCCGAAAATCCACATAGCGTGGACGAAAAAGAAAGACGCGACAAGGATGCAGAGCGTCTCTAGTTTACACGGAACGTAGGCGAGCATCAGGCCCACGGATATAGCGAACTGAGCGAAGATTATGTAAGCCTTCAACTCTCAGGACTTATCGAGCGCTCTTGAAAGCGTGTTGATCGTGAGCTTTATATTAGCTGGATTCTCCGTATTGGAAACGCTGGCAGTTTTCTCGCAGAGATTCAGCCATTCCTCGTCAATGTGCTCCAAGCTATAGCATGAAGTAAACACGCAGAATATGCGCGGGTCGCCTTTCTCCTTATCTCTGTAGTTTCCAAACCCGTCCGTGATCATAAGCACGTCTGCTCTGCCGCGATACTTTTCGCAGAACTTACGGGAATCATCTTGGACAACCCTAAAGGATGTGCCACCTGTAGCTGAAAGCACAGCCGTTAGGGTAAGCGCCATTCTTATCTTGGTTGTCTGGTCAGGATACGGGGTCAGGTCAAGCTCAGACCAAATGGAAGTGTTGAACGCCGCTATTTTCACAGGACGCTTCTCCCTTACACAATGTATAGCCGCAGCAGCAGCCAGGGATTTAGCAAACTCGATTTCATCGCCGCTCATAGAGCTGGAACAATCTATGGCGACATACACAGGACCATTTCCATGGTCGCGCATGACATGCTCGTTTATCCCAAGCGCTCCAATAGAAGCACGGTAATATGAGTCATGTTTGAACGCTGTTGTGAGCAGCGCAATCTCGCTGGCTTGCGCTTCTGTGAAATCGCTACCAAATCCAGGAATCGTAGTCCCTGTATAGGATTTCCTTTTCTTTGTTGCAGCGCCAAAGTGACCCACAAGGTCGCCAACTTTATCCAGGAAACCCCTGATATCTTTTCCCTGGTCTATAATCAGGTCAAGCATATCAAGCTCGTGTTTTCCTGGCGCATCGCCAGCGGGTTTGTCGCTACCACAAATGGAATCCATAGCATCCTGTGCCTCCTTCACAGCCTCCATTATTTCGGCAGTCTCCTTTATCTCCTTTGTGATATTAGCTTTATCTGCATCCTCCTTGAACTTACGCATTTCCTCCTTTGCTACGTCAGGCGGGAGAGGCTGAGGAGGACAGCCTCCCTCTTCTCCAGGCTTTCCGGGAGGATTACTTATGCCATGTTTTTTGCTCAGGTCTGGAGGAATCAGCTTGCGCCTTCTGAAGCTGGCTATGATTCTGCCAACGCCAA
>Ga0098033_1000385_pt1 | contig 20168 bp, 52 predicted proteins | sample 1_EtaG_FD_75049 | JGI IMG/M metagenome (GOLD analysis project Ga0098033, IMG submission 75049) | Marine viral communities from the Subarctic Pacific Ocean - 1_ETSP_OMZ_AT15124 metaG | ecosystem: Environmental > Aquatic > Marine > Oceanic | place: Pacific Ocean | collected 2015-01-07
AGTTCGATTGGGACGCGCGGATAACGAAGTCCGGCGCCGGTACCGATTACTCGCGCGATCGCATGGGCTGGGAGATGAAGGATGAGCAGCTGACAGAGACCATCGAAAAGCTGGCGAACGGAAAGTTCCGCCTCTACTCCCAGAAGAAGGATCCCAAGACCGGCGAGCGCAAGAACCTGGGCACTTATGACTCCAGGGAAGCAGCCGAAGACCGCGAGCAACAGGTCAACTACTTCAAGCATAAAGACTGAATTCAGTATTTCCTAATAACGCCGAAACGATCGTCTTCGGTGTAGATTCTTCCAAACCGTAGTATAATTTTGATGTGAGAGAGGTTCTTACATGAGAGTCGGTGACCTCGTACGTCATACGACAGAAGGCAGGTGGGACGAGATAGGCCTCGTAGTGAAAATCACTCCCCGCGTAACCGGGGTACCTGGAGGCATGGTCAAAGTGCTTTGGAACGTCGAGCGCTCCCACCGCAACAATCGTCTGTACCGCATGCGGTGCCTTGAGGTCCTCAGTGAAAATCGGTGATTATGTATACAACGTGCGCCGGCAGAAGCACGGCATCATCATCGAAGAGTTTGAACCCACTGTCGATGCCTTGGGCAAGCTGATCGCACAAGTCTTCACAGTGGCGTGGGACGACGGCACAGTGAACGTCTCCGGAACAGGCTTCTTGGATCTGGCGGCGAGGGCAGTATGAAGGTCGGCGACCTGGTCAGAATAAGGCTCGGCGTCCTCGACGACCTCGAGGTCACGTGGCCTGAGGTGATCGGGCAGGTCGGTGTGATCATCAAAGAAGTCCATCGCTTGTACATTCCGGCCGCCGTTGTCATGGTTCTTGGGGAGCAAGCTGAATTCGACTTGAGCGAACTGGAGCTGGCATCGTGAAAATCGGTGACCTGGTAGAAAAATTCGCTGGCAACTTGGACACCGGCGCCCTGGGCGTAGTCTTAGACGTAGACCCTGAGCTGGCACCAACGATAGAAGTTTTGGTCGAAGGCCGGACGCAGAATTGGTACCAGGAATACGTGAGGCCGATCAAAAATACACGTACGCGCACAGAACAATCACCGAAGGAGAACACTTGAGCACTCACTCTGCATTGGGAGTAAAATATGCCGATGGTGGCATCACCGGGTGCTACGTACACTTCGATGGGGATAGCATGCTTCCCCGCATCAAGGACTATGTGGATAAGAATACCACCACCGGTTTGGCGGTGCTTATTACGCAAGCCCAAGCCGCGGGTGGCATTCGTAGTTTTCACGTGCCGCCGTACGATCCTATTTTCCGCTGTGAGGTCTCCGGCCCACACGAGACAGAGCTCCTTGACAACGACGAGCTCTACATCATCGATGAGTCCAATTTCTACGATGATCACATGGGCACTTTCGCGTGGTACCTCGTGGATTACGAGACTGGTGACATCGCAAAGAAGGATCGTTATACATGATCTCACTTCGTCCCGCTTGGTGTAGCACTCACGATCTCCGTTCAGGAGACGTGATAAGATTGCGAACCGATCGTACCAAAAAAGGTTTGATAATCGACGGCTTGGTACAATTAGAAGAATGGGTTGCAAGAGTCGACCAACTTTGGTTGGTGCTCTGGGACACCGGAGGCGTGGACAAAGTGCGCGACGGCGAATTGGAGCATGTCGATGAGAGTCGGTGATCTCGTGAAGCTCTGGGGCTGCAGTGAGCAAGGAAGGTTGGGCATCATCTCTGACGTTGCTAAACCGTCTCACTTGTCTATGGCGGATCCAGGACTTAGAGTGTACTGGGTCTTGGTCGACGACGGTGGTGTAAAGTGTTTCACAGGCAATCAGTTGGTGCGACAATGAAGATCGGAGATCTGGTGGTCATTAAGAAATCTGCAATCAAGCACTATCGCCGCAAAGACTTCAATCTTGCTGCAGAAAACGAGACTCCAGTCCTAATATTGGCCGTAAATGAGTACACCATCACGGGGTTCTACAGCGGAGGGGTCAGGTTTATCGACCACGAGGAACTAACAATGCTAGGTGATAGATGAAAACCGGCGACCTGGTTCAGTGGCTGGAGCAAGTGACCGTGGAAGGCGAAGTGGTATTGAACGGCCTCGTGGTCTTCTACCGCGAAGGGAACCGCGCAGCACAAGTACTGATCCCCGGAGTTGGCGTCGAGTGGCGCAGCGTCCAGGGCATGGAGGTGATCGATGAAGGTCGGTGATCTAGTGCGATACACCCTAGACTTGCAGCGCTTCCATGGAAGCGCTGCGCACTACGACCATCTCAAGGGAAAAGTCTACTACGTCATCGAAGATATTGTCGATTACGGAGTAAACGGAAAAGGCCAGACATATTTCTTGCTGGGCTGGAACGAACCAGATACGCACGGTCGCAGGATGAAATTCTTTCAGTCTCAACTAGAGGTGATCAGTGAAGGTCGGTGATCTGGTAAGATTCCGCGCTGACAATGCAGTCGATCCACCGCAGCAGCTTGGCTTGATTCTGACAGCCGCTTTGGAAACACTGTCGTCGCCAGCGCGCTATGAAGTTTGGTGGATGGTACAAAATAAAACTGGCTGGTGGGACGGTCCCAGGCTAGTGGAGGTGATCAGTGAAGGTCGGTGATTTAGTACGTTATGAGGATGCCGTACGTCAAGGCATCGAGACGAACGTGGCTCTAGTTGTGGAACTCATCTCGATGCCCGGCGATGATTTCGTCAACGTATTGTGGGATGATGGTGAGATTTGTTCTCACGCCGTCGATGAATTTGAGGTGGTCATTGAAAGCCGGTGACATGGTGAGATTTACGCAGGTCGGGCCCTACGGTCCGCAATCTTCGTGGACCTTGGGGCTGCTGGTCGAGTATCGTGCATGGGCGATGCATGCTACGGTGCTGTATGAGGGTGAAATCTTGAGGATCGCCGCCGAGCGCGTTCAAAAAGCAGGAGTGACGGATTGGAATGAGAGTCAGTGACCTTATAATTTTCGACGACTACGACTCCTCTCCAGGGGATGAAAGAAGATTTGGCACCGTCTTGAGGTTTGACACGTATTCTCCGGGTGGCAACAACATGGCCAAATCCGAGAGAGTCGCGGAGGTCTTGTGGAACACAGGCCATGTGGGGTGGATTCATACCGATAGGATTAGGGCGTACGATGAAATGCGGTGACCTGGTCAGGATGAAACGTAGGATGTTCTGGGTGCTAAAGGGAAATCGACACCAGCGTTATACTGAACAACCTCTCCTCGTGATGGAGGGATGGCACAGTGCTGTGAAGTTGATATACCCAGACGGCACAGTAAAAACAGACCTGGCCGAAAACTACGAAGCGATCGATGAGGTTAGCTAAATATTTACTGGAGAAGTTGGGGGATGAGGCGTTAGATGTCGTCTTGGAGGAGCTTCGACACTCTGAAGAAGAGCACGACGTCGTCTTGTGCCTAGCTTTGGTTGCACGGGAAAAGAGAGAAAGGAGGCGCAGGGAAATGAACATTGAGTATGCATGGACATGTAAAACTAATTTGGAATATGGGCCAATCAAAGTCGAGTCTAGTACAGGCGGCGGAGACTACCATGTGAGTTGGGGTCCGCTAGATCCCTCGGCCGATACCCAATTCGGCCCCGAGTGTTCGTGCAAGGGGTTTCAATTTAGAGCCGAGTGTAGACACGTACAGATCATGGAAGACCAGCGCTGCGGATGGAACTCTTGTTTGGAACCGACTATTCCCAGCGAGTACGACAGTGAAGGCGATCCGGTGTGTCCTGAATGCTCAGGTCCTGTGACTGTATATGAGGTGCTGGTATGAAGGTAGGGGACGCAGTTCGGTTAAAAAATCCGGATATCGTTGGAGTGAAAACAGAGGGAACCGTTGTTAGAATAAATCTCGCCAAGCAGCTGGCCACTGTAAGGTGGAAGCTGACCCTCGACCACGGGATCTTGTCTCAATCAGAGAGGTTGGAGGATCTTATCCCGTGTTCCGAGGAAAAAGATGATCGGACGACTGGTTAGAGTGCCGCCCTTTGAGCTCAAAGGGCGTGAGCCACGCCCAGTTACGGAGGACGGTTATTACATAGTGGTTGCCCTCACAGACGTTTACGTGAGTCCAGGAGGTTACCGTGTCGTGGATGTTTTATACGAAGGAGAGATCCGCAAAGGGATACCAGAGTACTCCGTCATGTGGATGTAAAATTGAAGGCGAAGTGGTGTACACTGCTGCGCGGATAGATAGAATATCACTATGCGAAATCATATATTCACCTCAGAATCAGTTAGCGAAGGTCATCCCGACAAGGTGGCTGACCAGATATCAGACGCAGTTCTCGATGCCTGTCTAGAACAGGATCCGGAGAGTCGCGTTGCATGCGAGACCATGGTAACCACCGACTTGGTGGTTTTGGCCGGTGAAGTCTCGACCGAAGCGACGGTAGACTTCGAGCAGGTTGTACGTGATCAAATAGCGGACATAGGATATACAGTGCCCGACATGGGTTTCTGTGCGGAGAACGTTGAGGTCATTGTACGTCTCGATGCACAGAGTCCCGATATCGCGCTAGGGGTTGATGAGGGGTCCGGAAGGTTTGAAGAACAGGGCGCTGGGGATCAAGGTATGATGTTTGGATACGCTTGTAACGAGACGCAGGAGATGATGCCGGCTTCGATTTATTACTCTCACCGTATCCTAGAGTCTATGGCCAGAGCTCGTCGCATTTTTCACACCCCATTTCTCCCGGATAGCAAGAGTCAAGTAACCGTCGCCTACTCGAACGGGCAACTCGCTAGAATACCAACAGTTGTAGTCTCTACTCAGCATCGTGCCCGTGCAACGCAGGAATATATCGAGGAGGCCGTGCGTGAATACGGACTGTCTGTTCTTCCGGAAGAGTTGACTGGGCGAAACTTCCAGCTCACCAAAGTACTTGTCAACCCCACCGGTAGATTCGTGCATGGAGGACCGGCGGCAGACTGTGGCCTCACCGGCCGCAAGATCATCGTTGACACTTACGGCGGCCATGGTCGTCATGGAGGAGGAGCATTTAGCGGCAAAGATCCTTCTAAGGTAGACAGAAGTGCCGCTTATTTTTGCCGCTATGTAGCCAAGAACATCGTGGCGGCGCAATTAGCTGAGAGGTGCGAGGTCCAAGTGGCGTACGCAATCGGCGTTGCCGCACCCGTCAGCATTTACGTAAACACGTTCGGTACGACGGCGGAGGATATCGACGAACGAACTCTAGAGAGTGCGGTAAAAGAAGTGTTCGATTTTCGTCCCGCGCTCATGATAGGGTGTTTGAACCTAAAGCGTCCCATCTACACCGCGACTGCCAAATATGGACATTTCGGTCGGACAGGTGCGCTCGGAGAGTTTCCATGGGAAAATACGGATAGGGTACATGACCTCTTGGGATTCTTCTAACGGCATTGCGATAACACCTAAGGCGAGAAAGTCGACATGAAAGATAAGAACCAACTCATGAGTCACGAGGTCAGAAATGCGAGTGGGTGATCTGGTTGAACACCCTGCGGGTTTCGGGATCGTTCTCGAAGTCCGTGACGAGTGGATATCTGAGTTCGCTTACCAGGTGTGGATTCCATCAATCAATGTCATTGATTGGTTCCGCTACGGAGTGTTGAGTGTGGTGAATGAAAGAAGGTGACCTTGTCAAGCTTGATCCGGAGAACTACTTCGACGAGGACCGGGACGGTGATCCCTACCCTGCTGATCGGCATGCCCTGGGCATCGTCTTGCAGGTGTACGAACCTGCCGCCATCCCATTCCTCGTCGAGGTCCTGTGGCCGAACGGTCGTGTTCAAAAGCTGTACGGAGACGAGCTGCTACCCGTGCGCAAGTCCGGGAAGCGAAAGGGATCGGGCACCGCACCGTTTAAAAACAGACGGCACGGCGGCCTGAATAAGAAAATAAGGAGAAACCAATGAACACACTGATAAACATTTTAGTAGGAGTCGCATGCGCTCTGGTCATTTACGATCACCTCAAGAGATGCATGAGGAAGTAGACCAGCTGCATGGCAAAAAAGAAAGCAACCAAGAAAGAAAAGCCGACACCGAAATTCCCCGAGGAGTACGAGGGATTCAAGGCAGGAGATGAGGTGACTTACAATCGAGTCTCGGATGGCGCCCCGTCATATGGTAGGATTTGGCATTTCCGGCCAGACGTCCCAGGCCGCGCGCTGGTACAGATGATCGATCTGATCCTCGGTAATTTCCAATTGGGATTTTTCGACGAGTTGGATGCAGAAAAGAATGAAAAAAAGAGAAAAGCGCTCAAGCAGAAGGCAAACGCCAGAGGTCGCTGAGTATAAATTCATCGATCCCAGCGGTGCAATCTCCATATGGTAGTTATATAATAGACCTGAAAGGAGACAGTATGCAGATCGACAAGGAAGATTGGGAATTCCAGATTGGCTACCTCGAGGAGCTGTTGGCTGAACACGGTTATTCCCTGATCGAAGACACCGACGAGGAGAACCGCATCGAATTCGACGAGCGCGCCGTGTATCTCAACTCTCGTCAGCATCCAGAGACTCGGTTCTACACTCTTCTTCACGAATTCGGCCACCTAGACATCTTCGTCAACGGAGCACAGCAGTTCCAGGACGAGCACCCCATGTACGTACAACACCAGGACGGTCGATCGGTTGCCGGCAAGGCGTTTCGTGTCTCTCTCCTTGCGGAGGAGCTCGAAGCATGGCGGCGGGGTCGGCGGGTCGCAAGGAACGAAGGGATGATCATCGACGATTTCAAGTACGATAAGTTGATGACGGACTGCATCATGTCGTACATCAACTGGGCAGCCGACTAAGGAGATAAACCGAATGACGATCAAAGACTACTTCGCTGTACGTGACGTGTTGATCAGCGAAGGATGCAGGGACCAGCTGAACAGAGTCCCCGCCGTCGCCGTGGTCGGAGGCGCCATCGAAGTCATCGTGCACGGCTGGCAAAGGCCCGAGCTCGAAGTCGAGAAAGTCGTACGAGCGATCACCGGCCGCCTGCCGCATCTGGCGATCACCGGCCTCGAGTACGACGACCACCTCGGCGACGAAGACCGCCCCAAATCCGCCGCAATCCTGAACTTCAAACTGGCCGCTGCTCAAAATAAAAAGAACTAAAGAGAGAGAACTAAGAGGAGAGAGGGAAGGGAGAGAGAACCCCCATAGGAGCACCTCTTAGCGCACCCTCAGTCGTCCTCTAAGGTACCTCCGATCCCCAGTCCTCAGTCACCACCACGTCCAGTCACGCGTGGCTATATGGCCATAGCCGTGGAGACGTACGTCCGACGGACCAGAGCACGTGTTTTCATGCAGGGTCGGTGCCTGGCCGAATTCTGCTGCCGGAGGGTGGGTAGAGGTAAAGCACGCTATCTCACGCATGTACACTCCCCCCTGCCCGAGGCACGAATCATCTCTGATGTACAACTTTTTTTTTATTCGTCATTTTTTTGCGCCGGCCGGTGTAAACCTATGGCCCGTAGGGTACAATATTACTATACGGAGGGAGAGAGAGGAGAGGACCATGCATCCTGTCGGAGTGAAGCAGCTGTTGGATGAGACGGAGCGCCAGATCAAGGCGATCGAGGAGGACGCGTGCTACGCCGAGCTGGACAACCGGCCTGCCGCGGTCATCGAGGTTCTTGAGGAGCGGCTCCGCGTCCTGCGCGCGCAGCGCGATCACCTGAACGCAGTCGTCGGTCGTGGTCCGCCGACCTAAAAATAATCGGGCCCCTAGCTCAATCGGTCAGAGCACCGGTCTCATAAACCGTAGGTTCGGGGTTCGATCCCCCGGGGGCCCACAACATTGGAACGCGCTCGTAGCTCAGCCGGCAGAGCACTGGGCTTTTAACCCATGCGTCGTAGGTTCGATCCCTACCGGGCGTACTGTTGCGTGAGCCTTCGTAGCTCAGTTGGATAGAGCGTCGGCCTTCTAAGCCGGTGGTCGCAGGTTCGAGTCCTGCCGAAGGTGCGAAAAAAAAAGTTGTGTTACTGTGCAAAAACGTCTGGCATGTGGTACTATTATCATGTCAGCGGAGAGCAGCAAACGCCTAATATTTAGGAATAAGAGACGACATGGACATCAAGACCTTCACAACCCTCGCCCCTCGCCTCCCGGCGGACATCGCCGTGCTCATGCGCGGTCCCACCGGCGTGGGTAAGTCACACATCGCCAAGCAGTGTGCCGACACGATCGGGCTGCCTTTCATCGACGTACGCGGCTCGACCATGAGCGAGGGCGACGTCGGCGGTTACCCCGACATCGACGGCATGAAAGAGACGGGTGTGATGACCTTCTGCATGCCCTCCTGGTTCGTCCGCGCGTGCCGCGAGCCGGTCGTCCTGATGCTCGACGAGCTCAACCGCTCGCTGCCCGGTGTGCAGCAGAGCTTCTTCCAGTTGGTCCTGGACCGAGAGCTCGGCAACGACCAAGACGGCAACCCCTACCAGCTGCACCCTGAGACGCGGGTCTTCTCCGCGGTCAACCACGGCAGCGAGTACGATGTCAACGAGATGGACCCCGCGCTGCTGCGTCGGTTCTGGGTCGTCGACCTCGAGCCCACGGTTCACGACTGGATCGACTGGGCGGGTCCCTACGGCATCGACCCGGTGACCATCGACTTCATCCGCAACCACCCTGAGCACCTGCGGGTCGACCCCAGCACGGTGGAGCCCGGCACTGTGGTGCCCACTCCCGCCTCCTGGCACCGTCTGGACGAGTCGCTCCGGCACATGGGCCTGGTGCCCTCGGAGCTGGCCGGCACGGGAGCTGACGGTCTCTACGCTCTGAGCGGCGGGTTCGTCGGCACTGAGGCCGCCATCTCCTACACGGAGTTCATCAAGCGCTACGAGCGAGTCATCTCGGCGGACGACGTCCTGGCCGGGGAGATCAAAAAGAAGCGCGCCGCGGACCTTCCGGCTTCCGAGGCTCTCGGTGTCCTGGACAAGGTGGTCGAGCACTGCAAGGAGAATGACTGGACGGTCAAGCAGGCCAAGAACGCGGCTAAGTTCGCGCTGGCGCGCGGCGGTGAGCAGCTCATCTACTTCTGGAACGCAGTGAGCAAGACTGGCAACCTCAACAACATCCGGCACCTCCACAAGGAGATCGGCCAGAAGGTGGTCGAGGTCGTGCGTGCCGCGCGCGGACTGCAGAGCTAAGGGGAGGGTCAAGGCGGAGTGAACCACGGCAAGTACATCGCGCTAGCAGCTGCGCTCAGTGTCAGCATCGGGCTGCTGCTGGGTGCTGTTGCCGGTGTGGTTGTGATGGTGTGGCATTTCATCGCCAGCCTATACTAGTTAGAAAGATCAAGGATATCAACAGCTTACGATGAGCAACTTCATCACACTCGAGACGTCGTGGACTGCAGGGCTAAGCCAGTGAGCGACCAAGACGTCATCCGCAAAGCGTACTTCGCACTGGCCGGCTCACGCAGCCCGTCGCTGACGAAGAAGCAGCAGGAAGAAGAACTCGCGCGCTGCTGGTACTTGCTAGCAGAGGCGATGGAACGACACCAAAATAGTCAAGGATAACAAGGGCTTAGAAGATGACAACCCCATTGCAGAACTTCGATCTCTACGATACGGCGACCAGCACGGCCGCCGATGTACACGGCGATCTCGACACGACGCCCACCATCATCAGGCGGGTGATCCAAGCCAACGACAACCTCGCACTGGATTCACACGAGGATCGGGAGCTGCTGATCCAACAACTGACGCTCGCTCTGGCCAACCAGAGGCGGCCTTGAAGTGATATTTACCTTTGCGTCAGGCGGATATTTGTTCGTCTCGATCAATATGGTGCACTTGGTGATCTTTTTTTAGGTCGACCGGTGCAAATCGACGCCAGTTGTTGTATAATTTCAATGTCAGCGGGGCTGAGGCCTCATAACTAGTGAAAGAATCGGAGACGCAATGAGGCTCAACGTACAGACCACCGAGCTCCCCTTTGGCACCAACATCCTGGACGTGGAAGTTCCCACGCAGCTGCGAAAAAAGATCAAATCGGGAGTCGACTACGTCGACTCGGCCTTCGGCGGTGAGGGCTTCACGCCCTCATGCGTGACCCTCTTCACGGGTACGCCTGGCTCCGGTAAGACCACGATGATGCTCACCCTGGCGGACAGCATCACGAAGAACGGCGGGATCGTCCTCTTCAACACCGCTGAGGAGAGCCTCTACCAGGTCAAGCTGGTCGCTGAGCGTCTGCGCCTGAAGCACGGCTTCCACGCCGGCGGCGAGACCCACATCCCCACTCTGCTCGAAGAGTGCGACACGATCAGGAAGAAGCGCGGCAACAAGAACAAGCCCTTCTTCCTCATCGTGGACAGCCTCCAGTGCATGGACGACGGCAAGTACAAGCGCAAGGACGGTTCGACCCACATCAACGGCGGGTCGGCCACGCGCGCTCTCAGTCAGATCACCGACTACTGCAAGGAGAACTTCTGCAACGCCATCGTCATCGGACAGGTCAATAAGTCCGGCCAGATGGCTGGGTCGCAGAAGCTCAAGCACATGGTCGATTCCATGATGACCCTGACGGTCGAGGAAAAGGACGTCGACCTCCGCGGCTGCCGAGTGCTGCAGATGATCAAGAACCGCTTCGGCGGCTCGGGCGGAACGTTCTTCCTGGACCTCAAGAAGCGCGGATTCAAGGAGGTTGCCCGACTGTCGGCGGCCTAGACGGCAGCGACGCGAACTGCACCCCTGGGTACACTACGCCTAGTGTCCCATACGGTACACGTGTGATCTTTGCACTGTACCCTGAGGTACAACAACGACTGTACCCTGAGGTACAACCATACAGTGCACCCAGAGGTACACAACAGGTCGCGCGCTGCTTAAAATAAAAACTGCTAAACCACCAGGAGAGGAGCGCAGTGAGCGGAACGAGAGAGAAGAGGGGAGAGGACGGAGAGTACCGTAAGCCCAGACGGATCAGGCAGAACACACCAGCACCAGAGGCAGACGAGGCCTACGACGCATGGTGCCAGTACTGCAAGGAGGACACGGAGCACGTCATCGGCGAGTGCGTCGACTGCAGCATCCGGTTGACTGGGCCCCAACAGGGGCCTGCTGGTCCAGCACCCAGGGGGCCCCGTTAGGGGCCCAGCAGAGGGGCCCGGATATGGGCCCCAAAAGGGGCCCCCGCAGACTCACCGGGAGCCCTCTAGGAGGGGTGGGGCTAAGCTTGTGCATTTTTTTTCCGGAATCAATTTCGAAACCAAAGCGGCCTTTTGCGAAAAAATTTTCCGGGAAAAATTCTGAAGGCTAGGAGCTATGCATGCTAAGATGCATCGGAGACATGATAGACGACGCAGGCTGTTTTTTCGCCCGCTATAACATGTACTGGCTGGCTGCTCGATGCATGTCTCTAGCAGAATTTTTGGACCCCTCTAGGATTGCAGACGCGGACGAGATCGAGCATGGCCCGACGGAATAAGAAAAAAAAGCGGAAGCTGCGCCGGAAGAGGAAGCTATTCAATCCAGTAGCGTACGCAATGCGCCTCCGAGCAGCCAGGCAGGGGCGACACACAGACGAGAAGAAAGCGGCCGACAAGAAGGCATGTCGCAGAAACGTTGAAGAAGGAGATCCGTAAGAGATGAGCATCATCAAATTCAGGGACGGCATGTCGTTCGATACAGGGGGGCCGCTGCGAATCACGCGCCGATGGGACGGGTATTACGTGGTAGGCGAGGGCACGTTGTGTCCAGCCAAGGACGCAGAGGAGGCAAAGACGTTGCTGCGCGAACTGCGCGAAGAACGTGCACCGGCCCGGGCCGCCAAGGAGAAGGAAGAATGAAGCGCCGGCGACATGCGATCGCGGCCGTGGTCTTGGGCCTACTGCTCATCGGCGCCATGGCCTTGCTACAGGCCGGGTGCTACGTCCCCAGTGGCATGTACCGCGTCAAGGCCAAAGTGGTCAGTGCGCACACCAAGACCGGAGCTTGCTGTGTAGAAGAGCGGGAGGACGGCTGGACCGTTATCCACTGCCCGTACGATGCGTACGGCAGCCGATGGACGCCACCTAAATGAAACAGTTCGAATACAGCGAGATGCGAAAAAAGAATCTGCCGATGCACCCACATCCGGCGCGAAGCCTCGAGCATTCGCTCGACATGCCGGTATTGCCGCGTACGCGTAGGGTGGTGCCGGCCGGTGGCAACATCGACTTCATCTGTTGGCACCTGTTCAACAACCCAGGCGCAAGGTACTCCGAAGTCCTCAGGGCTCTGTGCAAGTTCAACGGTGTCGCCTACGCCCGCGGCCAGTACTCCGAGTACTTCTGCTCGAGCGGGTATACCGGCATGCGTTGTGCTGGGGTGCTATGGGAAAGGGCTGCCGGAGGTTGGTTGCTCACGATGGACGGCTTGGCGCGTTACGCCAAGTACTGTTGCGGTTGATCTCGCCGCGCCCACTACCGGCTGATGCCGCTTTCGCTTCAGGTGCGTACTTATCGGGTGAACCGACACCGAGCAGCATGCCCAGACCAGACGACGAGACGCCTGTCCTAAGTTCAGGCTCTACATTCAACAGTGACTTCGACGCAGTGGTCCGACGTTACGTGCGCATGCGAGACGAGAATCCCAAGGCGTACATCGATGCCGTCACGGGATTTCAAGCCATGGCAGGTGGCATGCCCGGTCCGTCCGAGTACATCGATGGCCGCGGCCTAGTCTCTGTGCGCGCGCTCTATTTTCAGGGTTGGGAGGACGATAATTTCTTCGAGCTCTTGGTACGCCTGCGTCGTAAGACCGTCTTCAAGACCGTTACATGATGACTAGGCGTTGGTTCCCGCAGCGACCTCCGCGGACTTTCGCCGATCACCCAGCAAACGTATTACGGTCACCTAGGATGTCCCACGGCGCGCGCTGGCGTTTAGTGGCAATCAGTTTGTTGATCAGTGTTGTCCTGAATTTCTATGTACGCCAGACGCGCACCGTGAGTCCTCCTGTTTATTCCGAGGAAGACATGGTGTGTCGGCCTGGCGATTGACCGCTGTACAGCTGCGTACGTACGCTTACTATATTACTTGAGGAACATTACATGCATGACCGACACAGGATCAAGCCCTTTTGTCCGGGGGATTTGGTTTATGTTAGGGATCCAGGCCGCGGGGTAGAAGCCTCTGGGGTCGTGTTGGATTACTTGGAACAGAACGTATACGACCCGGCATTTGTCCTGTGCTTGGTCGAAGGCGTGACTGACTGGTATCCTAGTAGGTCGGTGCACAAAGGTACCTAGGCTGTTACGATATACCGTATGACGATCGTAACATTCGATTTTGATGATACGCTGACCATGACTCAGTGGGATCCCTCGGCCGAGCGGTTTCGTTACGTCGGCCCTAACCGCAAGATGCTGTTGGCTCTAGAGCAGCACTTGGCTGTCGGCGACCAGGTCCACGTCGTAGTCGCTCGCCTGGATCCGGAGTACTTGGACGATCCGGACAGCCAGCCTGCGCCTGGCGCATGGTTGAGGGCGCAATTGGGAGAGGCTGCGGCTTCCTTGGCGGGAGTGCATTTTACTTCTCAAGATCTCAAGTGGCGTCTGTTGCACATGCTGGACTCGACCAAACATTATGATGATGATCCGTGCGAGATCGAAGCACTTCCGCCTGGCTGCACCGGCGTACGCGTGGAGACCCTGCACGGGCTGTAGCGTACACTTCTGCACGAGAACCGAGGAAAGGGCCGATGCGGCCCGGCCGAGGTTCTTCGTCTCTCATTATTTTATAGGCCCCGAAAAAAAACCCCGCCTCAAGGGCGGGGTTCTAACGACACTCAAGACTGTGGGAAGCAGTTACCTCCCCATCAATTCTTTCCACTCTGGGTTGTTTGACCACGGGCCAGGTACCTGTAGCAACGTTGGAAATTGCCGCTGGTAATCTCGCGTCTGAGTCTTCTTCAACTTCCACATCGCATTTCTACTATACTGCGGGCCGACGACCGGGGCTAGCATGTTACTCACTAGAGTCGTGTCGTAATAAGCGGCCAGCTTATCATAAAAATCCTTGGGAATTTCAGTACCGATCAGGTGCTTGTAATCTTTTTGAGAAGCGAATGTACCGTACTTCTCTTCGATGGCAAACCCTAGGTCTTCCATCAGCGCCCCTAGTGCTTCATACGTCATCTCATTTGGATGGTTGTCTGCAGCGCCGGTCTTCTCACAGTAGCACGGAGTCGATACCCAAAGCACTGAGTCATCATGCATCAGGGTTCGCGCCCTGTGCAAGAACTGATTGGCTTGATACGGTTGTACGTGCTCGACGACTTCCAGACAGATCAACGTGTCGAAAGTCTTTCCCTCTTCAAACTCATGAGTCAAAAAGTCTGCCTGGGCGACGAGCTGCACGTTCTTGATCGAATTTGACTTGCCAGGAAGAACGGTCTTCTGAAGACGAGCTAAGCCGGACTCCTTGAACTTCCCTGCCGCTTCCAGGCCGACGTATTCGGATATCTTCGATCGGTTGCAGTGAAGAGAATTCAATAGTTGTACCTCTGGTCCACAGCCGATGTCTAAGACAGACGGACCGTTGCCGTCGTTCAACTTTCTTACGGCCGTAGAAAGAAAATATTTGCCTACGATGTGGGAATACCTCGCGGCATGGGCAATGTAATCGCGATGCAACTGAACTCTCTGCATTGCGGTTTCTACGGAGAGATGAGTGCGGTTATAATCTTCGCGAAAGCGCTTTAATTCTTCTTTGTCTATCTGTGCGGTTTTTATCGACATTTATTCTCCTGCAGTGATCGTGAATCGATTTATATAGACTATATTCAAAGAGGCAAAAGTTTACACATTAGATTCATACTTATCATATGATATTTTACGAGGAATGTCACCCATGAACCTAGATTCGATCTACAGGCATCTGTTCGAACAAGAAGAGCAACAAGAACTAGAAAAAGTTGGCGCTGATCTAGAAGCTGCTTTCAAGGGTGGTCCTGAGGGAGTGAGAACCTTCATGGATAGCCAGAAAGGAAAGTCGGATGCCGTGAGAGACGCGCTGGTGAAGGCTTCAGAAGAGCATGATGGCGCCGCCGGCGATGAAGCCACTGTAAAGGTTTCCAGCGCTGCAGACATGCCTATCAGTGGCTTCAAGCCCACGCAGCAGTTCATTGATTTGATGCAGTCAGTTGGCTTTCCTCTAGGCAGCGCGGCCGCCCTCGATAAGATGGTTACCAGTAAAAAGTCCGGCGCACCCGGGTCGATATCGGTCTCCGGCGACGTGGTCTTAGATGGCCATCATCGTTGGTCTGGTACGTGGGCGATCGCCCCAGATGGCGTTGTGAGTGCAAAAAATTTCAGCTTTCCTGGCAATGTTCAACAAAAGCTAGCCGGCGCACAAATGGCTGTGGCCGCCGTAGATCCGGACCCTACAGACGCCCATCCATCTAAGGGCGGCGGAGCGGCCACCGACATCATCGGTAAGGGCTCCAACGAGATCTTTGCTATGATCGATGCGAATAAAGGCAAGCAGACCGATCCGCATGCTCCAGGCCCTTTATTGAACGATGAGATGATCCAAGGCATCGCTAATGGAAAATTTCCAGCGGTGCTAGCATGGGCCGGGCTGCCCGAAGAAGGCAACGAATTCGTGCAGCTGACCGACGTAGCACCCGGGTTCGAGAACGATCCGGTAAGAAAGGCCATCGCCCAGAAGGTTGCAGACAATCTAGACAGCTTACCTGACCCTGCTGCCGGCGCGCCTGAATCGCGCGAAGACATGCCACAGTTCGATCACGAATCCATCGGAGGGGATGCCGGGTTAGGAGAGATAGAGGCCGGACTTAAAGCCGGCGAGTTGAACGTTGTACCGCCATTCCAAAAGGAGACTACAGTGCACGATACAAACAATATGATCATAGAGCGTTGGCAAAAGCTTGCCGGCCTAAACTTAAGCCATGAGTCTAGGCTGCTCCGTGAGCAGGCAGAAGAAGAGAATCCTGATGTGGAAGCAGTGGAGGGGGTGTGGAGCGGCGGCCCTAATCTAGTCATCGACGGGGAGTCCGACCCTGGGTGGGATGAAGATTCACAAAAGCCTTCTCCGCGCGAAAAAGAAATAGTAAAGACTGCTGTGAAAGAACCCGAATCATCACCCCCGGCCGCGGCGGTTCTAAATAAAGAATCTCATCACCCCGGCCGACTGCAAGTATACCGCGGTTCAAACGACGTAGGCCGTACTTACAAACTGCCAGCAATAATATTCGAACATTATTTTGATGCTATGGTCACCGGAAACGTCAATAGAGCTAGCGTAGTACTGGAAGAGCATCTAGATGCACGATACCCTGGTTGGGTGGATTACGAGTGGAGAGATTGATATGAACAACGATAAACTAAGAGACATGACGAGAAAATTCTTACAAGATATGGAGGGCGGATTATCCGATGATGTATCCCCTCAAGATGATATGCTCAACGAACAGGGCTCTCCACCGCAACCCGGTACAGGAGATACAGCCCAAACAGCTCTTAATTCTTATGACCAACTTTTAAACCTTTTATCAGCAGCGGAAGATAAGGCCAAGGAGATGTACCAGCTGACCCAAGCCCCCGGTGCTGGTGATTCCATGGCTAGTGTCTTCGGAGGAAGTGAAGCTGGAGAAATCGTTGGTCATCTCGAGGGAATCTTTAAGGCAGCCGGATTTGCCGACGATGGAACAACACTCAAGGAATTCCTATAATGAAGATTACGAAACTGCAGCTGAAAAAGATCATTCGCGAGGAGAGATCCAAGTTGGCCGCGGCGTCCGATCGGTATGAGCGTAAGAAAGACTCTGAGTTCGATCGTGGTTATGCGGATGGATGGAGCGGCGTCGCCGATCCTGGTGCCGGCATCGGCGCCGCGCCCGATGAATCTGGGCATGGATCTTACTGGGACGGATACGAGACAGGCAAAGCAGCTGCCGAAAGCGAAGGTGATAACGCGTGGAGCGATTTGGAGAGCGATTGGGGCTACAAAGGATTGTACGAAGTGAAGATAACCAAACAACAGATTAGAGAGATTCTAGAGGAAGAATGGGCCGAGGGGCGTACCGAACCGGTACCCACAGAGGCCGAGCTTATATTGAATAAATTTTATGTTGATATGGATGCACTCGCTGCAAGCGTTGGGTTTATTCCACTTTCTCGGGAGCCCATAAGCGACAGGTATACTTTAGAAGATTACATTTCTGATCTCTCGCATCAGCTTAGAGCACGGCGATAAACATGTACACTACACTCCGTATGGATGACTACTGGGAGATGATATAGATGAAGTTATCAACTGTTGAATTACGAAAACTAATTCGTCGTACATTGGTAGAGATGCCCGTCTCCCAGCGTCGTGATTGGGGATCCCGGGACGTCGACACTCGCCATCCACACCTTAAAGATTTTGCGCACAGGATAGACGGCTTGTTCAAAGATGCGGGGATTTATCCCAACATCGAAATATTTGACTCCGGTTACGTAGGACTGTCAATCAAATTCACCGGTGAGCAAGGGCCTCAAGGAGCTCCAGAGAAGTGGTTGATAGTTGATCAGCCTGGCAATGTAGGCCTTGAGGATCAATCGATGGGTTATATTTTCTTTGGGCCCACCGGCGCCGTACGAGAAGAAAATGCCTGGGTGTGGAAAAAAGCGCCGTACGGCGAGAGAAGATTCGGGGACGTGCAGTTGAGTGACGTAACGCGACAACAGACGTACGACGCAATACTGGATGCAATTGACAGCAGAATAAGTACCGGAAAATACAATACGGAAATCGGAGAGATATAATGAAGATCACAAAAAGACAACTTAAAAGGAGAGATATAATGAAGATCACAAAAAGACAACTTAAAAGAATTATCAAAGAAGAGAAGTCTAAGATCCTGGCCGAACAAAAGATACGTCGGATTATTCGTAGGAGACTGCGAGAAAATTTGTCATCGGCACCTATGCTAACTTTAGATTTAGGGCCATCAGGTGATTATCCAACTTTAGGCAATACAGCTACTGGCGATACATTTCGAGTACCAGACTTTGGCAGCTCTGCAGAGCTTATGCAAGCTGTTAGCGCCAAACTCGGTCCGGTTTCCCCTGATACCCCTGTCAAAGACTATGATCTTGGACTAGGGACAATTCCTCTTTCTCAATTATACAACGCAATAATGGACATGGCATGAAAATTACAGAAAGACAACTGAAAAGAATCATCAAGGAAGAGAAGGCGCGCCTAATGACAGAGCAGAACGAGCCTCGCCGCGGCATCACGACTAGCGAGCTGATTAATATCTTGTCAACCGTCGATCCGGTTGGAGATAGACTGGTGACCGTTAGCGGACCATCAGGCGTAGAGGTGCTTGGCGACGTCGACGTACAAGACGCCTGGTTCGAAAAGCCTGGTGGTCAAGCAGAGGCCTATGGGGACGAAGTCACCATTCAAGCAGTCAGACTAGTGGGTATCGACAGAGATGACATGGAAGATGTCTTAGTCGAGCGGCTGTGGATTAAATGAAAATTACTCGGCAGCGACTCAGAAGGATCATCCGAGAAGAGGTCGGCAAGGCTGCACCGTTTGGTAGCCTCATGGAGCCGGCCGACATCGAGCCCGAGCAGAAGTTTGTGGTGGGTCACACGTGACTGACCCATGCCAAGCTGAAGTCTTCAGCTCTGCAGGAATCCTTCGGGATTCGAGGGGACCGGGTCGGGGAGGTGACGTGGCACAGTCTGGAGAAGGACGGCGCCATCACACACTACGACATCCGCTTCGGCCGCAAGACGGTGTCGAACGTGCCGGCCAGCTTGGTGGAAGCCAAGAAGGTGCAGGAGCACAAGTATGAAACTCACGAAAGGAGATAAGGAATGAAGATCACCAAACGACAGCTGAAGAGAATCATCAAGGAAGAGAAGTCAAAGCTCCTCAACGAACAGGAGGATAGAGTATCCCCAGATTTTGTTTTCGAACTGCAGGAGGTTTATGACCGATTGGAGGCGATGCACAGCAACCTTCCGAGCGGTGGATCAGGCCTTCAATTCGAAACGGCAACGAAGGCGGCTGATGCGCTAGCGAATGCAATGGAACAGCTAGATATTGCAATCGAAGAAGCCAGCGGGTTGGAGACCTACTAAGATGAAAATCTCAAAACGTCAGATAAGAAGGATCATCAAGGAAGGGAAGGCCAAGCTCATGGAAAACAGGCCTAGGCTGCCCGGTTTGGAGCCTGGAGGTCCTACGTTGCAACCTTCCGGCCGTTACAGCGGTCGTGAATACGGGGACGATAACCTAAGATCGACGGCGCGGTTACGAAAAGCCTTGGAGTCTGGAGAGCTGGATTGGCTGGACGACTTTAAGTCTTCAGCAGTTATGAGACATCTTGAAAAAATTACGAACAGAGGATCGTAAAAATGAAGGTCACCAAACGACAACTGAAGAAGATCATTCGGGAAGATAGAGCGCAAGAAATCGTTAAATTAGTTTCTACCCGAATCCCCGAGGTGGGCTTCGGTGAAATGGATGAGGAGGATTTTGATGCGGTTAAAGTCGAGCTAGAAGACGATGGACTGGCAGACGAGCAAGAATTATCTCAACTTAGTTTCCAAAAATGGCAAGATTTAAAAGAAGGACACAGTGTAATGAAGATCACAAAACGACAACTGAAAAGAATTATCAAGGAAGAGAAGCGGAAGCTGGTCAATGAGAACGTTTGGGCCCGCGGGGAATCAGCCAGCGCACTGCTGGCGTTCGGTCGAGCATATGCCAGTCTGGGTAGCAAGGTGCAAGAGCAGGTCGACGCCGTCGTGGATGCCTATCTGGGCGGCGGCGCCCGAGAGTGGGATGCCAATCAGCATTTTCTAGAGGTGGTGTACGAGCAGAATCCCAATGCGATCGAGATGGCACACAACACCCTCCGCCAACCTCTGCAGGCCCTTGACGGACAAGATGCGGAAGATGTGCTCGACGCTCTGGACGAGGCCATGAATGCGTTCAACGCCGGCGATGGGGCAGGAGGAGATCTGTAATGAAGGTAACTGATCGCCTGATCGAGGAGCCCACCGCACGATGGTGGGGCTCTCCAAGTGGATGATCGTAAAAATGCGCGCTGTTAGATTTGTTGTACCAGCCATGGTTATTCTAGGCGTCCTAACTGGCGCTGCCTGGCATTTGAAGAATAGCGATCATGATCC
>Ga0098033_1000388_pt1 | contig 20105 bp, 20 predicted proteins | sample 1_EtaG_FD_75049 | JGI IMG/M metagenome (GOLD analysis project Ga0098033, IMG submission 75049) | Marine viral communities from the Subarctic Pacific Ocean - 1_ETSP_OMZ_AT15124 metaG | ecosystem: Environmental > Aquatic > Marine > Oceanic | place: Pacific Ocean | collected 2015-01-07
ATTTGCTTATCCAGTGCTAGTTGTAGCGAATGGTCGACCTTGTGATCGTTGATAGGGTTAGACTCATTATAGACGTATAAAACATCTGGTATAAATCTCGCCTTTTCTCTTGCCATCTCCAGCATGGGAAACATAAATGCTAAATCCCAAGCCATTCGATAATAACTATTATCTGGGGCCCTTAGATCTTCATCTTGAATTTTGTTCCACAATCGATATTTAAATGTACGTAAGTGGGAAGCCCTCCACTGAGGATCTTGCCGATAAGAGCCCTCCTGAATCACTTTATCTGGATAGACTGATATATTCCAAGGCTTTATACCATGTGGATATTTAATATAATTCCCATACGTCATCAAACAATCTTGCTCTTCGTATTCTTGTTTCACCCGAGCCAAAGTTGTTTCACTGGCTAGCCAATCATCGCCATCGATAGTGACAATAATATCATCGTCACTTGGGTTGATTTTTTTTATTCCCTCGACAATATTTTTAAGTGCATAACTTTTTTCTTTTCTCTCCCACAATTCAAATCGTGAATCTCCCTCAATCTTTTGTTTGACTATCTGTACAGTATTGTCAGTTGATATATCATCGATTAAAAGACATTTAAATGATTCTGTTTGCTGCTTGAGACTTTTTATACCAGTAGATATCCATTTTTCGACATTATACATTGGTATGATAATTTTAAAATGATTCATCAGGCATATTCCAAAAATTCACCACACGGATCTGGGAAAAAAGTCATTCCTGTTTGCTGTCTGATAGTATCTTTCAACAAAGTCTGATTTCCCCACTCTGTGTAGGAGTCATCATTGTGCCACACAACTGCTTCTGAATTAAAATCCAACTGGTATCCACTCATTATTAAATCCATGCTATATTGTAGATCTTCTGGAATACCGTCTCCTGTCCTATCAGAATAAACTAGCCGTTCTTCATTCCATTTTACTTTTTCGAACACCTCTCTTCTTATAATAAAAAAGCCAGATGTCTGAAGAAGATTTCTGTTATAAGATGGATAAGAGTAATCAACGAGAACTCTTGGATTTATTGTGCCTCTGTCCCAGTGTCTTGTACCATCTGGATTGAAAATCTTATTTCCTAACACATTCCAACCATTTTTTTCCGAATATTCTAAAGTTTTTTCCAACCAGCCAGAAGACAAGATCATATCATCATCGCACCAAACAATTGTATCAAACTTAGAATTTGCAGCTGCGGTATTTCGTAAAACAGCTACTTTTCTAGAATGAGCTTCTTCTTTTTTATCAACAACCTTAACGTTATCAAAACTTTCAAAATTATCAACATCACCGCATAAAATTATTTCATGTGGAAAGTTTTTCATTTCATCTTGAATAGAACTAATTGTTAAGCTTGTTTTCTCTGGTCTTTTTCCATTTGTTGGAATACAAAAACTAATTCCTTTTACTGAATTTGGCTTTAAATTGCTCTTGCCAACTATGCAATTAACATATTTTTCATTTTGTTTTTCTTCGGTAAATTCTTCACTGACCCACTTTTGAAGCTCTTTTGCTCTTTTGTTGAACCGACCATAGTCACTAAAGATATCTTCTAGCGCCATTTTTAAAGAACCATCCTCAGGAACTGCCCATTTAGAATCTGCTTGTATGACACCATCCCAAACAGATGATTTATCAACTGGTTGCAACGTGTAACCTACTCTAGAAAACATAGGCTTGTTTTTAACATTGCCTTTTTTATCTGTTTTCGGCATATAGAGAAAATCTAAATGGCCGCTCCAATCGGGCGCGATAACTGGTAAGCCATAATACACGGATTCGAATATCGGTAAACCAAAACCCTCTCCATGTGTTGTTGTAACATATGCTTTAATTTTTGGATGAGTATAAAGACCAGCCATTTCCTCATCTGTTAACCCACCATGTAAAACATAGATTTTGCATTTTCTCTCAGGAAAGTTATTTAAAAACATCTTAACATTGTGTAGTGTATGGGTGCGGTCAACCAGAGAATTTTTAGCTATATTTAATTTGAGAACCAATCCAACATTTTCTTCGTCTTTGAATTGTTCAATAAAACATTTTATTAATTGCTGAATATTCTTTCTAGGGCTCCACTGTGCAACACTCAAAAAATTAAAATCGGTTGTCAAGTCGAAATCTAGCTTGACAGGATCAAATTTTCGTACAGGGTAGTGCACTACATCTATAGGCACCTCACATTTGGCTTCAAAAGCTTGGCCGGTCTGCGGGTGCTGCGCTTGGTATTTTGTGTTTGCATATGACCATTTAGAATGTTCAGAAATAGTTATTATTTTGTCCATTAAAAATGATTTTTCAATCCACAGGGGCGCCACTTTTGTTGTTTCAACGCCTGCCGTTATACCAATGTTAACAGGAGCTAATTTCTCCCACTCGTTAGGTATGGTAACCTGTAAAGACATATCAAATTGGCCTTGCTGACCAATATAATTTAAAGTTTTCTGGAGAGTCTCATCAATCCATTTTCTCTCTTCTGTTTCTTCCCATTGCCAGCTACATTGACCCCAGTTAACAGCCTGCAAGTAAATATCGAATATATCTTCCCTGGTTTTTAGCGCTCGCAGGACGGTGCGCGCGTGGTGGCCGTAACCGGATTGAGTCAATAGTGGGCCTCTTAAAAGTACTTTCTTACGCATTTCTAAACCTCTGTAAATTCCCAATTCTTGTAATGTTTCCTAGTGTCCCAGGATCCATATCTTTCATGTACATCTTGTAAAATCCTATCCCACTCTTCATGGTAAGTTTTAAAATTATAATTCTTTACAACATGGTCGCGGCCCTTCAAGCCCAACTCACGACGTTGAGAACGACTCAATTCATATATTTTCAGCAAAGCATTAACAAAATCGTCTTTCCCAATTCGATCTTCATAAATATATGGGATTTCTTGTGATCCTATAACAGCTTTGGAGTTCGGCTCGATTCCAACACCGAACCATTCTTCACCATTTGTTACCTGTTCTTGAAGGCCGCCGGTCATATTAACAATAATAGGAGTACCGCAAGAAAGAGATTCTAATGTAGCTAAACCGAAGCCTTCGGCATCTGAGATATTAACCGTAACATCAGTCATATTATACATGGCCGCCAAATGTTCGAATCCAACTTTTTGAGTTGAAAACTTCACTTCGCCATTGGTGAGGCCCAAATTTTCTATTATACTAGCTAAATTTGGCCCATTGGGATCGTTTGGATCCGTATGCATAACAAGTGTCGCTTTGTCCTTACCAACTTTCTCTAGAAAATCATTAAACCAATAAATCAAAGTACCTGGCTGTTTGCGCCGAGCATTGCGATTATTCCAGAAAACAATAAATTTATCATCATCTATTTTCAAATGCTCTGATCGAAGTTTTAATACCTCTTCTTCTTCCAGTGGTTTAAAAATTTCAGAATTCACTGCATGTGGCAAATAAAAGCTTTCTACGTCCGGGGCCACATTCTTTACTATGTCGTGTGTTAATTTTGAAATGCAAGCAATTACATCTGTTGAGTTATACCATTTGCTATTAAAATTTGGATATGGATAATTATCCCATACATGGTAATAAACCATGGGGATTAGTGAACGAACCTCATCTTCAATTTCCCATAGCCATGGGAAAAATCTTGGGTCCGTCATAAACCAAAGTATATCTGGGCGTTCTGTCCTCAGAATAGACCTCACAGCCTCTTGCGAGCCGTATCCCTTCACTGGATAAACGACTAAATCATCGCCGTATTTATCATATTTTTGAGGATTATAATTTTCGTGTTTAAGGGCGCCCCCAAAACACCTAAACGAGTATCTACCAGTTTCTAATAGATTCTCAACCATATTTCTAGTTTGGATGCCAACACCCGATGGAGAAAAAGGATGATCGGCTATCACAAAAACTTTAATCTTTTCCATATATTACCTACAATATTCTGTTTTATAAAATTCGCATCCATAACCCTGTGTACAAGACAAACGGTTTTTTATGCGGTTCTCATGTTTAATATTATAAATCGCTTTTCTTAATAAGTTAATAGCATTTTCAGTTTTTTTCTTTCCACTGGTTACGCGAAATATTTCCACCTTGTTTTTCTTTGCTGTTCTCTTCAAAAGGGCAAAATGGGTTTCGATATTAGAAAGCTCAATATTGTGCTTCTTCGCAAAGTAATATTTATACAAAGTTAGCTGATAAGTTGTCATTCGGTCTGACCTTCTTTTTGAATCCCAGCCCCACGAACAAGTCTTCCAATCAATAATATGATACTTACCATCTTTAGTCTTCAAGACTAGATCGATATATCCTTTGAATTTGAACTCAGGATCCTCTGTATCTACATACAGAGCTTCTTCTGCCGATATGACTTCATAATCTACAAAATATTCTTTAACTGCTGGAAGGATATAATCAGTTAAGGAGGCCCCTTGCTTTCTCATATCACTAATGAGGGTTTGTTTAAGCTCTATGTCTTCTTCTTTTAATTTCTTTAGTTCATCTAAAAATTGAAGATCAAAATATGTACCTAAATTAGGTATCACAGTTTCGGAAAGAATCATCTTCTCACAAGCATCATGAATTGCTTTTCCAAAAGCAGTATATTCGTTGCCAACGAATTCTTTTATTTTATCAACATATATAAGTTTATGTTTGAAAGGGCAGTCATTCCAGTTTTTTAATTCTGAAAAGGAAATATGATTCACTTTTCCTCCGGAGGATTTTCTATTGCCTCTACCAATTTCACTGGTTCGGCAGTTTTTACTTTTTTGGTGCTCTTGTGGCGCGTGGGGGGCGACTTTTTAGACGTCTTCGTCTTTGGGCGCGATGGTGCCACAAGCTTAAATTCCCAAGCAGCTGAAAGTTTGCTGTCAGGAGAATTGTTAACTGTTACAAAGGGATCGATGCATTCACCTAATTTGTATCCCTTTGGAAGTTTTAAATTGTCATCTAGGATTTTTTTCATTTTATGATAATTAATTTTTTTGTTTGGTGTCGCAACGCGTCGCCTTGGCGCAAGCGCTATAGTAATAGTAAGCATATTTTTAGCTTTGTCAATATTAATATCAAAATTCATTTTAATTGGTCTCCATTTCCTCTTCATTTATTGAATTAATTTTTTTATACAAAAAAGGAGAGATATCTTTTACATCCTGTCTGTTGCCTAAATAGTATTCCTCAAAAGCAGTGGCAAAATACTCTCTTAAAGAAACAACAGAATACCCTCTCAAGAAAAGTCCATTGGTTAAATTATTCAATTTTTCATTACCAACTTCATTATACATAAAAGCATCAAATTCCTTATCATAATTAGAATTTAAAAAATTTAATTTGCTTATACTGTATTCTTCATAATTTAATAGAAATTCTAGTTTGTTTCGCTTCCCTAGAAACTCTTTTTTTACCAAATTATCATTATATATAAAATATTTATGTTTTTCCTCAACCGCATGAGCAACTTCATGTATTATATCGTCAATCATGTCCTCATTGTTATCTTGTTCATTAGAAACATAAATAGCTTGATCCATGTATAGTGCATTAATCGATCGATTTTCTAAAAAATCGAAATTACCAACATACACAATATCAATTAAATTTATCATGTTATCTGGCAAAATAGAGCTAATATGCCCAAAAACAGCCCCAAGATTGATCTTATCCGCTACATTATCCTTTATAAAGACGTCTAAATTGCCAAATTTTTGCTGTTTTAGGCTATTATTCCTATTCTTCACATAATTTACAACTTTTTTTTCGTTTATCATCTTTTTCCTTTGCATACCCTTGGCCAATCTCAACATCGTCCAAAGCTTGCTGATATCCTCGAACCCAGTTTTCTTCAGCAACTGCTAGAAGAAATTCAGGAAATTCTGCGGCTAATGTTTCAATAATCATCTCTACTGTAACATTTTGGTCTTCCGGGCTCGAACTTTCTCCAACATATTCAACCAGCATGTTCTTTAGATCGTTATTTGGTTCAACTGTCTCAGATAATGTTGGATTTTTAGCATATTCTTTTGAATTAATTATTTCCATTATAATACTTTCGAAGCTAAAGTGGCTACTTTAGATCGTTCTCCCTTTATTAGTGTTATGTGGCCTGACAAATCATAAGATTTTAGTTTTTCTGCAGCATATGATAGGCCGTTGGACGTAGAATCTAGATAAACGCTATCAATCTGTTCTATATCCCCAGTCAAAACTATTTTAGTATTCTCGCCCACTCTTGTAATTATAGTCTTAAGTTCGTGAATTGTTAAATTTTGTGCTTCATCAACGATGATAAAAGCATTTGAGATAGAACGACCACGAATATAAGTCAGGGCTTCTGTTTGAATAACTCCTTTATCAAAATAAATGTTCATTGACTCTTTTTTGCCATTTAAGAGAAAATCTAAATTATCTTGAATCGGCATGAGCCATGGCTTCATCTTCTCTTCCATGGTTCCAGGCAAATATCCTATATCCTTTCCCAGGGGCTGTACGGGGCGAGATACAATTAACTTTTTGTACTCTTCTTTTTCCAGCACCTGTTCTAATCCTGCTGCTATAGCCAATAAAGTTTTTCCGCAGCCGGCTTTGCCAACTAATGTGACTATCGGCACTGCTGGGTCTAAAAGAAGATCCAATGCGAACATTTGTTCTTTATTTCTTGGTTTTAAACTCCATATACCCTGCTTATACTCATTAACCTTAAATAATTTTTGATTATAATTTTTAAATCTAGCTAGTGCAGTTTTTTTCTCGTTTGCGCTGGATACAAGCATGACAAATTGATTAGAAAATAATTTAATCTCTTCTTTTTCTAGAAATATCTCCTCATCATTATAAAACTGATCAATTCTTTGATCATCGACAAGGTGAGTAGTAAAGCCAATATATAACTCATTTGTATTAGAAATTATGCGATCCGGTACATAATCCTCAGTGGGGATCCCCAAAGAATCACATTTAACTCGCATATTAATATCACGTGTTACGACAACAACTTTTCTTTTAGGATCTTTTTTATGTTCAGTAATGGCTGTTGTAATAATTTCGTTATCTGCGCTTTGTATATCACAACCACGTGGTAGATCTTCAACATCATATCCTCTAACAGATAATATGCCCTTTCCTTTCCCGAGTCTCACACCTTTGTGCAGATTGCCTTTTGCTCTTAAGCTGTCTAGTATACGGATGATAGAACGTGCATTTAACCCAACACCATCTTGCCTCTTTTTGTGTTTGTCGATTTCATCAAGAACTTTTAACGGTATTATAATATCGTTATTCTTGAACTCAAAAATTGATTTAGCGTTTGTTAAAAAAACGTTAGTATCAAGGATATATTTTTTTTTCATAAAGTACTCTGTAGTCTCGCCACTAGTTATGATATAATGAAAAACTTTTATTTATCTCTTATTTTCCTATCTTTTCTGATAATAAATAGTTGTGCGATACAAACCAACACCCTAAAGAGTTTGGCGACTGCTAAAAAATCTTTTGTTAAAATAGAAACGCTAGTTAAATTTAAGGTCTGTGAAATAGAAGAAGATATTAATTCTTGTAATCCATATATGATGTTCTCTTCGGGTTCTGGTATGGTTATTCGTTACGGGAACAACAAGACTATTTTAACTGCCGCTCATGTGTGTAAATCTGACCAATTTACAGGAATGATGGGTCCGTTCGAAGGGAGCGAAATTATTTTACGGGCCATTGACCGAGAAAATAAAAAATTCTATGTTAATGTTATTAAATATGATGTAGATTTGGATATATGTTTATTGGACGCGGAGCACTTGCCAGTTAGCGCGATCCGAATATCTTCAGTTAGGCCTGTATACGGAGATCGAGTTTATAATATAGCCGCTCCTGCAGGTATAGTAGATGGAGAAATGGTACCTTTATACGAGGGATTCTTTTTTGGTGAAAGCCAAAATCGAGCATTTTATAGCATCCCAGTTACCGGTGGGTCATCTGGTTCTCCTATCTTAAATATTAAAGGAGAATTAGTTGGGATGATTCACTCTGTACATTATCGCTTCCACCACATCTCTTTATCGGCAACTTATAAAGATCTTTGGAATTTTTTATCTTTGCCACATAGTCGTACATCAAAATCCCAGAACAAGTGCCTACGTTCAGACTCCGAACAGAGCCTGCTTGAGGAATTTCGACCACCTGGTCCGCCAATTCTAAAACGTCATTAGTCAGACCGACTCCTTCTTCTCCGAAGATCATCATTGGTGGCTTTTCTAATAAGGACCAATCAAATTCATTAAGTTTTTGTGTATTTGGAAGATTATTGTCAATTGCAACAAAAACATATTTATTTTTTAGCTCGCTAAGCTCTTCATATGTGTTAAGGTGTTGCAAGTTAATATAATGATGTGAACCAACTGCTCCTCGGCGGTCCCATCTTTTCTTGCCTAAATAAAACACTTCTTTGGCATTGAATGCATTCGCATTGCGAATCATTGTAGAAATATTAAAATCACCTTGCCAGTGTTCCATACAAACTGAAAAAGGATTTGCATTTTTTTGCAAATCCTTTTTTATATCTTCAACTGACCAATCTTTATATTTATCAATTACATTGCGAGTCCACAAGCTCCAGCGCTCAGACATTATCATCTCCAATAATAATTACATCAAAATTTTCTTGATTATCAAAAATTTCCTGTTGTTTGTTCTGAATAGCCAGAATGGCATCTTCAAGCTTGAGGTACTGCCCACAACTAATATTTGGATAAGATACGGCATTATAATTCATCATCAACCTGTCAGACACCGACATCTTAAGAGTTTTATCTTCTCGGTACTTCTTCCAATCGACGTCGTGCTTCTCTTTTATTTCAGTATGTATAAAGCCTAAACAATTACCATTTCTCCAAACATATCTCTTCGAAGGTATAAATGTATCTTTTACTATTCTATAGTTCATCATTTTCTACTTTAATATTCTAAATTATTTTTATTACCAGAAAAATATACTTCTTGTAAATCATGTAGAAGTTGCGGTTTCTCCAAACGTCCCATAATATAGGCGCGCATGTCTTCACCATCATCAAAGCGACAAGTTTCTTCGTTATCATACACTGCAAAATGATTTAGTTTTTCCAAAACATCAACCTTATTAAGTACAAGATGAGTAATTCCATTAATATTAATAGACTTAATTAATCTACCAACGTCCAACCAATTACATTGTCTAGGACGACCAGTTGTTGCACCGTATTCTTCACCAATTTCTCTAACTTCATTAAAAATTTCATTATTTGGCTCAAAAGTCTTCGTGCCCACATACGTATCGTAAACTTTTCCAACGCCCCAAACATTCCTGATCGCACGTGGCGATATGCTGTTAAGGAGCGCGCTGGCAGAAATGCAGTGGCTGGAAGTAACATATGGATAGTCACCCCAGTCAATATCCAGCTCAAACCCTTGAGCGCCTTCACACAAGATTCTAACATCATTCTCATTGTTGAAAAACTCCTCATAAAGATCGATCAAAAAAGGCTCAAGCTCCAAAGCATCTTTTGCTTGCATGCCGGTGCGATTATACTTGTTACGATAGGCCGGCCCATTGCCCCTCTTGGTTGTACCAATCTTCTTGTCTTCGCCGTCTTCACTCAAATGATCGCTGGTAATAATATGACAATTTCTAGCTATCTTAACCAAAGATGTATCGATACCAGCACTTCTTAGTTCTTCCAATTCTTCAAAAAAGTGCTGAATATTTAATACACACCCGCTTCCAACAATGCTTTTAACACCATAAAAAACACCAGCTGGAATATAATGTGTTACAAATTTACGACCATTATGATAAATGGTATGCCCAGCATTCCCACCTCCATTAAATCTCAATACATGCGTGTAATCACCTTCTGAACACAAATGATGTGTTACCTTACCTTTTGCTTCATCTCCATGTTGTAAGCCTACAACAATATCCGCAATCATCTCTACTCCTTAATTAAATTTTTCCTGCACCAATGCAGGGTTTTGGTTTGTACATTTCCAGTACGTAAGTTTTTGACCTTAGCTGACTCATTCTCTTCGCTAATATTGATCAGAATTACTTTCTCCGAGGGCCTAGACCTCTTGGTATAGGTCTCATCTAAGAATAATTTTATGTGCCTATATTTAGCATACTCTTGTAAATAAATTTCTTTTGATAAAGACATATAATTTCCTCGTACCTGGTGGGACAGGTGGGGATCGAACCCACATGTAACCATTTACTCTTTCTACGCTTTATAAGAGCGAGGAGATACTATCCCATACAAAATTATTGTAAGGACGTGTAAGCCCTGAGTAAAGTCAGTCTAAAAGCAATTTTAGTTGCTTCTTTGTTTCGTTAACTAGATTACCCTCTTCTTTAAGCTCTTCGTATTGAAGACGAGCCAAGTGAGGATATTTTTCAAACAGTTGCGGCAGGGTCAAACATTCTTCTGTTTGAAGTTTTCTTATTTCGTTTGCGATTTTTCCCACGCTTCTTTTCCTTCTTTTCTTCGAAATCTGGATGTAACCTAGTTTTAACTACGAAGCGGCCCTGAGACAGGGCCCTTACTTTAACTTGCATACCTTTATGCCTCTCATCTGCAGACCAAATTTCAATTAATCTATTTCTTTTTAGATCTGCTTCGTTGAAGCTGAGATGATATGATTCATTCTTCCAAAGTTTGCCAGTATTAGTATCAGACATTATTTAATACTTCTAACAGTCTTAAGTACTTGCTTAAGATCCTCCGCAACAGCTACCTTGAAAGTAGCTAAATTATTAGTAAGTACAAAGACTTCATCAACTAATTTATTGATTCTACTTTGAATTTGTTCAATCTTTTCAGAATTTTCCTTTACAGACATTGTTTGTTTCCTTATAATAGTAAGCAGGACTTGCTTTCAATAACTATTATATATACAATAAGTGTAATAGTTAAATAATTTAAATTTATTTTTTAGATTCTTTAAGAATCTTTAATTTAATTGATTTTTTAGATTCAGACTTAATATTAGTCTTTTTCTTTTGTTCTTTGATAATTTTTAATTTAATTGGTTTTTTAGATTCTTCAAACCGTCGGCCACCGCTAGCGCCTGGCCGGCCTAGAGTACGTAGGGCCTCTCGCGTACCTGCGTGTGGTGATGAACTGCTTTCTGTTTCAGCTCCGGAACAATCCGGATTTCTAGATTTGCTTACATACCAAGAAAGTTCTCCCATTTCTTTAAGCCAATCACATGCATGCTCACCTGGGATATTACGTACCTTCTTCCAAATTGGAATTTTAGTTCTAATACCGTCTTGTACACCTTCTTTCCAGCCGGTTATATCATAACCAAATGATTTTCCTAATTCGTCTTGTCTTGGGTCCATGGGGTCCCAATCCTTAAAGGATTCCATCGTACAAAAATATGGCATGCACTTCTTTTTAAGTACTTCTTTGTGTTCAGCACTTCCTTCTCGATAATCTCCACCATGTTCATCACTCCAGTCTACTGTAGAATCTAAATCATCTGAATCGATTTCTTTATGTCGGCGAGTTGGGTCATTCTGTCCTTTACCCCAACCATTATTCCAAAGTGCATATTTGAAATGTAATTTTTTAAATTCTTTCTTGAAGTATGCAGCTGTAGTATGATCCATATAATCAATAACACTCATTATAGAGGACACTCCAATTCCGGCTGTCATAACAGTTTTTACTTCTTTTAAAAATTCTGGATGAGCTTCTCGTTCAACCATAGCTTTAAGATCTACAAGGGAAGTAGGCATTTCAATATTGTTTTGATCAAAGATCATCGCCACATTGTCTCCCAGAAGTAGCTGAAGAATCCAATATATAATTTTTTGTAATAACTCAATTGGAAGTTTAGCCATAGCCATCCAGAAGTCGTCGTCGTCGTCAAACGCTGCAGCACCGACCCACAATATTGTAATTATAACAGCTAAAAATGCCATTAATTTTGCACCAAATTTTGTTACCTTTACACCCGAATCAGCTAGCCAAATAAATCTAGCTAGGAGTTTTTGTAGTGGATTTCCACTATCTAATTTCATTAAATGTTCTAAAAATTCAAGCGCCTTTCTTCTAGCAACCTTATCTGACTCGCCACTCTTAATAAGATCATCAAAAAACTGATCATATTTCTTTTTTTGTTTAGGCGACATACCCTCTTCGGCCGCAACTTGACGCTTTATGGCCGCCCTATCAAAGGCTTTTTTCTCATCTAAATATTGTTGATATCTAGCCCGCTCACCGCCGGCCTCTAAATTTGCATTTCTTTTTTCTTTATTGCGTCTTTTCCGTGCTTTTTTCTCTTCCTTGGATTCTCCTTCTTTTCGTGCCACCGGAGCCTCATAATCAGGTGGGGCCCCCGATGGGCCGCCCGCTCCGCCTGGCCCTCCTGGATAAGATGGGGTTAATTCTGGCGCAACTCTTCCTCTGAATCTACGCCAATCTCTAAATTTTTGCATTAACGTTTTACTTTCCAAAGACCCAGGCTCTGGGAGGCGAATTACTCGTCGTTGTCTATTATTTATGTCCCACATGGGGTTGTCCCGAAAATATTCGGGAGCAGTATTCCAGAAACGATCTATATCAAATGAATTTATTCGCATATGTGATTCAGGAATTCGAATTATGCCTTTTGTATCATGATGACCAATAGCCCAATTACCAGTTTTTTGATTGTAAAATAATCTATCACCGGCCTTATGATCAAATATCCCAGTATTTGCAAATGCATTATTAAACATATGATTTTGTTCTGGTGTTGCTGATACCCAATTAGATTTAAATCGACGTCCCCTTCCCGACCGCGTAGCGCCGGCCGGTCGCCGCCGCGTGCGCACCATTTCACCAGAATTATCATCCCAACTAGACAAAATTCTGATCCAGTGCTCATCTTCCATGCCGAAAAATATTTTTTCGTAATCAGCTGCTGATGGTGTCCATTTTGGTAATTTGGCTTCTTTTAATAATTCAAATTCACGCCAATTTTCAAATAATTTTTTCATAAATAAATTCTCATATTATAAATAGTTATTATATTTTATAATAGCCTAGCCTAGACTTAAACTAAATCAGGTCATGTTTCTTCAATCGGTTCTTTGACCTGGGGGCCTGACCAAATAGATTCATCTACCTCGTCTCTTCCACGTACAGTAGAATCTTCCGGACCTTCTTCTTTTCCCTCTGCAACCTCATAGGTCAAACACTCACATATCCACTTGCCGTCTTTTGTTTGCGCAAAATCCAGATTAATTTCTTCAGCTATACATTGTTCGCTTTTATTAAAAATACAATCAGTGCAAAGGCAATTGCATATTACTTTTGGTTTTTCTGATTGTTCTTCGTTGTCTTCTTGCAAGTAGTTTTGCCAATTTTCAAATAGTTTCTGCATACTAATTTCTCCCAATTATTGCTTCGATTTTATTAGCAAGATGAGCCTGCCCGGCTGAACTCAGGTGAATTCTATCACCCCCCTCTCGATGGCCCTTTACATATTTAGATCCTTTAGCTGATAATATACCATACTCGTCCCACATATCTGAATTGTCTATCCCTATGACACCTGGGTAATTTAATATAAAATCATTTACTTCAATTGTTTTCCTGAGAAGGATATCTGGATGTTTTTGTTTACAACAATGTACCGGCTTTTTTGGACACCGGGCCCAACGATCTGCCCACCGCGAAGGCTTTTTAACTCCTCCGGAAAGCAATGTCATTCCAATAATTTTTGTTTTTGGGGATTCGACTTTAACTCTCTCATACATGCTTCCTAAGATGCTCTTTAACTTTACATGCCAGTCAGAACAGCCCCCTCTCCAGCCAACGTCGTTGGTTCCCATAAAAATAATAAGATAATCAGGTTTAGTTCTTAAAGCTCTATCAAGGTGTTTTCCCAGTCTCCAAGACGGCTGCCCGCCTTGACCATAATGTTTTCCATCTAGCATTTTAATATAAGTGTTGCCGGCAACAGTAAGGCTATCGCCAACAGCCGCGATTCGAATATTATTATCTTCTGTTGAAAATTTTCTAAAATTTTCAAATAATTTCTGCATATCAATAAATAGTTTTAATTTTTAGTTCTAGCTAACTCAAGTTGGATAAGCTGAGAATCAATAATCTGAAAACGAACTTGAAGCCCAATTGGCATAAGACTTGCATGCCATGGCATATTAAAATCAGACTTAATTCCTGATACTGGAATAATACCTGCGAGGTGTTTTTTCAATTAATCCTCTAGCTATTAATTTTTTAATACTACACGAAGTCTATAGCTTTTGTTTTCTAAAAGGTCTTTGCTGAGCATAGCTTCGTACCCTGCCCCCATACCAGTTAACTCACCGAGACTTTGATAGTTCGGCAGCATACCCGACATCAAGGCAGCGATCACCAAGCCAGCGGCTACTCCTGGAAGCATGCTTCCTGTGGCCGCGACGCTAGCCATCCCAACTGCTGTCCAAATTGCCATGTCTCTGGCCCACTTCAAAGTTGCAATTGCTTTTTCTTCTGTAGTTTCCACTGCGTCAAGCCTTAAATACAGGTCAAGCGTTGCCAAGCCAACCCCTACAACTCCCAGCGCGCCGGCGCCGACCTTTTTTATAAACATCTCACCTCTTCCCAGGGGTGCGCCTACAACTTTCTGTGGATTCGCCTTCGGAATATTTTCAGCCTGCAGAGCTTGCTTAAGAAGTTTTGTGTCTTCCGGCAGCTGGCCCATCAGTTGTCTATGAATGGTTTCAAAATTACTTTTCAACCACTGCTTAAGTAATTTGTCAGATTCTTTTTTAAAGAATTTTTTATATTCAGCATCACCCATCACGCGGGACTGCTGTTGGGGGTGAAGCGGCCGGGGGCTGGTGCGCTTGGCGTCCTCTACACGCCATTGCTCGTATACAGCCTCATCTGGGAAAGGCCCGGGATGCGGATGAGGATTGGGCCCTAGCTTGGCTATTTTGGCTTCCGCAGCTTTGATTTTATTAAGCTCTGCATCCGCCATTTTGTCAACCCAGGTCGTATAAAGGCCGCGCTCCGTGCCCCGATCAAGAAATGATATGTGCATCCCTTTAACACCTTTTTTGCTCTTGGCCATGCGGCTTACATATGATATCCGCTCTCTCATAAAGGCGTCAAATTCTGCCATTGTCAGAGGATACGTACTACGCATGGGACCAACGTTGCCGCGCTTTATACCAGTTTCGGGGTCAGGCACAAACCATCCTTTAGTCATCTGACGAATGTGTAATATTTCGTGATGGATAATCTTTCGCAGCTCATGCCTGAAGCCAGAACCGACGCCCGGTTTATAAAATTGTTTACCCACGCCGTAGGAAACTCCCTCTCTTCTGCTCATGATCGTGTGTATCATTTTTGTTCTGAATTTTCTATGGCTAACTTTTCCAGACTGTTCTTGCGCCTGTTGGCCTAAGCGTGATGTCGGTTTGGGCCTCTTTTCAGGCGCATCCTCCCACCGGCCAAAAACCTGTTCATTGACTGTTAAATGTACCTCTACATTTCCCGGCCGGCCAAAGGGCTGAGTCGGATTAATCTTAACCGGGCCGGCGTGGCCCGGTGGCTTCCGAGACGCTGTGTGTGCCTCACCCGAGATCCGACGCGCATCCGAGAGTTCGAAGGCCTCACCATGCATGGTGGCATCACTAGCCATTTTGACCCTCAATCTGACATCACCAAGATCTTTGAATTGTCGGTGGAGGTCCTTCCGAATATGTGTTGCTGTGGGTGATCTTCCAGGCTCGGTGCCACGCAAATCGAGCCCATACAGACGACTGGTCCCGGTTTGCCGGCCAATATTAGATTTTTTAGTTTTTAAAAAATCTTCACGAGTGAGAACAATATCAATGAATCCGCGTTCGGCGTGGTGGCCGGTGACCGGCAGGCCGTCTGCCAAAAGCCTCTTTACTCTTTTAAGAAGTTCGTTTGTGACTTCTTTTGATATTGTTGCTCCCAGCTGTCGAGACTCGCTTAACACCTCTTTTTCATACTTACGCCAATCTTCAAACAGCTTCTTCATAATATTAAATAGTTGGTGGAAGTTGAATTCGGGCTCTCTTCAACACCCATCCAGTCACCCATGGCAGATTTAATTTCTTCTTCGGTCGCTCCAGTGTACTCTTTCAAGGTTTCCATATCTGCTGCTCCGCCTTCTTTGGCTAGTGCTGCGCGTATTTTAGATTCTAAAGCTTTATTATCTTCTTCATTTATATATCTTCTAAAGTTTTCAAATAGTTTTTTCATGATTTAATTAAAATCTTAATTTTATAGGGTTGTTGCTTATTTTCAAATAATTCTGTGGGATCTAAACTCATACATGCATCTCTAATCCATTTATAGGGAAGTTCATCACAACCTTTTTTCTGCAATCTTCTAATATGATTTTTAATTAATTTTATAATTATTTCTTGAGCTTTATCATAATCTTCTTCATATATAGCCACCAATATATTAACTAAGTCTTCTGCATCATCTTCGGTAACAACTGCAATTATTTCATATACAAAAGTAGCAAATTCTTCTGTTGATATATCAAAACCAAATAGCTGAGCTATTAGTGCGGGCCCGAAAATGGCAGGATGCATTTTCATCAAAAATATCATTATTTTTTTATGCCATCTCAGCGCGAATTTAACTGCTTTTTCCATACCCCATCTTGCGATTACATATACAATATATTTAAGAAGTTCGGCTTCTGCTCCATTATTAAATTCGACTTTAAAATCCCCGTCGGATGTCAAACTTATTTCCTTTACTTCTTCTGGGGGTGGTAGTTCTTCGGGCTTATCTTCTTTTTCTGTGCCCCATCTGTCATGTAGGTAATCTTTAATTAGTTTTTCTGTTTTCTGATCTTGAGACGCTTCAGGCATAAATTGAATTATGCTAGCATCTTTATTGAGTGCCTCTCTGAACTTTGAAGAAAAATTTAAATCTTCTCTCGATCCGGGACTGTAGATCGAGGGATCTAAAACTTGTATATTTGTATTTTCTTGTTCAATCTTGCGCGCCACCCTACTTAATTCCGGTATTCTATCTGTACCACCGCCCAGCAAAAGAGTGCTGTTATTTGGCATAGATTTAGCTATATCAAAAAGTATTTCATAACCACGATTCCCACCAGATTCAATATTAATATTCCTATCGACCCCCGCCTCATTCGCAAGATATTCCTCCCATATAAAAATAGAACTCTCGTCGTCGAGAAATTTATTTTGATCTAGGCGTATTATTTTTTCTGATAAGATAATATTAATTTCATAATACTCAAATCCACCTTTATTATCAGACCAATCTTCAGCTTCTTCTATGTAGTGCTTAAGCATGTCCATATGCCCCTTATGGGGAGGCTTATATTTACCAAACAAATAAACAGCTAAAGGCCCACTCTCTGTTATAAGTTTTCCTTCTTCTTCTAATCGCGGAAGCAACTTAGGCTCTTTTGTATACGCATAACTTAAAGCTTCTATATACTCTTTATATTTCGGGTCCTCTTTTATATGAGCTAATAAAACATCTGAACAACCGGGTATTTTTTGTTTGATAACATCGCTTCTTTTATCATAGTAGTATTTTAAAACGTTAGCGGCCGCCACCGCCACCGTGCCGGTACCTTCTCCGTGTCCTCCTGCAATCACATAAGAATCTTCTCGATATGCAAATTCGAATGCTAAATCAAGTAATAATGGGCCATAACCTTTATCTGCCGCTATATTTAAAATCATGAACAAATTTTCAGGGCAATTGAGCGGTTTGCCTTCCTCATCGACCAATTCACCAGCGGGAACTTTCCACATGTACACTTCGCCACGTCGCGGCCCCCGGGGGCTTCGGTCATAGATACTGATATCCACCCGATCGTCATCGCGATCAATTATGACACTGCCTATATCATCCAGGCCCTTGGCGCCTTCAACTAAAAGATATCCTCGCCAATTTTCAAATAGTTTCTGCATATTATTAAATAGTCCTATGGCATTACTTTTTCATAAGGCTCAATCATAGGCTCTGGTTCAGGTCCAGGCTCTGGTTGTATAAGGTTTTTTACCTTTTCAACTTCTTCAAGATATACTATTAACTCTTCTTCGCTTGCGCCTTCTTTCAACATCAGTTTTAAGTGCTCAGCGAGAGCTGCATTTGGACTATCAAATTCTTCTTGAGTTTTTGGATCTGTTAAATAATCAACAAGCCAATTCCCGCCAGTCGCGACAACTGCAGGCGCTCTTACCGCATTCCACGTCATTAGTGTACCATACATAAATTTAAATGCCGGAGAATGTAACGGTCCAAGCTTGGCTGCTACTTGCATAATAGTCCTCGCCCACCATTCGTTTGGGTGTAAATATGTTATCATTCGCGATGCGTTCGAACCCATAATTTTATTTAATATAGGTCCATATTTAATGTTGATGTTTCCACCAGTACTGGATCCCGATCGCCACCATTTTGGTGCTTTATTAAGAAATCTTCCTATTTTATTTAAATATGGCCGAGCTGCTTGCGCTAATCTTGGAATCTGCGCTGCCTCTTCTAAAGCCTCTTGTTTAAAGTTTCGCCAATTTTCAAATATTCTACTATTAGAATTTTTATTTTCGTTAAGTTCGCAATCTAAAAAATTGCATATATCAATACCAAGGTGTTTTTTTACAATATCTCTCACTCTTTGTCTCATTGTACGCAAGACTAGTTCTATGGCTTCTTCTTCTTTGCCTTGAGCAATTAATATAAAACATCTATAATATAATTTTTTATTTTCCTCTCCTGGCATCATCAATTCGTATGCTTCTTGAACAATCCAGTCTTTTGATTTATCAGAAAGCAAAAGACGGTTCAAGAAATCGAATGGTGGTGGATATTTACCACCCGGTAAAACATTTTGACCACCCCAAAACCCTAATACCCATTCCCATAATGATTCAAAAGCTAGCTTATGGTGTTTCTCTAAAAATTGTATTATTGCTTTTTCGTCTTTTTCGGAAAGAAGCGATTTTAAATATTTAAAAAGTTCTTCGGGGTTTTCAAAATTAACTTCTTCAGAACGCCTTACTACAGTTGGACCTGTTTTTTCTAGTTCATTGTCTTTCTTTTTTTCAGCAATAATATATTCAAAAGCTGCTACAAGGTTGGCGTTATCAATTTTTCTTGCTTCTCCTAAGTGCAGAAACCTATAAGCAGCTTCAAGATCAACAAAAGAATCGATTTTAAATAAGGTTTTTGGCACGCCCGCTCGTGTTTTAGCATATAAGGCCATATCGCCACTATTAAAAACAGATACTTGTTTATGTACATTATTTCCTAATTTATATGTAGCAAAAAAACTTATTGTTTCTCCTCCTTTCAATAAATCTATAATATCCTCAATGGAGAGATTCTCTTCTTCAAGATTCCAGCTTTCATCTTTATCATCATACTGATTTACAATTCTTAAGTAATGATCACGTATTTTTGGTAATATTTTATTTTTTATTTCTATCTCTACGGGCTCAAGGTGTTCTCCATTTTTTATTTTATCATTAATAAAATCAAGAGTAGTTATGATGATAGCGGGATATTTTTTTGCTCTCTCAATTGGTGTCATACCCTTAAGCCTAGGATCTCTTCCGAGGCGAACATCTCCATCAATACCCAAGATATAAACTCCAGCTCTGCCTTTTTCTTTTTCATGAAAATGTTCAATTATTTCTATAGTCTCGCTTAAAAGAGAATTAACTGCGCGTTCATTAAATTCAAAAAGATGTTTTAACGCATGGCTAATCGCTCCATGTGTTTGGCCTCTTATTTTATATTGAGATTTTCTAGTAAAAACAACAAGTTCTTGCGGGGCCCCAGCGTAATCTGGTGGTAATTTAGAAACAGGTGACCACTCTCCCTTTCTTTGCAGGTGAAGTGGCCAATCTTGATCGCGTCCCCACGGCCAATCCCTGTCTTCGACTTTTTCGTTTAAATATCTTCGCCAATTTTCAAATAGTTTCTGCATATTATTAAATAGCTGGCCTTTTAATTGATATTAGAATTTTTGAAGTCTTCTTTCTATTTTCTTGAAGATCTCTTGCTAATTCTAAAGCACGATCCTCATCTGACCCGAAAGCTCTATC
>Ga0098033_1000392_pt1 | contig 20081 bp, 20 predicted proteins | sample 1_EtaG_FD_75049 | JGI IMG/M metagenome (GOLD analysis project Ga0098033, IMG submission 75049) | Marine viral communities from the Subarctic Pacific Ocean - 1_ETSP_OMZ_AT15124 metaG | ecosystem: Environmental > Aquatic > Marine > Oceanic | place: Pacific Ocean | collected 2015-01-07
AAATAATAGGCTTTAGACATGTTCGGAACAACTGTGTCCGCATAATCTTGTATTATATAATAATCCGCCTCATCTATGTCCAACGTTGCCTCCATATCTTCCCAACAAGCAGAGCAGTTGGGGGTTTGAAGTCTCATTGTCTCAAATATTGTCTTCGGGCTGTCGCCCCAAGCCGGCATGAAATATATCTTCATCTATACAGTGCCTTTTGTTTTTCTTCTAAAAATCTTCTTTTCCAATAACTTAACGTTGCTTTCTCTAAATTAACTTTTTCAGACATTATATCTTCATAAGCATCGCTTAAATATTCTTGACTCAAACTTTCAATGTCATCATAAATCAATATTGGTAATTCCTCATAAAACTCTATGTTAGTGTGGCGAGGGACAATCGGCACAGTCCCAACATATAAAGCTTGCCAGTTTCTGCCGCAATCAAGGCCGTTACCCAGTGGAGACATTACAAATTTATGATTATAGATCTCATTATAATAATTCTTTATTGAAACGAAGTCCTCAGACTGTTCATATTCGCTTAGTGGTATGTCGCATGCTTGTTTCGTGGCCCACTCCTTATCTTTAAAATAATTGTATATTGGCCCCCTATGTGATGGGCTCGTATGGGTCCCAAAATTAACATATACCAAATTCTGAAACGTTTTTGGGGCCCCATCTTCTTCCATTAAAACATAGTCGTGCTCATATTTCTGGACAGCATGCTCCTCAACACCTATCCACGTTGAGCCGGCAGAACCAATCGGAATTGATTCCAGCCTAGGGTGTTTATAATCTACATTTTGTGCAAACCATTTATAAACATTAAGAGGTGAGCTATCAAAAAGTTCTTTTGATATATTAATATCGCTGTTTTGCGTAACAAGTACATATTGAGTATTATAGTTCATCTTGCAACTATCGAAAAAATGAAACACATAATCTGTTTTGCAAAAAACTATAAAACAATCTGTAGGATGTACCGGCAAGCTCTTTCCAGGTTCATAGACAAATTCACAACATTCGTCTTTGATTCTATTTCCTGTAATTCTTTCTTCTTGTTTGACTGTGGTTATCATTATTTAAAAATCACCTATCGAAGCCCATGGGACACCAAAACAGTCCTTGAATAACTCAGGAGCGGTATTCCAGTCTTCGTGCGTATATATTTTCTGATCAAAATCGATTAACAAGTTCTCTTTTATATACTCAATGTCATCCTCTAGCAAAAAAGTTAAGTTAACGTCATTGCCAAGAACCCTGCCACTCAAGGCCTCTATTTTCCTCATACACCATCGATCTCTCGAAGCCAAAACTCTGTATCCATCGTTATACGTCATCTTATCACCCCTGATTTCCCAATCCCATGGGCTCCACCCTGGTCGAATTGTTTTCAAAAAATAATCCCTACTCCATATGGACGGCTGGCCTGTTAGTTTTCCTAAATAGTTGTGTGTCTTAGGGTATTGAGCCAACTCAATTAACTCATAGCCATCAACGTTTTTATAGTTTAATATGTCTTCAGACTTTCTGCCAAGCTGTATGCCAAAATGCAGCCCAATTCTGCCAACATTGACAGCATTTTGTGCTTCATTAACAAAAATATCGAACAAATCCCTATCAACCGGGCGGGCAATCAAATGATCCTCTATCATCAATACCATGTGCCTATCTTCAATATTGTCAAAATAATTGATTAAGTATGTCGACCAATTGGAAACGGCGCCTTCTTGCCTTTCAGCCAAGGAGATAAATTCAAAATTATCTGGTAATGGCCCGACAGGGCCCGTAAAGCCTAAGACTTTCACCTCTATAGAATTGTCCCAATATTTATTAAAAAGATAAGCAAATGTGGGGACAATAAACACATTTGGATCTGAAGTTAGGACATATACTTTCATTTCAATTCCTTTTTATAAGACAAACTTCGAAACGGGGACGGCCATTGTGCTTGATATGTTCCAATAATTTGCTAAATTGTCGTTTCTTTTAATAGATAAAGATTCGCAGGACGGATATGGGTTTGTTGGAGCAAAATCATTAACTATAATCCTCTTACTATGATTACAAGAAGTTATGATTGTTTTATAATTTATTTTGAGTTCTTTCATTAGATCTCTAAATTGATTTAAATGCTCTTCAGGTCGAGCAGTCATAAAAATAATCTCGTTACCATTGTCAGATAGTTTCTTAAGAATGTTTATGTTTTCTTTGATCGGTTTAAAGTAATTCGACCAATTATTTTTACCGTATCTGCCGCAATTTTGCAACAGAACACCATCAATATCAAAAATATATGTCTTGTGTTTGTTGATTTCTCTATACCATTCTTTTATGGTGCCCCAATCTACATACTCAGTAGCTTCAACATACTCAAACACTGTTTGTTGATTTGTGACAAGATATGATATTATATGACTAACATAAATTTCATTTTCATGTTTATATACGTCATTAGCACAGATCTTTTCATACGCAGAAACAAACTCAGAAGAAGACATCGAAAATATTCCTAAACAGATAATATCTGAAACTATTTGTTTTTCTAAAATATCTTTCAAGATGTTATCGTCGTTTTTAATGATGAAGCTCTTTTCCTGAATTTTCTCAACTGACGTTTTGTCAGTTATTTTTAACCCTACAGTATAGTTCTTTTCTGGTGAATATGGAACCCTTACCAAACAATCAGAATCCTTTATTACTACTTGATTATCAATTTTAAAAGCCTTTATCGTCTTGTATATTGTTTCGGCAGGAGATTTAGTTTGTTCTTCTAAAATCAATATCTTGACCGAATCCCCAAATATTTGCTTTAATATAATATCTGCATCATAGTTTTCACAATGTTCTCTTAGCACGGCTATGATAGTGTTGCCATATTTCTCATAATCCATGGAATCAAGAACCATGTCAATCATGAGCCTTCCTGATGGGTGTGTAAGTAGCCACTTTGGCCTCATATTCGGATACCGGCTGGACTTGCCGGCTGCCGGCACAATTAGTGTTGTTTTTTCTATCATTTTATATACCAAACTTCTCGCTAATATATTGTAACCTATTTTCTAAAAAATTTAAAACATTTTCATCTGAATATGGAATAATACGCAACAGCCCTAACACTAAAAACCTCTTCACTATCTCCATTTCGCGGTGGGTAAATTCCTGCGTAATCCTATCATATAAATAAATGTTTTTTATGAAAGGGAAATTGTTATTGTTCCTCCAAGACCACATCAACAAGATGTCTTGAAAAAGCTTACCATAATCAACGTATTTTGTCTCCACAAATGAGTCTAAAAAATCGATTAAGTACATTTCACTTTCATAAATTAATATATTTTCAAAAGTCAAATCGCCATGAGACTCACAAAGAGGTATCTCAGACCAATCATAATCTAAGCAATAATTGCAATATTTAGATATTGCAAATGATGTGAGATTTTGTATTTTGCTTATCTTACTTTCAATGTCAGCAGTTATATCTCTATATGTGATCGGGCTGTTGCGTAAAAAAAAAAGTATCCTCTCAATCAGGGGAACAATGTTATCAATAGTGTTTAGCGTTATAAAATTATGAAAAGAGGTGCCACCAACGAACTCCATGTCAAAAAAAAACAATCCGGACGTATGCCCAGACTTGTATATTCGTGGAGTTTTTAAAACCGGATCAGAGAACGACTCCTGCTTACTCATCTGCTTTTTTAACCTATCATTATAATCCGATGAAGAAGAAATTTTTCTAACATACTTTCTATTGTCTTCTTCACATAGAAACAGCCTACATCCAGAATGGCCATTTAGTTCTTTAATAATCACAAGTATTTCTACTCAATTTGTGACCTAGAATGGTCGCGACAATCCATAGGAATATCGTAATCTTCATAAAATTGATCAAAAAAGCCTCTATAAGGATTACTACCCTTTAAGTGAGATTTTCTCAAAAGAGACCACGTTTCATATTCCAATCCTAAAAACCTTTCCTTTTTGATAAGACCACATTTGTACAAATGCCATCGAGCCAGAGCATGTGAGGAAACTTTAGCTGGATATGGTTCGCCAACCTGATTAATAATGAAATCCTCGTATTCACCACCATCAATCATATATTCATCTAGCTTTTCATAAAGTGCTGCGAACTTATCGATAGTGTCCGTGTTTGAGAAAAACCAACAATCAGGATAACCAAAAAATTTCTTATTCTGTGTCCAATTATAGTGCCAATTCGATACATAAAACTTGTCCATATCTAAATGAGAAAAGATAATTGGTCTATAAAAAACCAAGTCAAACCTACAGACCACAACACAATCATAAAAAAAGTTATTTTCTCTCTCATGTTGTTTTTTAAGCTCTATAACTTTTTTAAAGGAATACCATCGACTATAAACACTCTGCATCTTTTTCTGTATATTTGGGTCAAAATTAAAATGCTCATATGGATGTTTAAAGTTGGGGTATATAGGTTTCTGATACTCAGACAAGACTGGATTGTATATATGTTCTATTTGTTCTTCGGAATGGCCGCTCCATGTATGCACGAAAACATCCACATTATCGTTTGCATTAATTATATTTTTATAAAAATAAGGAGCACACTGCTCAAAAGAGACGAGCACTGAGCCGCCTTCAGCTGGGTGTATATTTTCTCCTTCTGCTATTCCATGAAAACACAAAGCAATTCTCATAACGCACCTCTACATCAAAACCTTATTTAGCATTTGAATGTCTTTCAAATCCTTTTCTTCACATCGTATTTGTTTCATTGATCTTACCACACTCGGAGAAGCAAATTTAAGGCCTTTAAAATAAAAATGATTTGCAGGACTTATAATGATATCATCCTTGTGCATGGGGTAGTACTTAGTTTCGTGATTGTGGCAGGAATAATCATCATTATTGGTCTCAATAAAATCCCCTAAATATAGAAAATCCAAATCCCTGCAATCGCGGAGACCATAACTGGATAAAACAGCACTAGCATCAATGCAGAATTTATCCTTATCGAGAGATTCTCTCTCTAACCACTTAGAATAATCATTAAAAAACCTCTCGAAATTTCTCAAATATATTGGAGTGTTCTTGTTAAGAAAATCTACACTATTATCATTGAAGACCGCTGATGCTATTCTAAGCGTCTCTTCGTGGGTATCATTGATGTGAACCGAGTCCTTGCCTATATTATATAACTGCCTTATTAATCTTTTGGCTTCTACCAAATCTTCTTTACCTTCTGTCTGAACTAGATATATCCTAGTTTCATTAGGAAACTTGAAGCACCCCTTCATCTTTATTTGAGCCCCCACAAACATATTGTCCCAGCTTCCAAGCCAGTCTTCCCCATCATATAGGGTTCTAATATAGTTAAAGGGCCCAAAACCACTAAGTCGTATTTTTTTATCATATACTATCGAACCAAACCTTTTTAATATCCTCTCAACAGAATCATCGTGCCCAAAAGCAGATGGGAAAAGGGTTACTATAAAAGTGTTTTTCTTAAGTTTGACATATTGTAGAGCCATCGCGTCAGCAAAATTTTGCTTTAAACCACCACTTTCATTGCATTCTCGGTTTTTAAAAAAATAATAGCTGCAGTCCAATTGGCCCTCAACAAGCGGAGCCTCTTTGCAAAACACTGCCTTGTCGTATAACAAGGAGGCTGCGATCCTATGTGCGCCGTTCAAAAGAGAACCGTTATGGACCGGTATATAAGAAACACTATCGTCAAAACCTCTCTCTTTAATCGAATTCAATATCTTATCAAATTCCAAAACAAACGCTTCCAAATTTTGTTTATTTGGATTATTGTATTCTCTGTGGTTGTTCCACACCTTCAAATGATGAGAATATAGTTCGCGGGGAAAGCGGCTTTTAGTGTTTCTGTGTTTCGCATATATGTATTTTGCACAAACATCGAACCTTAAAGGAGACAACAGTTCTACGGGTTTTACAGGACTAGAATGGTGAGGTGTCATATTAACCTAAAAAGTGTTTCTTGGTTTCATATGATTAGGAACTTCAGGCGTCGTTAATAAAGTGAGGCGATCGTCCTCCATCATGCGGCCATGGCCGACCTTGCGAACACCGGTGTTAACATCAAATGAAGAGCCAAACCCAACTGACCCATCATCACCAACAGAAGAATCGTTTAGCTCATTTTTAGCCATCTTATCTCTGAGGCCCAACCTGGACCAGCGAGACAACTCTTCTGCATCCTTGTTTTTTCTACTTTGCCACCAATTCACTACTTTCATCTCTAACGTTGGATCAATATTATGATAAACAAAATAAGACATACGACCGAGAAGTTCAATCCATTTTTGCTTCAAAGGTTTCCCATCGTACAATTTCTTAATATTATGAGTGCCATACAAGAACATCAACTCTTTAAGCCATTTCTGGTGTTGTTTCGTATATTCGAAGAACTTGCCCGTCGCAATAAAATTATCATCAAATATATTTCTTTGAAAATAGGTGCTTACCTCATATGGATTTGAACTATTCTGCCATGTCTGAATCCCCGCTGCTTGCATGTGGGGGTCGTCTCGCAGCCAATATTCTTTAAACCCATTCTTTTCTGAAAGGTCATAATACATGGCGGTGCCAGGTAGTGGAATAATGGCACCCGACAGTTGCCACAAATGTACTGCCTCTTTGACATCGTGAAAAAACTTGATTCCATTTTTTATATTATGTTCTTCCTCCCCCGGTAAGCCAACCATCATGTTGGCGAAAACCTGTATGCCAGCTTCATAAGTCTGCCAAATTGCATCATGGTTTCTTTGAACCTTCACCCTTTTTCTGAGCTTGTCAAGCGTCTCCTGATCGCCACTTTCAATACCATATGATATCATATAACAACCAGCCTCTTTCATGGCTGTTAGCATTTCTGGATTAACCATATCGACACGAGAGTTAACTCGCCAAGTTATGTTCGGAAACTCTTTTGCAATACCCTCACACATGCTATAAACATGACTTTTAATGGTGGTGAAATTATCATCAGCTATACTAAAATTCGTTATTCCTTGACTATCTATAACTTCCCTGATTCTGTCCAAAACTCTTTGAACCGAATAACATCTGATCTTACTACCAAACACACCACTATTACAATAAGTACAACGACCAGGGCAGCCCCGTGTCGTATATAGCCTATGGTGACCCCTTACAACGCTCCCAACACGAAAAGCGTCATCATCAAAAATATCATGAGTAGGGCTGGGAAGATCGTTCAAATCCCCTATTAGTTTGCGCGGTGGGGTAGATATAATTTCTCCAGTTTCTTTGTCTCTATAAGTAATAGACCTAATTTTAGATAAATCATTAACTGCAAGTTCTGGTCTGAGGGGCTCTTCCAGCGCTTTTGACGCACGAGTTTCATTAACCCTCTTACTGGCGAACGCTTCATTTGCTTTGTCCATGTTTGCAGCAGTAAGCATTGTCTTGTTTAAATTTGATTCAACCAGTTCGCCTTTCCAGAACCTACAAAGCTCGTGGAGCGTTATTTCGCCCTCGCCGCGAACCACTATGTCCGCGCCCCGTTCTATGGCTTCCACTGGTACAGATGAGGGATGCGGACCTCCCATAAGAATCGTAACATCAGGAAGAGCTTTCCTCATGGCTTCAACAATCTTATATGCTTCGAGAATCTGCAGAGTGACAAGGGACAACCCAACGTGAGTAGCACCCCAATCTACTGCAATCTTGACATAGTCCTCTATTTCTAGTGGTTTCTTGAATGTATTTACAACTGCTTTGACCTCCCAACCTTCGTGTTTCAAGACACCTCCCAACATTGCTAAGGGTCTCGGGATCTCACCCACTGTTAGTGGCCATACTAACAAGAACCTTCCTTCCGGTGTGATGTTGTTTTTCTCTTTTACTCTCATAGCTAATGGTATATCCATATTTCCATTCTCCTTATTATAAATATAATAGATTTAAATAATATTTTCAATTCTTTGGTATTTTTCTTTGCCCCTAATGTATTCATCTGTGCGTAACTGCAGGGGCGTATCAACCTTGAAATCATTAATTGGGTTATCATTATTATAAACGTACAATATATCCGAAATAAATTTGTGGCGTTCCTGCGCCATCTCTAACATGGGAAGCATAAACGCCAAATCCCACCCCATTCTAAAAAAAGTGCCGGTTTCGTCAAGAAGATCTTCCTTTTTAATCTTTCTCCACAAACCATATTTAAACGTTCTAAGGTGTGAAGAAACCCACTTGTACTGCCTAAATAGCGAATTTTCTATAACATATTGTGGAAAGGGCTCAGATCCATTAGGGATTGCCAGACCCTGTTTTAGATCATTCAATTTAGTGTATTCACCATATGTTAAAAAACACTTTTCTTGATTATAGACTTCATTTACATTCTCTAAAACACCATAATTATATAACCAGTCATCACCGTCAATCGTTACTATAATGTCTTCAATATCGGGATTTAAATATTCTATCCCTTCATATATGTTTCGCAAAGCAAATTTTTTCTCTGTATTTTTTATCAGATGAAACCGACTGTCCCCTTTTATCAAGTCCTCCACTATAGAGTAGCTTGAATCCGTCGACATGTCGTCAACAACAACACATTCGAAATTTTCATAATTTTGTTTTTTAATGGTGTTTATCGTATTACTAACCCACTTTTCAACATTATACATTGGAACAACAATCTTAAATTTATACACCGGTCAACTCCACAAATTTTCTTTTATATTCCTCAAAAAAATCAACCTCTTCTCTTGAAAAAACCAACGACATTATTGTCTTAGTATCTCTCCAAATCTCTTCCTCATAGGGTTTCCTATGAAGATGCACATCAATAATGCGGCTGCTTACATATTGATAAAATGTTTGTTTCCAAGCTGTCCTATCGATCCTACCATTTCTAAGACCATACTGATTGGCGCCTCGGACACACATTTGACATTTATCCGGATAATAGCTGCTTTCAAAAACTTTTTTGGTCAATATATACTCGTCTAAGTTCCATCCCTGATCCCAGGTTGATTCTTTTGATAACATTTCAGCTAGACAATCATTTAAGTTTTCCTTTAGAGAACCCTCGCCAATACCAATAACCTCTTTCCAAACTTTTGCTTTCATGCCAATATTACCAATCTTAAGTCGCGTGTAGTTGAGTTCATCCGGATCAAAAATGTGAATGTCTTTGTTCAGATCTTGTTGATTAAACCAAGCGCTAGATATCGGAAGTTTGTCCACGTCATCTGTCATGAGATAATCATCATCCTTAAACAGAGGATCTGCAGAAGCATAGAGCCTAGAGATCTGTGCGACATTACATGTTCTATAGCCGTTAATGTGCTTAAAGTGGTTAATGTGACCCCCAGCCTGGTTTGTGCTTTTAAGCACCAAATTAAGCATGTCCGGTGATATGTCACTGTCATCAACCAATACCACATATGGTTGGTATCCTAGTTTTTTCCAGAAAGCGCAAGTAAGTGGAGCAAGAAATAAATAATCCGGATTGGCGTCGACTGATAATATTGAGTATTTCTTTGCATCGATAGCCATCTTAAGTTTTCTCTTTTAGCCATTGCATAACGTAATCTTCTAGTTCCATCTCAGGGCTATAATCTAGTTCTTCAATTGATTTTTGTATGTCTGCCAAAGTAATCCAAGCTTCGCCGGGTCGGGCTGGGATGTGAACCTTCTCTGCCTCAAACATATCCGCTAATTCGTTAATCGAATGGTTTTTGCCAGTTCCTAGATTAAATATTTCACCTTGCCAATCTCCCCTTGACATTGAAATTAACCCACTCACGATGTCCGATACATGAGTAAAGTCTCTTCTTTGTTCTCCTGTGCCTGTCACTGTAAGAGATTGGCTATTCTTTTTCTGTTCTTCAAAAACCCCAATTACAGTCGCATACGGGCCCGTTCTTAAGTGTCTTTTCCCGTATACATTAAAAAATCTTGCTATACTAGTTGATAACTCATATACCTCCGAATACATCCTGCAAACTTCTTCTCCCTGCCATTTCGTGAATGAATATGGGTTGAGATAAACACCACCATAGAAAGAACTTGAACCAGCATATACCACTTTTGCTCCTGATTTTCTTGCAAACTCACAAACCAGAGCAGTACCGTGGGTATTAATATCTATTGTTTCTTGTGGTCTCTCAAAGCTAGGTTGGATTCTTGCTAAAGCAGCTAGATGGAAAACAATGTCAATATTTTCTAGCAGTGGTTCTTTACAATCACCAGAAAACACATCTCTTATATCCTTAAAAATATATCTTGCTCTCTCGTTACAGTTTTCTTTTTTTCCAGTATCTAAATTATCAACTACAACAACGCTGTGTTGTTTAACCAATTCATCAACTAAATTGCTGCCTATGAAGCCGCAGCCGCCTGTTACTAATACATTTGCCATATTGTTCTCCTTTTCTTTATAATCATCGTTCGATCATCAATAAAACCGATTTTATTCGCATCAACCATCGTTAAATACTCAAGAACCTAAAATTACCAAATTTAGACTCTCGGGGCGAAAGAATCATTTTATCAAATTTGTGATTATATGATTTGTTAAAATTTATAATTGTCTGCCAGTCCCCATATCTATCATTCCGGTGCATGTCAAAATGGTGGTGACGATCATGCTTGTGCATCAATATTGATAATACTGACTGATCCTGTCTATGTTCTATGCATTTTGTATTTTCGCCGTCCGGATATTTAACTGTTGTATCAGGAAGGGCAACGTTGGGGTTTTTCATGTATCCAAACATGTCAGATACAAACCTTATATTATCTAATGTTCTTTTATAAACTTGAAAGCCGGCCCAATATTGTGGCATATGCTTCGCATCGGGGGCCTCCATTTCTTTAAAACACTTCTTCGTTGTCCAATACTGATTAGATAGTCCGGGATGACGATAGGGTAGGAACAAGGCTCCGTCTTGCAGGTCACTCTCAAGCTCCAAAGTCTTATTAATAAAACAATTAGTAGAATCAGAATAAATCATGGATTTCGAATTATTAACCAGGCAATCGTTTATTGCATATACTTTGTAAAAAAAAACTCTTGGCTCTAGAGCATGCGCACAAACAGGTAACACCTTTCTTAATGTAACTTGATTGGAAAACAGTTCCTTAAAAATATTTAATTTATCGGCGCTCGTATTAAAATGATAAACATATACTTTTTCATCAAAAGAATTTACCTTATAACTCTGTATAAGATTAATTGCTTGAGGTATGAATTTTTCACTTATTACAGTGCATAAATCCATGATCAGATTTACATATCTCCGTACTTCTCATATATCTCTTGCTCTTCCTCCCTCTTCCAGGAGAAATTCTCAGGATCTGTTGAGATACCTTTTGGATTAAAATAATATAATCCCAATATATCATTAATTTTCTTAAACCTTGAGCCATTTGAAACCGATCTGAGCCACATTTCCCAATCTCCAGCCGACTTGTATTTGGAATCGAAAAATCCGTGCTTTTCATGAACCCTTCTACGCCACATGGGGCTACTATGAGGCATATTAACCATCTTGAGATTTTCGAAAGAGAATTCTGGAAAGTTGTATCTTCTGTCATTAGAGGTGTTTTCTTCGAAAGTCTCATTCGGCTGATCTGTAATCCACATATCAGCATAAACCAAATCCACCTCCTCATTTGCATACAACTCTTTAGCATGCTTTTCTAATGCGTATGGTGCCTTGCGATCATCCAAATTTGCATTTGTTAAATATTCGCCAGATGCCATCTCGGCGGCCATGTTCCAAACACCGTAGATCCCGGGATCCTCCTCTAATTTGCGATAAACAATGTTGTCCGGATATTTCTCCAAATACTCATTGATAACCTCTTCTTCATTACCTGGAGAATTGGCATTAATAAGGATCAATTCGCACTTTTCTTGGAACACTGTTTGTTTTGTGATGTCTTCCAAAAAGGGTCTAATAAACTCATCTCCATCATAAACAGAAGTTATAATAGAAATCTTCGGTAAATCCCCAACCGATACCCGGGTGATTGGTCCGCCATTAATAGCAGCTGCCATCTTGTAGTGCTGCTGTTCATATTCAAAATTCTTTCGAATCCAGGTGTTTAGCTTCTTTGCTTGGCTCTTGAATCGATTGTAATCTTTATATACCTCCCGGAGGCGGTGCTTATAAGATTGCTCCTTGGCATAACACCACATAGAGCTTTCTATTAAAACACCCTCCCAAACAACCTCTCTTTGAATCGGTTGAAGTGTGTATTCAACTTTAGCAAAGTGGGCTTTCATTTTTTCCTTTCCCGTTCTTTTGTCCTTTACAGGCTTATAAAGAAAGTCAACGTGCCCACTCCAATCAGGAGCGATAACAGGAAGACCATTATAAGCAGCTTCAAAAATAGGTAAACCAAATCCTTCTCCATGGGCTAAACTAATATAAGATTTGATCTTCGGGTGCTGATATAGAGCCGCAACTTCTGAATCGGTCATAGAACCATGTATCAAATAAACCTTACATTTTCTATCTTTATTCTCGTTCAATAGATATGTTAGAGCTTTCTCAGTCTCTATTCTATCTTGTCGCGAATTACATAAAATATTAAGCTTCACAACAAGCCCGACTTCGACCTCTTTAAATTCTTCAACAAACCACTTAATTGTATTATGAATATTCTTTCTAGGGGATATCTGCGCTATCGTTAGAAAGTTAAAATCATAATCCAAATGCAAACCTACTTTGGCCGGCTCATAGTCTCTCACAGGATAATGTACAACCTCAAAAGGAGTCTCAGTTCGAAAGTCCTCAATCACCTCGCCGGTTTGGGCGTTTTGAGCCGGTACCGATGTATTTTCATAGGTTTGCCTGGAGTGTTCCGAAATAGTAATAATTTTATCCATCAACAAAGATTTTTCAATCCATTGTGGAGAAACCTTTGTAGTCTCTATGCCGGCCGTGATGCCAATATTAACTGGAGCTAATTTCTCCCATTCGTTGGGAATAGTTACTTGGACAGACATATCAAACGTACCACCACCATTAATGTAATGTTGAGTTTTTTCTATTATCTTGTCGATCCATCGGCGCTCTTCTGAATCTTCCCACAACCAGCCGGTTTTTCCCCAGTTGATATTGAGAGCATGCACATCAAAAACGTCTTCATACATTCTTAAGGCCCGTAAAACAAACCTTGCATGTTCCCCATAACCGGAACGACTTAATATTGGTGCCCTAACAATAATCTTTTTCATTTTATCTCCATCATATCCCAAGCTTTATAATTTTTCCTGGAATCCCAGGAACCATGGTTTTCACAGATACCATCAATGGTCTCGACCCACGTATCCTGGAACTTCTCGAAGTTGTAATTCATCAAAACATGTTGTAAGCCCCTTTCTCCAATTTTGTCGCGTTCTTCTTTAGACATGTCAAAAAATTTAACCATTGCAGTTACAACTTCTTCGCCATTCAAGCGATCTTCATAGATCCATGGAATCTCCTGGGAGCCGATAATAGCCTTCGAAGATGGCTCTAGGCCGATTCCAAACCACTCCTCCCCGTTAGTAACTTGTTCTTGGAGGCCACCAGTCATATTGACCATAATGGGCGTTTGACAGGAGAGGGATTCTAAAGTGGCCAGACCAAAACCCTCCGCATCAGAAACATTAATAGTGCAATCAGCCATGTTATACATCATAGCCAGTTGTTCCGGAGGGTATTTGTTTGTTGAAACAAACACTTGACCTTCGCTCAACCCTAGGTTTGCAATAATTGCATTAAGATCTTGTCCATTTGGATCTTTCGGATCCGTGTGCATAATCAAGCATGCCTCGTCAGGTCCAACTCTATCAAGGAAGTCCTTAAACCAAAAGAGGAGGCTGCCCGATTGTTTTCTCCTGGCATTTCTATTATTCCAAAAGAACACAAATTTATCCTTAGATCCACTTCCTAGAGTCTGAATCTTCGAATTCAAGACGTCGGCTTGGGGCAACTTTTTAAATACTTCTGTATCAACCGCATGCGGAATGTGGTACCTTTCCACTTCCGGGGCAACATTTGCTACAATATCATCTGTCACCTTTGATATTGTGCATATAGCATCATTCGAAAGGTACCACCTTTTGTTATATTCCGGATATGGATAATTGTCCCAAACATGATAATAAACCATAGGACATAGGGCCCGAATCTCATGCTCGATTTGCCACAACCAACCCCAAAACCGAGGGTCGGTCATAAACCAGACCATATCTGGCTTTTCCGCCCTCAAGACAGAACGAATCAGTTCTTGGGTACCATACCCTTCTATTGGGTAAAGAATCCAGTCATCTCCCCATTCCTCGGTTTTAGACGGCTGATTATTTTCATGCTGAATAGCGCCGCCAAGACTAAGAACCTGATATCTCCCTGTCTTTAGTAGGCCCTCAATAAAATATTTTGTTTGAGTTCCCACACCCGAGGGGGCCATCGGGTGATCGGAAATAGTAACGATCTTTCTTTTCTTCATTTTACCTCGTGCAGTGTATTGTATTTTTAAATTCGCATTTATCGCATGCAAGACGATTTTTAAAAAACCGCTTGTTGGATATATTATATACTGCTTTTAATAACAAGTTAAGCGCATTTTCTGTTTTTCTTGAACCACTCGTTACTCGAAACATTTCAACGTTGTTCTTTTTAGCCGTGCGTTTCAGAAGTGCAAAATGTGTCTCAATGTTTTTGGGGTCAATGTTGTGTTTCTTCGCGAAGTAGTACTTATATAGCGTAAGCTGATATGTGACCATCGGATCAGACCTCTTTCGAGAATCCCAGCCCCAGCCGCAAGTCTTCCAGTCAATAATGTGATATTTGTCGTCTGGCGTTTTGATTACGAGATCTATGAATCCTTTAAAGTTATAACCCTTCGCCTCTTTGGCTGGGAGATCAATCGGTACCATTAATTGCTCTTCTGTTGAGACAACCTCGAAATCCTCAAAATATTCCTTAATCCCAGGTAAGATAGAAGGAAGAATATTCTCTCCCTGGTTAACCATTTGATCAACTAAATCTTGCTTTAGTTCAACCTCTTTCAGAAGGAGGTCTTCAATCTCTTTCTCAAACTTATTAATGAAGAAACCATACATTTTACCATCATCACCTTCAAGGAGAAGCTTTTCACAGGAATCGTGAATTGCTCGTCCAAAAGCAGTGAATTCGTTGCCGACAAAGCCGGCGATTCTGTCAACGTAGGTTAATTTGTGATAAAACGGGCATTGCTTCCAATTGCGAAGCTCCGAGAATGAAATATGTGGCATGCTTTCTCTTAATAGTTGAGTTAATGTATTATTATAACATACTATTCGTATTTTTTGAAGACTAAAAATTCAATTTTTTCAAATACGATAGGGCTGGCCTTTTTTACATACTCTAATCCATCCATAAAATAATGCTGAAATGATTTTGCAAAGTATTCGCGGAGACTAGTGGCCGCATATGGAGATATAAAAAGACCCATAGTTAAAAACGTCAATTTTTCATATCCCACAGTTACATAAAGGAAATTGTCGAACTCCTCATTATATTCTAACTCATAAAAATATTCTTTGGGAAACTCATTATAACCTTCTGACTTCAGAATCTCGTATAGTTTTCCCCTCTTCCCTAAAAATTCATCAACAACTCTTCGATCGTCATATATGTATTGTCCCAGGCTGTCTTCTACTAAATGAGCTATCTCATGTACGATATCATCGATCATGTCTTCTTCATCGACCTGATTGTTCGTAACATATATGGTGCCGTCTCTATAGAGGGCATTCATATTCTTGCTCTCTATTTCCTCGAACTGGCCAACAAAGATACTCTCTAGGTCATATACCAAGTGTTCTGGAACCATCTCTCTAACTGTTTTTAGGACATAATCCAGATCAAACCCCTTGGGTAAGGGATCTTTTACAAAAGTATAAATATTGTTAATTAGTACCTTTTGTTTGGATTCTTTAAGAGAATTTTCAATGTAGCTATCCATCTTCCTCTTCGCATTCGCAATTATTACAATCTTTCTTGTTACATTTCTTTTTTTCTTGCTCTTCTTTTACCATTTTTTGCCCCTCCTCGACGTCGGCAAGGCCCTGGTGATATCCTCTAATCCAGTTTTCTTCTGCAAATGCCATGAGGAATTCCGGGAATTCCTGTGACAGCGTCTCAATCACCATCTCAACAGTGACCTGATCGTCATCGGGAGAACACTTGTTTCCTACATAATTAACAAGCCAAGTTTTAAGCTCGTTGTCGGGCTCTACCTTTTCATCCAAAGTGGGATTTTCTCCTAAATTCATTTAATTCTCCTTAAAGTAATTTGGCTGCGAGAGACGCAACCTTAGAGCGCTCGCCCTTTTGTAAAATGATGTGGCCAGCAAGATCTTCATTCTTAAATTTCTCTACTGCATAGGTGAGACCATTGGTCGTTTCATTGATATAGGTGTTGTCGATCTGCTCGATATCACCAGTCAAAACGATCTTTGTGTTTTCACCCACCCTTGTAAGTATAGTCTTTAATTCGTGAGTTGTTAAATTTTGTGCTTCATCAATCATAATAAAAGCGTTCGATATGGAACGACCTCTAATGTAGGTTATTGCTTCCATCTCTATTATACCATTTTTCATGTAACTTTCCAAGGTTAATTTGTCATTTCCCATTAAATATTGTAAATTATCCTGGATTGGTGCCAGCCATGGCATCATTTTGTCCTCCATGGAACCAGGCAAAAACCCAATGTCTCTCCCAACGGGCTGTATTGGCCGAGAAATGACCATCTTCTTATATAGGGGCTCTTCCTTGCTTCCCCTCCTTCCCTGCTGTTCTAGGGTCTGTGAGAGGCCAGCAGCGATGGCACAGAGGGTCTTACCAGAACCAGCCCTGCCGACGAGGGTAATAATCTTGATTTCTGGGTCCAAAAGTAAATCCAAAGCAAATGATTGCTCTTTGTTTCTCGGTTTGATCCCCCAAACGCCTGATCTAAACTCTGGAACCTTGCGAAGGGGTTTTTGACTTCCCTCAAATCTTGCTAATGCTGTCTTTTTCTCGTTTGAACTGGAAACCAACATCACATATTCGTGGGGAAACAAGCCAATCTCGTCTTCATCTAAAAATATCTCTTCTTTCTCGTAAAATCTATCAATAATCTCCTCGTCAATAAGCCGAGTTGAGAACCCTGTGAAGATCTCCGTGCGGTCCTTGACAATCTGCTCTACTCTGTATTCCTCACACAGCAGGCCCAGAGCATCGCACTTGACGCGCATATTGATGTCGCGGGAGACAACAATGATCTTCTTGGTTGGATTTTCTCGCTTTTCTGTTAGTGCTGTGAGGATGATTTGAGTATCGGCGTTCTCTACATCCAACCCTGGCGGGCACAATTCGGGATCAAATGCCCGGACATACAATAGGCCCTTACCTTTCTCAATACGGACACCTTTTTGTAAGCTACCTCTCTGTCTCAAAGCATCAAGGATTCTAATTGCACCACGGGCATGGGCACCGACAGTGTCCTGCCTTTTCTTATTATTATCGATCTCTTCTAAAACTTTGAGAGGGATAAGGATATCATTTCTGCCAAAAGAAGAGATCGAATCTCGATCCGTCAAGATGGCGCTAGTGTCTAGCAGATAGGTTTTCTTCTTCATCTTTACCTATTATAAATAGCTTTATACGATTATTCTCGCCTTATTGTCCTGCGAAGAAACATACATGCACCAAAAAAGAAATATAGTGGCCACGCCGCGGCGAACATAAAAGCAGCGACAGTATTGTTAATATCTGATGCGCCAAAGCCCATCTGTGTGAAAGTAGTATGGCAAATCCTATATACCACTATCGACATGGCTGTGTATCCAGCAGCCGCAATAATGGGTGGGGCCCACACCACTAAAAGCACAAACCACCCCACCGCGAGCATGCACCAGAAAAATGCGGCCCATGGGCTATATTCCCGCTCAAGGCCTTTCATTTAAATAATCTCATCAATCAGGCCGTATTCAAGGCATTGTTTGGCATCAAACCACAGATCGTGTTTTAAAATACTGTTAAGTTTACTTTTTGGAATTTTTGTGTGTTCTAAATAAATGTTTTTAATCATCTTCATAAGTCGCGCGCAGTTTTTCTTGTTATCAACGATGTCTTCATAAGTCCCCCACACGCCACCTGAAAGTTGATGAATGAGCATAAAAGCATGTTCTGTCATGAACCTCTTATCAGCCACAACACTCATAAGCGTGGCAGCAGAAGCAGCACACCCCTCTACTATACTATAGATTGGGGCTTTTGTTCCTTTAATATAGTCGATCGAAGAGAAACCCGAAAAGACACAACCACCATAGCTTTGAATATGGAGATACATGGGCGGTATTTCTTCTGCAGCCAGGACATTTGTGCGGTTAACAAGGTCCAGATCTAGATTTCTGATAAATTTATTTAATTTTAGGTTCTTTGTTCTCTCGACCTCAGAATAGAAATAGATCCTATTCTGTTCGCACATAACATTGCTGTCGTCGTTAGCGGGGCCGGCGGAGTATATCTCTATTTGTTGAGGCTCTTCCTTCTTCTCTTCTTCAGAAGACCAGAATATGCTTTTCCTCATGACTTACTCTTCTTTTTATTTTTTTTCTCCAGCAACTCTTTGCGGAGTCGTTTTTTTACACGAAAATCTCGTTCGCATCGTTTAATTTTATAATCGTAATCAGAATCAGGGTCTTTTTCCTGTTCTACCTTCTTGATTGCCTCGTTATAAGTGGAAAAGTGCCCAATAACTGTCCATGGAATCGATTCTTTGATGTTTTCATCGCGATTTTTATTCAATTCTTGTTTTTTTCTCATTTTCTCTCCCTCCTTAAGATACCGTAAAATAAATCTCTTTTTTATCTCGTTGTGAATCATATGAAAGAATATTATCAGGAAAGTGGCGAATATTAGGATAAGAGGGACAAATAAGACCGCAAATATCCAATATTTCCCCAATTACCTGATTTTCAGAAACTTTTTGAGTTCTTCGAGTCGTTTCGTTGGTGCAGAAAGCCCTCCAATCATCGTATATGCTCTGAGCTTCTCTTTACTGTCCTCATAGATGCCGCGATGGATAATCGCGCCGTCTGTGAGCGATCCGAGCGTATCAAAGCCATATTCTATGTAATCCATCAGTCCAGCGACCTCTTCGTACATCTTGGTGCCCCCAACAATGATAGAAGCAGCTGCTGTGGCCGTTTTTAGGTCAAATCCGCCCGCTAAAAGCGTTTTTTCGAGGTTTGCCTTCAGTGCGTTGGCGATAGACGTCTCACTATCGACGTTCTTCACCGTTGTAACGCCCAGAATCATGCATCCTTGGCTCTTCATGACCGAGTCGTAGTCCATAGGGTCAAACGACGTATAGTCGCTATTTTGGGCACAAAGGACGTTAAAGACGTGAAAAAGACCCGCAACTGTGTTATTTAAGGTCGGCCAGAACTTCTTAACAGTCAAAGATGGGTATAGTTTCTTGATTTTGTCGTTATCAACCATAATAAGTGGTGCAAAATCACCATTTGCGGCCCGAACACACAGTTCTGAGACCTTATTGAAGGCATTTTTGGCCACAATTGACGATGCACACTCCCCATTTGTCGGCAAAGAGACGATAACGCCCACTCTTTCGTTGGCGTCCTCTCTTCCGACGTAGGTAAAGTACCTTTTTGCAATATCAACAAGCGTATTTACGCTTCCACCGCCTGTTCCGCCGGCTGCTCCGACAGTTACAAGAATACGATCGATGTTTTCACCGAAGATTTCCCTTAACTTATTAAAAATTTCTTGACTTTTTGCCTCAAAGGCCTCCCTACCCCTTTCTTGGTTCTTGCCGGCTCCTTGTCCTCCGAAGTGGTCGACAAAAAACTTGTGTTCATCTGGTAAATCCAGTAAAGCAAGGTCAGACTGTGCGGTATTGAACGCAATCGTCTTCTTATATCCGAGATCGTAGAAAGCTTTCGCAATTTTACCCCCTCCTTGGCCAGATCCGATGACTGCATAGGTCAAAGCACCGCCGGATTCGTCTTCTACTCCGTTTTTCTGTGTTTGATCCTCTAAATCAGG
>Ga0098033_1000396_pt1 | contig 19994 bp, 12 predicted proteins | sample 1_EtaG_FD_75049 | JGI IMG/M metagenome (GOLD analysis project Ga0098033, IMG submission 75049) | Marine viral communities from the Subarctic Pacific Ocean - 1_ETSP_OMZ_AT15124 metaG | ecosystem: Environmental > Aquatic > Marine > Oceanic | place: Pacific Ocean | collected 2015-01-07
AGGTGGGCGTCTGCACGTAGAAATTACACAAAATTTAGAAAACAAAGGCTGCCTAAATTTGTGTATATCAATGACATTCCCAGAAAGAGTGGTTTGATGAAATCTATTATAGGTACCGAGGGTTATTTATACCCCGAAACCACGACCGTGAATCTTCCCCGGTCTGACGGGAATAATAGAACATTTAATTCTATAGTTCAAGTTACTGATAAATCCTTTAACTTAAGTGGCGGACAGCTAAATTTTGATAATTATAAAGAAGTTACTCAGAACATTGCAAAGGATTCTAAAGCTCTGGGGTCGGCTTATAAAATACTGTTTAGGCTTTTAGATAAAAAATCTAAAGATAGTGATGAAAATTATTCTGGAATATCACTGTTAGATGATGAGCAACCATTTAGTCCAGCGTCCATTTTTGTACTCTCCTTAGATATTTTAAACAGACGATTTATCAAGAATTTAAACACCTATTTTTATTCTACTCACTCAAGTGATTCTAAAAGAGCGTCATACGTCAGGGGACAGGCCTACATTTATATGAAGGATCATCCTAAATCTGGTAAAAGTATACTTCACGCCTATTTTAAAGATTATTTGCGAGGTTGGCTAACTGCAGCATCAATTCCAACCGAAGACGAGGACAGCGGCGACCTTCTTCCGCCAGAATATGTTAATCCTGTAACTGGAAATTCGGCAAATTTGGCAGATAAAGGTACTAGAATGAATGGGGCCTTGGGTAATGTACGCGATCGAGTTGCAAGTATGGATCGCATCACCGGTGCGGTTATTCAAGGATCTACTAGCGAGTATATAGTCCCCGACTCTATAAATCCTGGCAAGGTGACTGATAGCACCATAGACATTCCCTCCAATTCAGACGCTAGAACTCAAGTGGCTTGGTTTGGTACGACCTGGGAGACTTGGATATACCCAGGATCAGAAGATGAGACTACAGAATCTGGTTATACAGAAAGAGAGAGAACTAGATTTTGGTATGGCAAATTAATGGCTGCCGAAGTAGTGGACTGCTGTTTAGAATTAATAAGAAAAATGGTAGAAACTATTGAAGAGGTTGATGCTGTTGATGGTGACCCGGTTTTTCCAGAAATTATTAACGTCAAGAGTCCGTACGGCCGCGCTGCTATGAATTTCACAAACGAAGATTTTGCTAATGTAGACACCGAGTATTGGGTACCAACTACAGAAAAATTTTTAGAATTATTTACAAGATCTGCAGATCAAAGCTTGATTTATTCAGGAAGGACCCTGTGGCAGTTTTTAGACTTAATTTACGATTCTTTTTATTCAACTTTAAAAGAAAATTTTGATGATTTTACACTCAAGCAAGCGACAGTTAAGAACTCTGGAACGTACCAGTGGGGCGGCGCAGCAAACAAAATGGAGTTTGAGAGCACGGCTGAAATTGTGTTGATGGCATTGGACGGTCACAGCACCGGTGGCGGGCTCAGGGGCGGCGGTGGCGGCCGATCTAATAGCATTTCATCTCAAGAGTACCAAGATTTTACCAAATATGCCAATAAAGCTGTAGACAAAATATTAAACGCTTCTATTAGCGGCATCGATCGTATAACTTATTCTAATAGTAGCATTAATGGTGACGCAGAAGATAAAATAATTTCATTTTTAGGTTACTGCAAAGAAACTCTTCTTGCGTTGTTAGAAGAAGATCAAACTTTGGGAGCCGGATTTGATATGCTAGAACAATATGCAGAGAGAATAGAAGACTATTCTGGGACTGCCATTAGCGCTTTAGACGGATCAGACGCAGAAGCCAGCGGAGCTCAAGAATATATCAACGCCTTGTCCAAGGCTGGTGATACTGGTTCTGATATTTTAGAAAGCATCAATCCCCAGCAGCTTTCTCTTAAAGTAGTATCTCTTCAAAGGCAAGAGGGAGTAGCATCTGAAGGATACGTACCGCAGTACGCTGTTTTAAGTGAAAACGTAACCGATTCAATAAAGATATTAAACCAAAATCCGTCTTTAGTCGGCGCCGAAGGAGCTAATGTAAGGGCTATTTGTGTGGGGCTGCCCGCTGGGTTGCTTCAAGATTATAAATTAGACGATGAATTTAGTATTATTGTTAACAATGTTGATCTAGAATATTCTGATATCGTCTTTAAGCCCAAGTACTATAATTTTGATCCAGATTTATATGTTTTGCCCACTGATTTTGAGGGCGTTAATGTTTCTAGAATTAGTAGTTTTAGGGATCTAGTAAAAAGCATCAAATTTACTAAAATTAAATTTGAAATCGATGAAGGAACTCAGAATAATCCAACAATGAGTTTGGATGAAGAAGATGAAAACGAAAATGCGAGCAGCAGCAATATTGATTTATATGCCAATCATTTGATTAGTTATTTGTTGGAGTGTTATTATAGAATTATGGTCGGATTAGAGCTTAACGAGGATAGCTTTTTGAGCAGTTATGACGCGCTGGGAATTGGCGTTAATGATTATGCTGCTAACTTGACTGGTTTAATTGCTGGAGTGTACAGCGATGTCGGTTCTGAGGATGGAAGTTCGTTAAGGTTTAATGCGGACAACTTAATAGACGATTATGCTTCAGAAATAGAAGGAAAAATAATAACTCCGGGCGAATTTTCTGATTTAGATTCTGAAATGTTATCTCAGTTTAGAAATGCCCTGACTTCTAGATTGCTAAGCGCAGAAACTATGCGTGATAATGTAATGGCTGCAAAATTATTTGATAGAGTGTTTATCTTGTTAATAGATCCGGACGAATTTACAATAGCTTATAGTGGAAATACCCCTCGTGGAAAAACATACACCAATCCTTCGGTATTAAGAAAATATTTGCGCAAAGGTATAATAGAAAAGGCTGGAAAAAACGCGAAGGGTAAAGCAATCTATAAATTAGCTCCTAGAAAAAAGAGTGAAGGAAGAATGGCGTTTAACCAATTTTTTGTAAATGTGGGGAAGCCAGTTTCTAATGGTAACGAGCAGGTTAAATTGTAATTATGGCTGGCAAAATTAAAACAAGAAGCAGCGCTACAACTACTACTTCATCTAAGATAATTGGGAGTAGCGCAGGAAGATCTGCCTCTACTGGCGGGAAATCTAAGTCTAAATCTAAAGCTAAATCTAAAACTAAATCTTCCCGTAGCGCTAATAAGCAAGAAGAAAAAAGTGATACAGTTTTAACTTATCCGACGGTTGGAGCAACCATTTTTGATGTTCCAGAGCCAGCGTCAATTGATGGAAAATTTACTTATAATTATTTTTTACCTAGCGAGAGAGTTTCTCGAGATACTCGGGGCACTGATGAAAGTTTTGAAAGACATGGAAATAGGTATGCTCGTTTTAATACGGTGACGTTTTCTAAATTACAAGATACCGCTACACTCGGCACAGATCAAAGTTCTATGCAGTTTTCGTTTGAAGAAAAGAGAAAAATATTAGAATTTTATCATGAAAAAATTGATTCTGAATTAGATTACACGGGCAAGAATTTTTCTGCAATTATATTACAAGATTCTGAAGCCACCAAACAAGTGCAGATGGCTGTAGAAGCAGGCCTAAGATTAAAAAAAATAGAGACTGCTAATTTGTCTCCGCTTGAAACGGTTTTAAAATATAATTCTTCTACTAGCGATAGAATGAATGGCCAATCAATTTTAAATTATACTGACGTAGAAGGAAACAACGAATATACCTATCTAGATCCCACTACAGGCGAACCCTATCAGGTACAGCAGCCTGGAGATGTTGGAAATTTATCGATGACTTGTTTTCTTAACAATAAATTCGTGGCAGATATTTTAAAAAATTCGGAAACTGCACCGTTTAGCCCTCTTTTTGAATCTATTGCAGAAATTTTAAGCACCGCTAAGGAAACTCAAAATGAAGCAATTTCGAAGCAAAATTCAAATTTTATAAATGCCGAAGATTATGAGCCAGTTTATGATCCTATTAATATGAAGGGTGTGAACATAGACTCAATACTCGTTTCTGGCAATACTCTTCTTGGTTATATGATTGAAAAAGAAGAGCTTGATAGTGTTGGAAAAGCCGTCTTCAAGGATACTGTTTATATTGTTAATCCAGCTCTAAACACTTATACTGATCTTGAAGTAAAATACGGGGCAACTTATAGATACAGTATTTCGTCTATTTATTTAGTTAGATTTTTCGATTTTGAATTCGGGACAATGGTATCTATAGATGTTTTAGTTTCTTCTAGGCAGTCGCCATTTATAAACGTAGTTTGCGCTGAAGCAAAACCGCCAGAACCCCCAGTGAATTTAAGCTTTTCTATGGGGCAAGATAGAAAATTTTGTCTATTTTGGGATTACCCGTTTAATCCGCAAGAAGATATTAAATATTTTCAAGTTTTTAGAAGAAATAACTTAGAAGAACCTTTTACTTTAATAGCTGAATTAGATTTTGACAATAGCCACCAAAAAACCAAGCGCTCCGAATTCATTCCTCAATACGCTAAAATTAAATTGTCTAGACCTCAAACGCATTATATAGATGGGGATTTTACATTAGATACGGAATATATTTACGCAATCTGCTGTGTAGATGCGCATGATTTAAGCTCTCCGTATTCGGAACAATTTACAGTTAAGTGGGATCGGTCACTAGCTAAATTGCAGGTGGAACTGGTATCTTATTCTGGAGCGCCTAAGCCGTATCCAAATTTTAATTTAAGAGCATCATTAACTTCAGATTCAATTAAAGATAGCCGCCACCATAAACTTACAGTATATTTCGATCCGGAATATTTAAAAATAAGAAATTCATCTGGAGAAGATATGCAGCATCTTAAAACTGATGATAATATACCTACTTATAAAATCCAACTTATTAATTTAGATAGGCAAGCTAGCCGAACTCTTAAAATAAAGGTAAAGGACTTAACTTGATTTTACCTAAAAATACAAATTAGCTATAGTTATTTACAACAGAGGCAAAAATGGGATTCTTAGATCATTCTACAAACAACATTATAATCGATGCGGTGCTGACCGATAAGGGGAGACAGTTACTAGCCAGAAATGATGGTTCATTTTCTATCACTCGATTTTCTTTTGGCGATGATGAAGTTGATTATTCTATAATTCAAAAATTTGGAAGGACAGTCGGGAAAGAAAAAATAGAAAAAAATACTCCCGTATTTGAAGCGCAAACTAATAGTGACTTAGGGCTTAAGTTTAGAATGATGAGCGTGGCTAATCCATTCTTAACTCGTCTTCCCACTCTTGCGGTTTCAGTTACTACTGGCGGAACCACGTTAGTTAGAGGTAGCACTCCTCTCTATGGAGATTTACTAGTAAAACAAGTTTCTTATAATAGTGAATTAATAGATGTAGATTTAAGAGATGCCAGTTTTATTGTACAATACGATAGTAGGTTTTTAAATGTTTCGGCCGCCGATGCAAATAATGTTTCCACACCATCCACTGGTCAGAATAATATATCTACAGTGAGGGTGAGACAAACAAGTACAAACGCTGATGGCTCCGAAGGAGCGCTTGCTACATTTAGGGCCACTGTAAAATCTTTTACTGATGATTATTACAACTATTATGCAACGTCAACTACTTCTGGGGTAATAATTACATTTATTACTATTACCGGTGTAGCCAGTGGTGCATCAGTCACTCAGCAGATTAATATTAATAAGAATTCAAGCGTTTAGATTCATAAACTGGGTTAGAAAAATATGGCTACTTTTAAAACAATAACAGCGAACGATATTCAGACTACTAGAAGTTCGCTTAATCAGCTGGTAGATGTGGTTCAAGAAGATATATCTGGATCATCTACTAGAAAGAAATTCCAGGTATTCGTAACTGGTGGCGTCGGTCCTGGAGTGACGTCTTCGCTGTTTGAAACAGTATACGATCAAGATTTTACTTTGCAGACTGCAAACCCAGTCTTGGATATGACTATTGGTCTTTTTTATACTGGTAGCACTGTTAACGGAACTACAACTGGAACTGATTCAAGCGGAAAGCTGCTTTTTCCTTCTGAGTCTTTGATGATGCGAGAAAAAATAGACAACTACAAACAGTTTGCGCAGTTACTTTTGGGAGATAGCACGGGAGCATTTTATTCACCAGGTATTAACACCTACAACGGAGACTTATCTTACACTCAGTTAACTACAGGCTCCGCCGGCGACCGGATGGAAGACGCCTTATTTTTAAACTTTAAACGATTGTTTGCAAGAGATGAAATTAGAAAGGAAACTTTTGCTCTGAGAATGTATCAATCTGGCGCCTTGGATGGGTCTATAAATGTCTCAGCCTTTGAAAAGACTATTACAAACGGCTACACTGGCTCTAATGTCAACCAAACTTCCCCGTCGGGATCGACAATTTATGCCGATGTTGGAGCATCGACTGCACAGCTGAAGTTTTTTGGTGGAGACGTTGGGTATATTAAGAATACCTCTAACACTTCGGAGTTTGTCGGTTTGATGTGGTACGACCAAGGAATAGGCGTGCTAGATATGGGGAAAGTGTTTTGGTCTGAGCAGCATATGTCTGGCGTAATTGGCGCCATGAATAATACCGCTTACGATGACGCCGCGGCCGGATATGTTATTATGGGCAGATCAGGTAGCACCGGTCCCGCTGACGGTGAGTCGCTTCTTCCAGCAACTTCAGCAAATGTCTCGGCATCTTTTATCCCAGATTTCTTAGTCTCGGGCTCTATTGATGATATTGTTGATCACGTTGCTACTACTAGATTTAGTTCTGGCTCGCTAACTGCATCGACGTTTCAAAATGTTACTAATATTAATTCTACATTAATTTTCTGTAGAGCAACTGCAGATGAATTCAATTATTCATCTAATCCAACGTTCACAGACGCAGAGGGTAATTTAACAGTGGTTGATCCAGGAGACGACACCGGACAGAGAACATTTACTTTTGTTAGTACTGTAGGTCTTTATAATTCTAACAATGAGTTATTAGCAGTTGCTAAGCTTTCTAGACCAGTTGAAAAGAATGATGAAAAAGATCTCACGGTACGGGTGAGACTAGACTTCTAAAATGAAACACGATGTTAAATGGCAATTCTCCCACTATCAAAAGATTTATTTGATACCGTCACGCTGGAGTTAAATCCCAGGCGCACATTTATCTCTTCATCCGCAGGTATCACCGGATCGGTATACGTGTTTGCCGAGCATTCGCCATTCACAAAAGAACAGTTTAAATTAGCTCCATTTAATGACGCCGAAGTAGATGCTTCAAGTTTAGAAGAATATAGAAAGGATCTTTTTGCTACAGCGTTATCGGCTGTAAATCCTTCTGCTGCCTCAGGTTCCTTAACTGGATCGGACAATGCGTCTGGTTATGCTGATGAGCTGAACATAAGAATTCAAGATGCAGAAGGCAACGTCTATAGTGCTGAAACTTGGAACGTTAGCGGCTATGAACCAGCGGATAGTAGAGCAACTAAAATCGGAACTTACGCCGGCGGTGGCGCGAGCATTCTTACTGGAATTGAGCTGGCTGAGGCAATCGCTGCTTCCTTAGAGCAGGCTAGGCAATACGGCATTAATTCAACAGTAAAAGATTTTGCCGATGGCAGCCCTTTGTTACAAATTAATCCAGTAACTACAGATGGTGCGAAAATAGGCATAGTATTGTCGTCCTCTGGGTATTTTGGTAATAATGCAATTGGTGGTACACTTGTAGCTAGTGGAGACGTTGAGGCTGAAGGATTGGACGGTGGCGCTGGTAACGATTTATCCCAGCAGTTCGCCGCTTATTTAACTCGCGTGACTGACACTGCAGTTTCTGCACAGATGCAGAAACAAATGGAAATACTGAGATTCGATCCTTCAGTTACATTTACGTCAGACACAATTCGTAAGATTATCATCACAGACGTCTTGTTTCCTTATTATAGGACGACTTATACTAGCACGCAGTTTGCTTGGGCAAATTATCATTGCTTAAATTTCTTTACGGCTTCATTAGTTCCATCATGCTCGGCGTTGATATATCCATCTCCAGTAACAGAGTCTCATAATCCGCTTATTAGCGACGATGACGTAGTTTGGGATTATAACGTTTATGATGGTTTTACGTTCGCCTTTAACATTAATCCAAGACGGACAATTCCAACTACAACTAGTGAGTGGCACGCATCAACAATTCTGCACATGTCGTCTTGTTATGCACTTTCTCTTGTTACTGGCTCTAATCGTAATGACGCTGGTTATCCCGAGAACTTTAGGCTATTGTTGCAGTTAAGCCATAGTGCTAACACGCCGCCGTCCCAGATAAACATTGCTGAAGTTGACGCCGGCACAAATACATTCCCCAACGATTTGGTATTTATCTCTAATCCTAATCTAACGTTAAATTATTGGAGTCATTGCGCAGTAGCGTGGTCAAGTTTGCACAATGATCACACTGGATCATTTTATTTTAACGGCGAAGAGGATAGAGGAACTAAATTTATTGTTACTTCGGGCTCAATTAATTGTGATTTTTCTTCTTCGGGAGGTGTGGTCCAGAGAAGGTGGCCTCTCCGAACCTTCAACCCGCTTTTTATTGGTAATTTTTATGATGGCCCATATTATGTTGATAACTCCCCAGGCGAGGATGCAGGTTTAAAGGGATATTTTAATTCAACGGCTGCAGCCACAGAAGGCGTATATGATATCGGCCTTGATATGGTAGAGCCGTCTTCATCTCACCTTTATCATCCGTGCAATGCCGAAATAAACGATCTTAGAATTTATGGAAAATATGTTCCTAGAGACACTATTAAAAGTGCCTCTAGTGGAGGGCCCTACGATTTAAGCGGTAGTTTAAAATTTTATTTGCCGCCATTTTTTGTCAAAGAAAGCCCAAAAAGAAAAATTTTACAGACACCCTTTCAGGCTACTCAAAGAACTACCGACACGCCATTTAATGTAGAATTATCGTTTGGCGTAGATGGCAAAGATATTAATTTGCAAAACTATTGCAGAGAATTTAAAAGAGCTTCTCACCCTCGCTTATTTTTCTTGACTGCCTCCACTATTGATACTTCTACCGGTGTTCATACTGCGAATCAATTTTTATGGGAATCCGCATCGTTTGCTCCGATGGTTAGAGCTAGAAATCTACTAATTTTTCCCTGCGATAATGGAAACTTTACCCCGAATTTTCAATTGCTTAGAAGTGGTACTGTTACGGACCCGCCTATTTCTGGCTCTGAAGTTTCTAGATTCGTTAACGATAAAGGCAGATTAGATCTTACTCTTATAAACCTTCGCGATCTTGTTTCAACCGCTTCTATTTTTAAGGGTTTAACACAAACTAATCCTGACGGCACTGATAACACCAACGCCGACGGCATTGTTCAGCAGGCGCTAGGATCTTCGCCAGAAGATTCTGGCGTGTCTCCAGGCTCGGGCCTTACAATTCTGCAGAGGACTAGAGACGCAAGTTCAAACGAAATTGTTATTTTAGACGCTTCTAATTTATTTTATGGAATGACTATTAAGCCTGGTTCAGTTATTGTAAAAGATACTTCTCTTACGGCATCAGATGGCCAGTGCAAAATGATCTTAAAAGATAACTATCAAGGAAATCTCTATCGTGCCGATTCAACTACTGAGAACTGCAAGTGGAGTGCTGTTGGAAACGTGCTGTATGAAGAGGGAATTTTTATTATAAAAGCTCCCACTATTCCATTTTTTGGTAGAGACCAATTTGAAGTAGAGTTTGAAGGTGTCCAAAACGTTCATGTTTTGGAAGTTAATGTTGGTGCTGCAGCAAGCAAAATTAATTCTTCTTCTAATGTAAGTTTTAATAACGGTATAGTACCCAACGATTTTGCATCAACCAGCGATCCAGTTTTTGTTGGTATTTCAGGAGTACTACTTCACGATGATAATTTAAACGTTATAGTTAGAACTAATTTAGCTCAGCCAGTTATAAAAACTCAAGCTGACAAATATCTTTTTCGTATTAAAATAGACTTTTAATTTGCCGGAAAATGTAATAAAATAAAATATGATTTTGGGTTTAGACATTTCTACTAGTTGTGTCGGATGGTGCACGTTAAATTCTGATGGTAGTCTAATTGAGATGGGATATATACCCCTTTCTAAAGAAAAAGATACATTCTGTAAGGCCCGAAGAGTATCAGATGAGCTGTCTAGATTGCACATCTCGTTTGCTGTAGACAATATTTTTATTGAAGAAAATCTCCAAGCCTTTCGTCCCGGATTATCATCAGCAAAAACTTTGTTAACGTTAGCTCGATTTAACGGGATAGTGACGTATATGTGCTATCAAGAATTTAATATAAAGCCGATTAATATTAACGTGAATTCTGCTAGAAAAATTTTGGGAATTAAAATAAAGAAAAAGCAAGAGAAATCTACTAAAGAGCAGGTCGTAGATTGGGTAACACTTAAGCTTGCAGACACAGATCACCGCTGGTTAAAAAAGAAGCTTAAAAGCGGTCCACGAAAAGATCAAATTATTTTAGATTCTGTATGCTATGATATGGCTGATGCTTACGTAATAGCCGCAGCCGGATATCATCAAATGAACACTTTGCTTTAAGTTATTAAAATTTGGTATGAGTGATTTGCTTGCCAGCAGGACAAGATTCTTGATCTCTGTCTTCGGGGCAGGAAGCGTAAATAAATATTCGTTAGCAGTTAATTGCCCAGAGTGCGGTAAAGATAAGCCATTTAAGAAAAAATTGGTAATTCGAATCGACAGCGGCATGCATCACTGCTGGGTTTGTGGCCTAAAGGGAAAAACACTTAAATACACTATTCGAAAATATCACCCAACTAAATTTGATGAATATAGAAGTCTTTTTGAATCAGAAGAAAATTCTATAACGTCTATTGAAGAAGAAATACCAGAAGTAAAAATACCTAAAGGGTTTTTACTTTTAGCGCAGCATTTAAAGAGTCGAGATCCAGATATCAGAGATACAATATCTTACGCCAGAAGCCGGGGGATAACCGAAAGAGATTTTTGGTATTTTAAACTTGGCGCTTGCAAGGTGGGAAGATTTAGGAGGCGGCTTATTATGCCCTCTTTCGATGCATTGGGTTCTTTAAATTATTTTACGGCCCGAGCTATTGATTCTGACAAATATATGAAATATTTAAATGCAAGGGCACCTAAAAAATATCTTATTTTTAATGAAATAAATTTAGATTGGAATAAAGAAATGACTTTGGTTGAAGGTCCAATGGATCTAATCAAATGCAACTATAATGCAGTTCCATTATTGGGTTCTAGTTTAAACGAAAATTATTTGTTATTTCAAAAGTTGACTAAATTTTATACTCCAGTATTAATGGCGCTAGATCCAGACGCAAGCGATAAAATGCATAAAATTTGTGAGAAATTATATTCATACGGTGTGAATATTAGATTATTAGATTTAGATGGCTATAGTGATGTTGGAGAAATGTCCAAACTGGAATTTGTTAAAAGACGACAGGTTGCTAAGGCCTGGTCTCAAAATCAAAGGTTAGTTCACATGATTAAAAAAATTCGTAGTGGATCGATGGTGTAAGGTGATGATGCATGAGTTTTAAATGTGTTCATTTGTCGGATATTCATTTTAGAGGATTATCCCGACATGAAGAATATAAAGAATCTTTTGAAGATATGTTTCGGCAGGTAAAAGAATTAGATCCTGACGTAATTTTTGTCGGCGGAGACATTGTTCATTCTAAAACCCAAGGAATATCTCCAGAGTTAATTGATATATTGACCTGGTGGTTTAATTCCATGGCAGAAATAGCTCCCACCCATGTAATTTTGGGTAATCATGACGGATTAATTTCTAATAAGCACCGTCAAGATGCCGTTACTCCAATTTTAAACGCTATAAACAACGACAATATTTTTCTTTACAAAAATTCCGGTGTTTATCCCACTGGAGTTAAAGGATACAACTGGTGCGTATTTTCGTGTTTTGATGAGGAAAATTGGGAATCAGTTAAACCAAAAAAGGGTGAAATTAATATTGCCTTATTTCACGGCGGAGTGTTAGGTTCTACCACAGACATCAATTGGGATATTGAGGGCGAGATAGAACATACTTTTTTTAAGGATTTTGATTTTGCATTCCTTGGAGACATTCACAAATTTCAGTATTTAGATGATGAAAAGAGAATAGCCTACCCTGGATCTACTATTCAACAAAATTATGGAGAAGACCCCGGCAAAGGATTTTTGTTTTGGGAAATAGAGAATAAACAATCGTTTATTAGCACATTTTATCCCATTGCGCATAGCCAGCCATTTGTAACTATAGACTGGGCACGCACAGTTAAAAAAACCGTTGATAATGCTAAATTTACCCCCCACGGTTCAAGATTTAGAATTCGGTCTGATTTTGCAATACCTCAGGCTGAAATTAAACAGCTTTATTCAGAACTAAAGGAAAAGTGTGGTGCTTCTGAAATTGTATTTAAATTTGATAGAATTGATCCATCACAAGTTTCATCGGATTCCAATGGTTTCAAGTCTAAGAATTTAAGAGACCCGCAGCATTTGCTTTCTCTGCTCAAGCAATATTACGATAACCAAAAAATTACTACCAAAGAGTGGGAACAAATCGAGGCTATGCTTCGAAAATACAGCTTTGAAATTTCAAAAGGAGACTCTCCTCGAAATATTAAGTGGTCTCTTAAAAAAATGAAATTCGATAATACTTTTTCGTACGGCAAGGGTAATATAATAAATTTTGAAAAATTAAATGGAGTGATTGGTTTATTCGGCCGAAATAGGTCTGGAAAATCTTCTATTCCTGGAACTATTATGTATGGATTATTCAATAGTACCGATCGGGGTGCAGTAAAAAATTTACACATAATCAACACTCGAAAAGGGCATGCTTTTGTCAGTGCAGACTTTATGGTTAATGGAGTTTATTATCGTTTAGAAAGACAGTCAACAAAACACCAAAACAGAAGAGGTATAGTTAGCGCAGCCACCCATGCTAATTTATTTGAAATAGATGCCGAAGGTAACATTATTAAAGATTTATCCGGTGAACAGCGCCGCGATACAGACAAATTGCTAAGAAATCTTATCGGGATAAAAGAAGATTTTCTTTTGACTTCTTTTGCTTCTCAAGGAGAGATGAATTCTTTTATTAAGCAAAGAGCCACGCAAAGAAAGGCAATTCTCACTAATTTCTTAGATTTAGATATTTTTGAAAAGATTCAAAATTTTGCTAAGGAAGAATCTGCTACAGTTAAAGCGCTTTTAGATAGATCTCCCGATCAAGAGTGGAATGCTTTAATTTTAGAAAAAGGCCTTAAATTAAGAAACGTGCAAGAAGAAAGAAGCGGAGTAGAAATAAACCTTTCAAACCTGCAATCAAGGTTGCAAGTGCTCAAAGTGGAATCTATAACTTTAGGATTCTCTAATATCGTTACACCGGCTGATATTACTCGCCAGGAAAACGAATTGATAGAAATGCAAGATAAAAATAAGATTTTTTCAGAAAAAATTGAATCCTTAACTGATAAAATTTCTGTATTTGGCGGCAAGATTGATAAAATAGGCATGATAAAAAATCAATTTCCAATTAAAGAATTGCGCGAAAAGCTAGAAAATCAAAATGATCTAGAAAAAAGTTTGTTGATATTAGAACGAGAATTAGATAGAGAAAATGAAAAACTAAAGAATCAAAAGAAATCAATTAAGTTACTAGAGCAAGTTCCTTGTGGCGATCAATTTCCTACTTGCAAGTTTATTAAAAACTCTCACCAGAACAAAAATAGCATGCAAGCTCAGCTTGAATTAATAGAATCTTTAAGGGGACAGACTGGCGTCGCGCGTCGCGCGTTTAAAAAATTAAAGGAAGAAAATTTTAGTGAAAAAATTGAAAAATACCAGAAACTCTTAGAGCAAGAGAGTGAATGTAAAATTAAAATTTCTGATCTGCGTGTTCAGCTTAACGATTGTATTAGAGAGAGTTCTAATTTAGAAGATACAATTTCTATGTCTGAAGACGAATTAGCCACTATGAAAAGTAAGGTGGTTGATGAAGAAATATCTGGTGAAGTAGACACTTTAAAGCAACAAATAATAGACGTTGAAAAAGAAACTAAAATCTTAGATGCCAAACGGCTTAACTTAAGCGAATCGATTGGTCTGTTGACTTCTTCACTGCATACTCTCAAGGCAGAATGGGAAAACTATAAATCTCTACTTTCTGAATGGAGAATTTATGAGTTGGTTATGAATGCTGTTAACAAGAAAGGCATTCCTCTCCAAATTTTAAATTCTGAATTGCCTAAAATTAATATTGAGATAGCTAAAATCTTGCAAGGCGTTGTTGGCTTTACAGTTGAACTAGAGGCCGACACCAATTCCAACGCAATGGATATTTATATTAATTACGGAGACAGTAAGAGAGTTATCGAATGCGCATCTGGAATGGAAAAAATGCTTTCTTCGCTTGCCATTCGAGTAGCCCTTATTAATATTTCTTCGCTGCCAAAATCGGATATGCTAATAATAGACGAGGGATTTGGAGCTTTAGACGAAATGAATGTAGAATCTTGCAACAGAATGCTCCAATCTTTAACAAAGTGGTTTAAAAATATTATTGTAATATCACACGTTGATGCTGTCAAAGATGCTGTAGACAATGTTTTAGAAATTACGCATAAAGGAAAAAATTCTAAGGTGGTTTATGGTTAGTTTAATTGAAGTCAAAGTCGAGGATTCTGAAAACATAATCCCTTTTGACTGCCCAACGTGCGGCGTGCTTATGAGAGATAGGATAGATTCCTTTTCGTTTTTAGAATATGCGTGCTGCTCCGAGTGTAAAGAAGAAATTGCCTATCCTAATAAAAAAAAATGGAAAAATGGTTGGCGTCCAAGCGGTAAGCAGTTAAGAAAATTAAGAAAGAAAAGGACGAGCATACCTAGTTATATTAAGCTTTAATGAGGGTCAATTGATGTTAAGTTTTAAGCAAGTAAATGCATTAGGCAATATTTTAAATTCTTCGTGGGGAAAAAGCTCTTCAGCAAATACATTTGACTGCAAGGGAGAATTAAGCGGAGACAATATGGTAGTTACTTATTCTACGGTAATTTATTACGCCTCGTCCGATGGGATGAACGCGCAGGCTTCTAAATTAATGGACGAGTCTAACGCTAGAATAAATGAGCTAATAAAAAATGCTAAAACAGAATACAACACTACTCTTGGTGAAACTTTAGCATTAAAAGAGATTTCCAATAATGATAGCTATGAGCTGCTGCAAGCTTCCACGCTCAACCCAAGAAAAGTAGCCCTCTATCGTAGACGAGTGGTTTTTCAGGTGGGGTAAATGGCTCCGCGAAATAAGCAAAAGCAAGTTAAAGAAATCATTAAATGTGGTAAAGATCCCATTTATTTTATGAATCGCTATGTGAAGATTCAGCATCCCCAGAGGGGTACAATAGATTTTAAGACTTACGAATTTCAAGATGACTGTGTTAATCATTTTATCAATAACCGATTTAATGTCATTTTAAAATCGAGGCAATTGGGACTTTCAACCTTAGCTGCAGCTTATGCAGTTTGGTTAGCGATTTTTTATAAGGATAAAAGCATTCTAGTTATTGCTACCAAGCTTTCGGTTGCGATGAACTTCATAAAAAAGGTTAAAATTGCACTGCGCGGTGTGCCCAAATGGCTAATTCTTCCTGAGCTCACATCAAATAACAAACAATCTGTAGAATTTAGCAATGGTTCTACAATTAAGGCAGTTCCAACGTCAGATGATGCAGGGCGATCAGAAGCGCTCTCACTGTTAGTGGTTGATGAGGCAGCATTTGTTAGAAATTTCGATGAGCTATGGACTGGATTGTATCCAACGCTTTCTACTGGCGGCCGTGCAATAGTACTTTCTACCCCGAATGGTGTCGGTGGCCAATACTACGATTTATATGTCAAGGCGGAATCCGGCGAAAGTGAATTTAATCCAATTAAACTAATGTGGGATGTCCATCCAGAGCGTGATAATGAATGGTTTGAAAAAGAGACTAAAAATTTAACCGAAAAACAGATTGCTCAAGAGCTGCTTTGTGATTTTGCTGCCTCTGGCGACACATTTTTGAACGCAGAAGATATTGAATATCTTAGAACGTGCGTCACCAGACCTCTAGAGAAATGGGGTCCAGAGATGGGAGTTTGGGTTTGGAAATATGCTCTATCTGAGCACAAATATATCATTTCTGCTGATATCGCCCGCGGCGACGGAAAAGATTATTCAACGTTTCATGTTATCGATACCGTAGAATCCGAAATAGTTGCTGAATATAAGGGTAAAATACCGCCCGACCAATTTGCAGTCCTTTTAAACGAAGCTGGAATGAGATATAATAAAGCTGTGGTATGCCCGGAAAGCAACACATATGGATATGCTGTTTTGATGAAACTGCAAGAATTAAGGTACCCCAACATCTATTTTGCAAAAGAAAAGGATAAATATGCGGTATTATATGGCACTGGAAATATAGGTAAGGCTGGATTTTCTACTCAAGCTTCATCACGGTCAAAAATTCTAACAAAGCTAGAAGAAGTGATTAGAAATAAACAAATTAGAATATATTCATCTAGGCTTTATGAAGAGATGAAAACATTTATTTGGAAAGGCTCTAAAGCCCAAGCAATGAGAGATAAGAATGATGATCTAGTATTAGCTTTGGCTATTGGTATTTGGCTTTACGATACATCACAGGGGTATAACAAGCACTCTGTGGATTTAAACGCAGCCATGTTGGCTGGTTTTGGTGTAAATACAAGCGCGCCCCCGCCAGAATTAGATCCTAATTTAAGGACTGTTAGTCATATTAATCCATTTAAGCCAGTAATTTTATCTTCTGGAGAATTTGATGAAAATACTAAAGATAGTACTACTCTTGCTAATGGTCCATTCGGGGATTTAAGTTGGTTAATTAAATAGTGGTTTATCCTTATAAAAATTTGATGATATTTAAAATAGCGAGGGTTTTTTAATGGCTGATAATTCACCAAGCCTATTTCGAAAATTAACACAGTTATTCAGGTCTGGTCCAAGCATTAAGAGACGCGTACGTTCTTACAAAGGCAAGGACCCAGAGGCCGGTAGTTCTCTGCAGCAGTTTAGAAGAGCCCATTCGGATATTTATGCTAATACAATGAGCGCATATGGTTCTTTTGACAGGATGGCTAGATATTCTGATTTTAGTGAAATGGAAGCTACGCCAGAGATTGCTTCTGCTTTAGATATATATGCTGAAGAGACCAGCTCTGTTGATGACAAGGGGAACGTGCTGCATATCTACTCGGAAAATAGAAAAGTTAGAGAGTTACTTCATACGCTTTTTTACGATACGCTGAATGTTAATTTTAACTTACCAATGTGGGTAAGGAACCTCTGCAAATATGGAGATTTTTTCTTGTTTAATGATGTCTCTCCAGAGTTTGGTATCATTGGAGCTTATCCTATTCCTATATCCGAGATAGAGAGAGAAGAAGGATATGACGCGGATGACCCAACAGCCGTGAGGTTTAGGTGGATGACTCAAGGCAACCAAGTTTTAGAAAATTGGCAAATTTCTCATTTTAGGCTTCTGGGAAACGACGCGTTTCTTCCATACGGTTCCAGCGTTTTAGAATCTTCTCGCCGAATTTGGAGACAGCTCATTTTAATTGAAGACGCTATGCTAGTGTATAGAATTATCCGAGCGCCCGAACGGCGAGTTTTTAAAATTGATGTTGGTAACGTTCCTCCTGAAAACGTGGCAGAATATCTAGAGCAGGCTAAAACAGCGCTTAAGAGAGAGCCTGTAGTGGCTAAAGCAGATGGCAGAGTAGACCTCAGATATAACCCGTTAAGTGTAGATGAGGATTACTTCATTCCAGTGCGCGGAGGAGACTCTGGTACAGATATTACTTCTTTAGCCGGCGGACAGAACACCTCTGCCATAGAAGATGTTGAGTATATTCAAAAGAAGCTGTTTGCTGCACTCAAAATCCCTAAAGCGTATTTAGGATACGACGAAGATATTGGGTCTAAAGCAACGCTAGCCCAAGAAGATATTAGATTCTCTCGTTCGATCACAAGAATTCAAATGACAGTAATGTCTGAATTAAATAAAATTGCAATGATTCATTTATTTTCTCATGGATATAGCGGCGAAGATTTAATTGACTTCGAGCTTAAAATGTCTAATCCATCTAGTATAGCGCAACAGCAAAAGTTAGATTTAATTAGCACTAAATTTGATATTGCAGGAAAGGCTCCCGAAGGATTAGTAGATCGCCGGTGGATTAGAAAAAATGTAATGGGCCTTACTGACGAAGAGATCAAGTTTATTGAAGAAGGCCGAATAGAAGACAAAGTCAGAGACGGCGAGGTCGAGGCTGGTGGTGAAGCTGGCGCCGCCGCCGGCGGCGACGACATGGGCGGCGGCGAAGAAGAAGGCGGTCTTTTCGCAGCTGATATACCAGACGAAAGCAATTTATTAGATGGTAATCCAATAAGCGCAGCTGCTAGTTTTAAAGAAGCAGATGAAGACGATGAAGCAGATGAAGACGATGAAGCAGATGAAGACGATGAATTAATTAAGCTATCAATAGACGATGAGGAAGGTCCAGCTCGAGTAGAAAAAATGATTCGCAATGTTTGGAATGAGCCCGTCAAGAAAAGTAAAAAATCACGAACTGGACCAGCGTCTATTCACACGCCTGATTTTGCTAGCATGGCTTCAGTTGGTTCAAAAACTAGACCACGCGATTCTATGAATGAGCCTTATGATGATTCTTTTTTTAAAAACCCATTTGGCGAAGCGTTGTTAAATAATATAGGAAGTGAATTAGGCTCTAAGCCAAGATTAAATTCTTCTATATTATCCATGCTAAACAAGCTTCCGGATGTAATAGTTACTCCTACAAAGGATATTCTTACCGAAGATTTGGAGCAAGACTTAGATATTGAATTGATTGACCCCCCTGATTCTGAGAGTTAAAAATATGGGAAAACATAATAAAAAAAGAAATGTTGGTTTAATTTATGAGCAACTTTTGCGTCAAATATCGGTGTGCTTAGTGGAAAAAAATGATGAAAAAATGCAAAAAATACAAAAGATTTTAAAAAATCATTTTAAACCCGGCACCGAACTCTATAAGGAATTCCGATTGTTTAACGCTTTAGCTAAAACGACGTTACCATCTGAATCTTTAGCGACTAGAGTGTTAGAAGAAGCAAAAAAAGCTGCCAAAAATTGTGACGCTAAAAAATTAACTTATGAAAAATCTATCCTTATTAAGGCGATTAACCATAGTTTAAATGACGCTAAATTCTACAATCAAAAAGTTCCAGAATACAGAGAATACGCAACCATTCAAGTTCTTCTAAATGGGTGGCGTTCCGATAGTGACATTGCAAAAATTACTGAATACGAAACAAAAGTTTACAGTATGCTTTTGACAGAGAAAAATAATAATAATTTAAAAGATGAAGTCAACGAAGATATTAATCGCCTGACTGTTAAAATAATGTTAGAGAAATTTAATAAAAAATATGGTACCATTTTAAACAAAGAACAAGTTAACATGGTTCAAAAATATGCATTTTTATCGCACAAAGAAATGTCAGATTATTTGCAAAACTTAAAGCATAAAACTGTTTTAGAATTAAAACGCTATAAATCAAACTGCAAAAACCAAGTGCTTTTAGAAAAAATTGACAAGGTAATGAAAAACGTTCAAGTAGTCAACGAGCTAGCGGTGGACGATGATTCAATAGCAAAATTTTTATTAATTTCTAAATTAAAAGAAGAAATTTCGGAGAGTAGTAATGAAAGATAATTTAAAGTTATTAACAGACTGGACTCCATTTGAATATTCAGCCTCCCAGATTAAAGAAGCTAGAGAAGCTAATGGTGGAAAAATAATTTTAAATGGAGTCTTGCAAAAAGCCGACACGCTCAATCAAAACGGTAGAGTTTATCCTC
>Ga0098033_1000402_pt1 | contig 19844 bp, 13 predicted proteins | sample 1_EtaG_FD_75049 | JGI IMG/M metagenome (GOLD analysis project Ga0098033, IMG submission 75049) | Marine viral communities from the Subarctic Pacific Ocean - 1_ETSP_OMZ_AT15124 metaG | ecosystem: Environmental > Aquatic > Marine > Oceanic | place: Pacific Ocean | collected 2015-01-07
ATTATATTTGCTTGCTTAGTACTGCTTCAAATTCTTCTTTGATGATCTGTTGGGGTTGAGATCTGGTGACTTTCATTGCCAACTACCCTCCTGGCTGTGCTGGGATCAAGCCGGCTTTTCTCATTGCGCCTGTATAACCTGTGTTCTTTTGCCACAAGCATTTAACGAGGTCACCGCCATCACGCCTGCAAGCGTTAAGGTCCCCGGGATCAACACCCGCATCGATCAGTTTCTGCATCTGGTCCTCGCCGGTGCTGGTGGCGGCGGCGGGATCACGAACTTGATTTGAATCGGAACCGACCATCTTTAGATCCTCTACCTCTTCCAAAACCTTATCCGTCTTCTCGTCCATAAAGTATCGGGGGTCGATAAATTTCTTATTTTGTTTGTATCTCATGGTATTCTCCTATACTGCTGATAGCAAATTCAACAATAAATAGTTGTCTCTATCGATAAAGGATGCGTTATTCTTTCTATCCTGGAATACTTCTTTCGGCATAGAGCCAACATCTTCGTATCCAGCCACATCTATCTTATATAATTCGATATCATATTCCAACAGCATCTTGATGATCCTATTCTCTTTCTTTCTCGCATCTGGATCAAGTGCCATGTAAACCGGCGTATCATTAATCACAATTTTGCGGATCAATTCTGCGTTTGATCGGAGGGTCGATCCCAAGATGGGAACGGCATTGCCGGCAATCACCGCATCAAAAACACCTTCCGTGAGAATCAGATCCTCGTTCCAGTTCACAAATAGCTCATTAAACACTATATCCTTGGACGCTCTTGGGTTTTTATACTTGTAGGAGTCTCCACTATAGGACCGGGCAATAAAGTAGCTACAATCGCCATCCTCGTCGAATGAGGGTATGATAATTCTGTTGCGGTATTCACCGCTTAAGCAATATCCCATTTTCCATTTGAGGATATCGTCTTTGGTTATGCCTCGCTTCTGTAAATATCGAAGGGCATAGACGCCTGTGGCTGGAATATTGTTGGCTGTGAGGCTTACGAATTCCTCTGGGATCTCCACTTTTGTTTTGTTTTCCTCAACGCGTCGTTCCACAAAAAGGTCAGCAAATCTTTCAATATCTGTCCGGTCCGATATTCCGTCCCATTTCTGTAATTGCAGATACGAACCAAAACGTCTAACAAGACGCCTAATATTACGACCCCGATAATCACAGACCCAACAATGAAAAGCATTTTTGTCCAGATTAATAGCGAGTTTATGCTTGTAGTGATTGCATTCCGGACATTTGAAATAATGCTCGGCTTTGCTGGTTTGGCGGTGGTCCCCAATAACTTCATACAGTATCTTTAATGCTTCTTTCTTGTTCACAATCCCTCAAAAATACTATAGCATGCTTGGATGCAAAAGTCAAGGAAAAAGACCGGTCGCGGCGGGGACTATAAATATAACCTTTTTTATTCTTTGTCAACCTTTTCCTGGGAAATTTTAACCCAGGCGCTCCACAGCAATGGTACCATTAGCCAATGTAAGCACAGCAGCCAGCTTGCTGGGACTCCAGCTAAAACAACAGGATGAACATGGGTACCCAAAAAAATAAAAAGCAACGGAAATAAAATATCTTCTATAATTTCCCAGACCACAATTATTGTTACCAGCGCAACACCGTGCTCTTTTAAGGTATCCATCAAAGCGGATAACCTAAAATGCTCTATCTTATGTTTAAGTCTGTGCTTCAGCCAGTTCCAGATTTTTCTGCTCAATTATATCTCCTGCTTTGGCCACCACAATCGCATCGGCGCGATCATAGGACTCAGGTTTGGGGTTCCCATGTTTTGTATATTCTACATGAAAGGCAGCTTCGTTCTCCAAAAGGTGTTTTAGAACTACCTTTTTTGCTTTCTCGCCGCGCTTTACTTTGATGCCGCAGTGCTTGCGCGCTGACGAGGCAGCAACATACTGTGGCTCTATATCAAAAAGCTCGTAGACCATCCACGACACAATGCCATTAAACGTCATTAGTGTTGAAAGAGTCTTTGCGGATGACTTCCCTCGCATAAACATATGCAACGGCTGTTCAATATAAATGTGCTCAATAGGATATTTAGATTCTCCCCACCCTCCATCGTTGTCACACTGGTACGCTTCGTATAAATCTTCTAGGTACTCTCTCAAAACGGTAGCCTTTTTAAAAATATTCTTATGCTTACGCAAATCAATAGAGCTATAGCGCAACAGTTGACCATCGCCAACTACTGCAAAACCAACAATACTCGTTGATACATCTATTCCTAAAACCACATGGCACCTATTATGTGTTACATATCTATTTTTAATTTAAAGGAAACGTCTTGATCTTCTTCCTTTAAAACCGGATTCGGCAAGGTTGCAATCCCAATAAGATTCTTGTTATCATCATACACTGCAATCTGGGAAATGTATACCTGTCTTTTGAAATTTGCTGCATATCCGGGGTGGCTTGAGCTTACTGTATTTTTTATTAGTCTGGTTGGGTTCTCTTCAAAAACGTGGGATGAGGTAAAATTTAATTGTTTCTGGTTGTATTTTAAAAATGTTGGATTGTTGGAATAGTTTACCTCACCGCGTCGAGCATGTGCATACATGGTGATCACTTCCGTTGTGGTAACTCCATCAAATCCCAATTTAAACGACGCCTTATTTAGCGCGTCGGCACTGCCCCCAGCCGCTGTACTTTTTATTCCATCACGACAACCTGCACCCCAGAATTTCCATCTAGCTTTTCGAGAGGCTCCCCCTGCTCCTCCCACACCCAGAGTCTGTGTTGTGAGAATCCAAGAACCCGTCAAGAGGATGAACCCTTCGTTATATAAAACGACGCCGGCAACTTTATCGCTTCCTTTAGTCTGAGCATATGCGGCGCCGGCAACCTGAATGAGTTCTCCGTTCTCTTTTGAGTCTCGCAACTCTGCAATCAGAGATCCAGTGTAATACCACTTAAGTGAGACGGTGCCAGGTTTTATTTGAGAACCATAAAAAATCGAGGGAATCTGGATTAAATTTAAGTCTTGCGTATCTTTATTTCCGAGAGAGGAAGTAACTAAATAATGACGGCTTTGGACCGCATATAGATTTAGAAGATTCCTAATGGACCAATATTCCATATTGTGCGTGCATGTGCCCTTAGCCGTTTCAATGTCGCGGTCGCCGGAACCTGATGCCCCCGCGATGAATGCTCTTCGAATAGTTGCATATTGTGGATAGCTGCCCGTAATCTTATTGCCATAAGCAAATTCATTATTGTATATTGCATCAGGCAGTGCTCCGGTCATCAAAAAACTTAAGCGTGCACTGTCTTTAGAGAGATAGGGATATATCAGATCATTGCAGTTGTCGGTGGCGGCATCAAGCGATCCCTGGAGACGATCAATATTATATTCATAGAGATTAACTCGACCGGTCTCCGTCATATAAACATTTCCAGGGGTGGCAGAGGCGGACTGAAATTGTCCGACTTGTCGACCTTGATTGTTATAATAGATTTGAGAATCGTAGATGAGAAACTCACTTCGAGGGTGAGCCTTCAGTGTGTTGATTCGGATATCATTTTTGCCAAACTTGCGGTAAGGCATTTTAATAATCCAGTCGAACCCTTATCGTTAGCTCGTTGTCGACGCTCTTCGCGAGCGGCTCAGATAACTTAGCAACTGCCAATAGTTCGTTTGAGGCGTTGTAGAGTCCGACTGTTGTCACATATGTTCGTGGATTGTCAGAAGCAACATTCTTTACTCTAATTTTGCTTCCGGTAACATAAGTCGGATTTGAGCTATAGTTGAATTTGTTTGTCGGAGCACGACAAAAATAGACTGTTGAATTAATTTCTGTCGTGTTGTTAAAGGAAATGTTCTTGATCCGATGCCGAAGAGCATCGCATGCCCCAGAGATAGACGATGACTGAAGTGTCTGCCTGACGTTCTTATAAACTGCGCCGCCCTTACCTTGTTTGTAAAAATTAGCAATGGGCGCTTTGGCACCGTTGGCGCCATTCTGGAAGACAGAACAAGAAATAACAGCAATACCGGCTTGATAAAACACCACGCCGTATCCTTTGTCACTGGCGCCCGGAGTTGCCGTGTCATACAAAACTCCGTAATCGCCACCATCTACGTTATTGACGCCGGCGCCATTAACACGTGCGAGAGAATCTTGAAGCGTCTTTACTTTACTTCCAAAGGGGGCTTTCCATACCGATCCTGTTGCAAGCTGCATGCTAAAGGAATTCTTCTTGATTTCATCTTTGGTAAGCAATCGGGAAAAATCAATGACAAACACATTCGCCATCTTTCCCACCTGATCAAGCTTAAGATCGTTCTCGAACAATCTAATTTGGTTACCAGAGCCAGAATACCCCAGCAGAATCTGAGCATGCTGTGTATACATGTTGATCTTTTTGCTATTCTGAGTATTCGATGAGGAGGAAAGTGCTGAAGATTCTGCTATTCCCACTGTAAGATCGAAGATGTGATTGGCTGACGAGCTTAAATATGGATAATCATAGATGCTCTGGAACATTCCATGCGTATAGTTTTTGATATTGGTCCCGTTAGGCCACGTTCCATATGTTCCACTTACAATGGTACCGGTAAGTGGTAAAACCTCATGTAAAAAGGTTCTCGTGACCGCAATATCTGATGATGGGTCAATTGGTTCAAAGCTTCGAACTGGCATTTATATACTCCGTTATTCTTTTTGTATAATTCTTAAAGGTATTTGCTCAATGGTGCCTGTCGATCCAACCACCTTTACGGTTGTGTCGATATATCTATAGGTTCCTGCACAACTGGGAATTGTCTGCACCGTTTTTCCATATCTGCTAAAGTCGTCATCTGCCAATATCTTAGTGTCAAAGTTAAGCGCGGTGGCACCCGAGCGCGGTCCTTTAATCACAGAAGTGGCAGTATCGGCTTTCTTGTCATTTTGGCGTTTAAGTACGTTATTGTTCACCGAGCGCACCTTGGCTATAGAATGATGTCTAAGGGTTGGGTCCGAAGAGCGGGGGATGTTGTTTTGCAATTGCATGTTAATAACCGATTCTCCGGAGCCGCCGCCATTGGACCACGTGTCACCGGCTCTCGGACCCAAGACATTGGTAATAAATCGCGTATCGACCGATATATCAAATTGACCCTCGGACAACCCTTGAGCTTGAATATAGTTGGTTTTATTGGCGGAAGTACCCGGAATTTCAGCAGTGTTTAATCCCGCTTCAAGCATGATGGCTGTTCCCACCGTCTGACCTGCCTTCAAAACCCTGAGATCACCACCACCGCTAGCACCGCCAAAGCCAGTGATAAGAGCATCGGCCGTAACGCCGCCGTCATTCACCGCTAAATAAAAGATATTTCCTTGGGGTCGTGCAGCATTTTGTACCTTGGTGTTCTTCATTATGGTAGGTAGATATAACAAACGAGGATTTGGAAAAGACAACAAACCATAATTGATATTCGCTGCTTGTGTTCCGGCCTCACGCACCGGGGTTTGTAAAATTTCCAAATCGTAGTATGCCGAACCCGAGACGTGATTTTTCTTATATTGTTTATAGTTAATCTCGTCATCACCTAAAGCAAATTTGGCAATTCTAAAATTACCGGTTGCCATTCTTTTTCTACCGACTTCTGTGAGTACAGCGTCTAGGATGATGTCGCCAGAGTTATCTAAAAATGCCATTTAATTTCCTCTTTAATAAAATAATTAGTAATTTTTGGGTAAAAAGAGTATACCACATTAATTATTCTCTTTAAAAAATTTATGCACCAGCATATCGCAATAATCGCAAAGGAACTTGTATTCTGGAATTTGTGGTGCCGCCATAAATATAAATAGTCGTATCAATATAATCGAACTTAGTTGTGGGAATTTCTGCAAAAGGTGTTTGATCGATCTTTCCATACTGGGTGAACCGGAAATCCCGCTCGCCAGTTGAATTCGTCTTTAGTTGATTATCGACGACAACATTAAGTGCTGTCACAGACCCGCGGGGTCCCGCGAGTGCTGAATATTGGATGCTGTCTGTTGTCACAGTGCTATAGTCGTATTCTGCCATTAGGTTGGCAACCCCCTTTATAACATAAGACGCGTAATTTGCAAATTCATTTTCTAAAGTAATAGCAACCACATCGGTAAATGTTTCAAAATTAATTATTGTTTCCCCACTAGGAAAGTTTTCAAATCGTGATGTGGGGCGAATAGAGGCAAGACCAGAAATAAATCGATTATCCGCATTTATAAAGAAATCTTGATCGAGCAAAAACTTTTTAATTATCATTTCGCGGCGATGGTAGAGGGTGGGGGTAGTCCCCTCCTCCCCGGACGGTCCGACGTCCGGATTGATATCAATTCCAGATTCGATTATAATTTTACAATTGTCCAAATTATTACTTTGCAAAAATTTAAACCCAGTTAGTGAGTCAAATAGTTTCTGAGTGGTTTCATCGTTCACTGAAACATAATAGACAGAGTCCCTCCTGGTGGGGGAAATGTCGAGCTTGTTGTTTTGTTTTAAAGCCGGTAAATATTGAATATAAGCATGTTTAGATGGTGCTATTTCATCCATCTGTTCTTGATTCAAATAAAGAATGCCGGCATCGTACGAGTTTAGCCCGTATTGAATATTTTTTAGTCTGTCTGAATAAGCCTCAAGAGAGTAGGTGTTAAGAAGCGCTGGTAAATATATGTCACTATCTGCTGCCTCTATAGGATCATATAGATGATAGTCAATCTCGTCGTCACCTAAAGCAAATTTGGCAATTTTAAACTTGCCTCGTGACAAAAGCTTTCGACCTTTATCGGTAAGTGTCGCGCTGATTATAATTGAGTCACTTGTCTTAAGATATGCCATTAGGTTACACTCTCACTTTCAGTTGTATAATCCCTAGTTTGTACCCGGTAGGTTACATTAAGATCTAATTTCTTTCCGGTTTTCTTGGAGGTAAGTCTAATCTTAAATTTCTTGTCCCAAAGGCGCTCGGCGTCCGGACCGATCTGAATCTTGTCTAATTGGGATGAGGCAGTTTTAGTAAAGTCTGCTTCGCTGTAATCAAGCGAAAGCTGTTCAACGTTTGGTTCAAGTTGAAACATTTTTTTAACGACCGCGGTATGACTTGTGAGGGTATCAGGATTAAATTCGCTTGAATCAAGGGTATCGAATAATGAAAAAATATAGCCACCGTCATCGACTAACTCAGCTATTATAATTTGAGATAATGGCCCCGGGATCCCGTTTTCGTTGATAAACCTAAAGACATAGTAATATTCTGTGTTTGGTATCAGCTTGTCTGCGGCAACATGATCGGCAAAATTAAAGTTTTCGTTAGGTATCCTTAAATCAATTTTGCTAGCCAAGTTATTGCTAAATGAACTAAACGAGGTGGGTTTCTTAATTGTCTTAAATATCTCTATGTAACGTGCTGGGGATTCTGACCATTGTGGTACGTCTTCCCACATAAGAAGGTTTTTAGCATGTAAATAATCTTGCTGAAGAGCTGAATCGTCCGCTGTGATGGGGATTGGATATGGGCTTTCCTTGAAGCTTTCTATGAAAATATTAAAACCTACTCTATGGCTATTGTCAATGAACTGAAAGGGGTTTACATTGGGAGAATTTGCTGGGTTATCTAGCACTTTTAAGGTTTTAGAAAACATTGGAATTTCTACCACTTTTATGCACGGCTCAATATAGAGGTGAAAATCAGCCAAATGAGGAAACTCACTGATATCCATCTGGCTCGTGGCATACGTATTGAATTCGGAAAGTGAAGAATAGTCGGTCAATATTCCAAAATCGTCCTCGGAGACATCTTTTTCTCCCGTGCTACTCATCGTAAAGAGTTGATCGGCTGATAGGTCAGTGGTGGGATCATAAAATTGCTGGCAATAAAGATCGGGAAGCCCATCAAGCTCTGCTGATTCAGTCAGGGTGCGTTCGTGGTAGCCCGAAGGTTCATCATATTCTCCTAGAGCAATATCTTCGCTACTGTAGTCAATCGTTCCAATTTGTTTGGTTAACCTAAAGTCTCCATAACGATATTTATGATTCATTACTGCCGCATATGCATATACTCTGTAGGTGTAGTTTTCTCCATATTTTACCTGGGAATCCATTAGCGTCATGATATCCGGCGCGTTCACTGAATTAAACATCCAAAATTTTTGGATGATCTCTTGGTTGGTGGAACCGGGGGTGATGACTGGTCCAAGTTTTTCAATTTTATAAGCTATCACCTCTGAATTTTTTATTGTGGGTTCAAGAATATTATCCATAAAGGAAATCTGGTGGTTCTCAAGCCCGGCGTCGAAGACTGAATAGGTGGATGGGTGGACAAATGAAGCTAGCGGTGTCAATTGACCAAAACCATACCTTGTATATTCCCCACCGCTTGTTTCGTAGCCCTCCGTCTGCATATATTCGTTCATTAAGTCCGTTGTTTGATCAAGGGTCGATAAGATCCTCTGATTATCAGCACTTCTATATAAAGTGTTGTCTTTATATGTCGTCTGGTGAGCCGGATCGGGTGCGCCTATATAAATGTAGTTTCCGTTTAAAGCGCCGTCATAAAAATTATATGCGTAGGTCAAAAATTGCATCCAATCAAAGGAACGAAAGGACTGGGTTTCGACCATAGACGTAATGTCACTTAGGATTGGCACGGTCTCAACTTGAACATCATATGAGTGAGCAGAGAAGGGAACCTCTGTTAGTGTCCCTTCGTCTAAATCTTTTAATAGCTCCAAGAACTTGGATGAAAAATCATTGTTTTCAATTATATTTCTTATTCTAAAATCGTTCGGTGTATCAGAATATAGGGTGCTATAGTTATAAGCGCGAGGAAGCCTGGGTGCCTTATGTCTGGGAAATTCAAGTGAGATATTATACATATTCGCCAGAGTGAGAGGCAGGGATGTAGAGGAGTGGGGACCCCATGGGGTGCCGGAGAAGTCGAGAAGTTTATACCAATGCTGATCAAATATAATATTTTCCTGAATATATTTCATTGACTGCTTGTCTGCAGGTGTTCGGGGGTGGTGGATAAAAAAGTCTCCCAGGTATTGGTTGGGTTTGGTGCCTGCGGACTCATAAATGCTACCGCTTGGAAAATGGTACGCATATGAGGCTGATTTTTGAATTGGAAAAATATCTTTGTCTGCCTCCGACATGTCTACATCGAAATTAGTGTAGTAATCCAGCACCACATAATAATTTGGGAGTAACAATTCGGAAGATTGGGCTGCAGCCCATTTTTGATAAGATTCCACATATTGATCATAATCATTATAATTACATCTTACTTCATGCACTTGTAAGGGGGGTGTCAATTCGGGCGCCACTCTTTCTTCCATGATTGAATAAGAATTATAAAATTTAAAACTCCCATCATAAAATATTGTTGTATCATCAATCAAGCTGGGGTATACAACGCCGCCAAAAGAGCCGCCCGTAAAATAGGTTTTCCAAAACACATCACCTCGGGCATTATCTTTATTCGCATAAAGCCTTATGGGAACTTTGAAATTGGGAACATATACGAGAGGATTTATTTGGGTTATGCGTGACATATTTACCTCTATCCTGTCTATGAACTCATTTTCAAGTTTTCCTCGCGAGACATGAATATTCCTTAGATCTTTGTCGAACTCCCGCGGGATTGCAGCGGGTATCATTGTTGTGTTTCCGACCTCGTCGGTAGTGGTTTCCCAATAATTTCCTATGGCATTTCTTAACGCGTCGGACGAGCCTTTTAATAATTCAGGGCGACAAATCTTAATAGTCTTGGATTCACCCAAATCGGTGCTAGAGACCACCTCGGTGCCGTCGAAGAGGGTGGCTTCGTGGGAGGGTTCGAAAGTTGCAAACGGGTCTATGGGCATTAGTATGAGCCTCCAGCTGTCGTAGCGGTGGTGGTGGCAACTGGCGCGCGTGTTGGGGCGAGAGTGGTCATTCCTTCACTTTCCATCGAACTTAGAAGTTCTGGTTTAATCGGTCTAGACTCTTGCATTTTTGTGGTATATGCGCGTGGAATAGTGTCCCATCCCACCATGTCTACCAATTGTGTTGTAAGGGCACCAAAAAAATTTTCAAAGACCTCTTGCACAGCATATTGGTGCCCGGATTGTATTTGATAACGTACTTGAATTGCCTTGCGGAGATCCGCGTCGTTGTACGCGTATTCTTGAAGAAAGGTTGCCCCCTCACCGGTCCTCACCCCTTCGCCGGGGGCGAAGCGCAGGTCAGCCACCTCCTCCCAGATCCCGTCGATATAGTCGACGCCGACGATATCGGTGCCCGAGAATTGTTCAAATCCTTCGATCCACCCGGTCTCGTCCGACTCGCCAGGGGTCAGATCTACGATTTGGGGATGACTGGGGATGACGAACTCGGGGTCCCAGGTGCCCGCGCAGGAGGCGAATACCTTGGTGTCGCTGCTGTAGACATCAGACAGCACTTGACCGCTGTAGAGAAGCGGCGAGCACACTGCCGTATAAAATACTTCGTATATATCTGACTCGGTGGCGTAGGCGCCGCCGCGGGAGGTGAAGCTTTCAAGCGCCGAGTCTGCTTCAAAGTCGCCAGGTACCTCGTCAATGTCGTATTTGGCACGAAATTTCAGCATGGTTCGATAGGTTTTAAATTTATCTTTATTACCGCGGTACTTATTTTCGTAGAAATCTTCGAACATGCTCCAGCCGCCGCGCTGAAATGTAATGAAGGAGTAGTCCCCCAAAGTACTAAGATCTGCGCCCGTCGACAACACATTGTGATAATTGAAGTCTTTGTTGGTCTTAACCCAGTGTGAGGTCTGTGCTGCTGACGCAAACTTCTCATCGACATCTAAAAAGCCCGTTTTGCGTCCCGAAAAAACGTTTGAAGGTGGTGCCACTGGCACTAAAAAGACACGCTTTTCGAGAGTCAGTTGCCCCCTTCGGTCCCCACCGCGGTCGATATCAAAAAGTTCTTCGAAGAAGAAGGCTAGACCTTCACCGGATTCAGCATAGCTATCCTCACCCATAAAATCGAGAATTGAGCGCACAGTGCCATGATGGTGCGTGCTAGTTCCTCCTATCGTATAGTCATAGTAAAAAACTGGCTGGTAGTCGCTCGGATAGCCGTACTGCATTAGTATGTGCTCCTTCGGTATGCTCTTCTATCGACAAAAAACTTATTCTTTCTTTTGGTTGTCGAAAGGTTTTTAATACTTAAACTCTTAGCTAGGAAGGCTACCCCTATTTGGGGGACCTGTGTTAATTTCTCGTAAATCACCCTTTGTGCTTCTGTTCTGTTGTCATCAGTATTATAAAACGGATCACAGGGGTTTTGAAATTTGTCTTTTGCCCCTATTGGATCTGGCGTTAAACTCTCGATATCAGGATCCACAATAGCTGGATTTTGGATTGTCTCGTTATCATTTTGACTATTCATAAGGGTAAAATTTCTTTTTTGTCTGGTTGCCCTAATGCTGCATGAATTTATAACTGATTGAGCCATGGAGTCCATCGAGGCGTTCCCGTTCGAAACTACCAAATAATTTTGTACTCTCAGTTGTTCCATTGTTTTTGTTATTTGAAACCTCATGGGTTGTGTAGAAAAGCACACAGCCCGACCATTAATAAATGATATGTCTTCGTTGGCTTGGTTGTTAGTTTGAGTTCTTGTTAACTGTCGCTGTGCGGTTTCAGAGAGGCTCCCTAACCGACTTCGGGAGAATCTCAATCGAGGTTGGTATCGGGAGACTGGAGCACTCCCTGCGGACCAAAGACGAGATACGGGGCTACTCCTCAAGGCACTAGCATTCTTGGTGCGCATTTGAGTTGCCCGGCGGCTGTTGCGGAAATCCGCGGGGTTCACAGTATCGCTCATGATTGATGTATTGCGGCGTCCGCGACGATTATAAGAACGTGCCATGTGTATATCCTCTATTGATAAATAATCTCTTGTTTATAAAACCAACAATAATTCTAAATTTTTAGTACAGACAATCATGCGGTCTCTGCTGGAAATGGTACACCATAACTCAAGAAGAGTACTATGTAGATGCACCATAAATCTCGTGCAAGAATAGATCAACCCAGGTGGTCGAACCGGTGGGCAATATGCCCGCGAGCGCTTTAAACTGCACAATCGCCGCTGCGTTAACGGATAGGACACTCACTCCGCCTCCAGGTGGTCTAGAAGAAAATTTTCTTATGGAGTCGCCGTACACTCTTGCGGTGTCGCCGCCAGCCGGCACTCCGAGGGCAAGCGTGCGACTACCATCGGCATCTGGGCAGCGCCAGATTCGCTGGTAAGGGGACTCGACGGTACCAAAGCCAGTGTCCACGTCGGGCGAATTCACAGAAACCGCGTTATACCACCTATAGCTCGATTCGAACTTGTCGTCTCCCCCATCATCAAACACATTGATGGCGAAAATGCGGGTATCGTAATCCGCGGACGGACCATATCGAACTTTCAGAATTACCCAAGAACCGGCGAAAATGGCATGGTCGCGGATGCCAAAGTCGTCGGTCGTCGACTCGGCTTCGACATCTATAAGGGTCGGCGGGTAATTCAAGGCATAACCGCCGCCGCCGAGCCTCCAGTCAGTGGGTGAGCCGTATCCACCGAATTCCTCGGCGAGTTCGTCTCCGATAAGGTGTGCAGTTCCTGCAACCGAATCGATTGGCCAGAATTGGGGACCATCATCCATATCGCCAATGGTCGTTAGGATGGAGTAGTAAGGTCCGTTCTCCAGCACGGCTCGCCCGGGGGCTACGAAGGATCCGTCCGTGCCAACTCCTTCCGGCGCCAGGTCCGTGTGACCTGGGTTTGCGGGAGCCACATAATCATTGCTGGCTCTCCCTACTGTAAGATATAAATGACCCGGAGGTACCGTTTCATGCGGTACGTAGAGTTCGGTGCCGGCGGGGTTCACAAGGGTGTCCAACATAAAGTTACCATAAATCGGGTCCTTAATCGGAATTCGATTTACAAATGTTAAGTCGTTAGACCACGCGCTGACATGACCTGTAATTTCCCCTAGTGTGGAGTCGCTGTCAAATCCCGTGTCGAACACTATACCCGTTACATCGAGCATGCGGTTCCAAATTTGTGGGGAGTGTCCTGTGTAGTCCTCGCAACTGGGCGCAGTGCCAGACCACAAGTTCGCAGGATAAAGCTGGGTCAAGCATGTGCGTTCATATTTACACTTAAATTCCTTTAAAATGCGCAAATTTGTTTCTTTGGGTGATAATGTTCGTGCCAACTTCGCGGCATACTTCATTATCATCGCTTCGACGTCGGTGGAGTCGATGGAGCCGTATGTTTTGAAAAATATTTGTTCATAAAGGGTATACATAAGGGCGAGCCTAAACCATGGCTGGTCGGCAGGGTCTGGCCATCTTGCGTACATTGCATCCACAAAAAATTGATTAAATTGATTGTTTATATTATTATAGCTGCAGTATTCAAATGCTGCGTTATAATATTCATTGAATACCTCAAGTGGATTCTGGAACAGGGGGAGAATAAAGTCCACATAAAATTGTGGGGTCCGGTCGGTCACGTTTACTTCTATTCTATAGTCAGTACACGGCTCATCGATGTAGCTCTTCGCTAATAATTCGCCACTGCGCCCGGAGCCGTGCTCCTCGATAGTATTATAGTAGGCAACATCATCGTCCATATAATCGGCATATTCGAAACACATCAGGCGATACCCGTCTCTAACTGCAAAACCGTTGCTTGTTGCATAATCATTCCCGACCACGCCTGACGCGGCGTCAGTGGCACTATGATGAACGAAGCCATAATATATAAGCGTGTTTTTGGCGCTGGTGAAGTCTAGACCACCACCCACGCCGCCGCGATAAGCTGTGTCAAAATTAACAAATTTTAAATAGGACTTCCGGGCATCTCCTTGCAAAGCGTATTCCTCTCTGGTTTCCGTACTCTCGGGAGAACCAAGCGCTGTGAAAACATAGGGGAAACCATAGCCAAAGGCACTATTTTCTACCCAATAAGTCGAATATTGAGACCACGGATAGTTGTCGTCGGTGTTGAGCCAACAAGACTGAAGCACTCCTGTCCCCCAATCACCACGTGCGCCGGCATAAATCTCGGTTCCGCCGGGATCCGCTAGATGAAGTTCCTTCCTTAGCATGTGCACAGAATTAGTTTTAAAATATTGATAGGGAACAGCAATTCTCAGGTATCGCTGGAGGCGGGATAAGTTCACGACGTGTGATAAGGCTGACTGTGTGCGAAGAGCCTTTTCCCATTCAAAAAAGAAATAACCATTGTTTCTCACCACAAAATCGCTCGCCGCGTTTTGGGCTTCAGTGGTGGGAAATAAATCTGCGCCGGCTTCGCCGCGGGCATCCCAATAGAGCGATGCATAATATTCTATCATCTCATCGGTGTAGATCGTGGTGCGACTGTATTCAGTGCCGGTACCGGCAGTCGAGACGTAGTCGCCGTAGTCGTCGGTGAATTCTGCGTCGATTTGATCCATAATTGAGTTAATCTCGGCGCCAAAGCCATACATGTCGGGGTCGACCCATCGGGCTATCGCTTTTCTGCTCATCGTCGACCATGCCGATGGTATGTAGTCGTTGGACGGGTCTTCCGCGGTACCCATCTTGAATGCCGGTATGAATTCGCCGTCCTCGTAGAGGTCCGTGTCGTCGGTCGAACCTAGTGGGTGTGGAGGTAAATAGCTCAAATGTTGGTCGACGGGTCTTCGATAATCAGTTATTATTCCTGTCCTTATCAAGAGTTTTTTTACTCGGCGTTGGTTACTGATTGTTTGTTGAGCGGCATAAAGATAGGCGCTAACTTCGCTATAAAGCTCTCCGGACTTGCTGGCAGCAGATCTGTCGGGATATGTTTGAAGGTATGATAGGAATTCCCTTAAGAGTTGCACTGTGTCGCCGTGAGCGGACAGGATATATTCTAAGTTTTTTACATTTGTGTCCAGCGCAGCGCTATTGCGATCATATTCTAGTCCAGCTTCTTCTCGATTAGCAGTTCGGACTGCATACATCGATGCATATTTGTCTGCTAGTTTTTGGAAGGTTTCAACAATTCCTTCGTGCGCTACGGGCTCGGAGGCATAATACTTTCCATCTACTCCTTGAAATGGAACCCCATTGTACGGGCTCCCATCCTCTATTTCAACAAATTTTTCAACTAATTGGTTTGGAACCTCATTCTTGTTAAGAACGTGTTCGTAACTAATAGCCCCAAAATAATTATTAAACAAGGTTCGAGGGGAGAGGCTCACGCCGAGGCTATTATCGTCCAAGCCAATGGTGGTAATAAAAAATAACTTCTCGATTGCGCTTAAATTTGTTTTCATCAAATCATAAACACCCTCCATCTCGCCGTCGTCGCCCAGCGTCCCTATATCATATTCATAAGAAAAGGGAATAGTGATATTGCACAGCTGTACGATTTCCCTTCCGTGGGAATCAAACTGTTGTGGCCAAACCAAAGTGCCTCCCCACCCTGCGTCGGGGTCCAATAGATCTGTTAGTTTAATCTTATGGGAAAGCTGGTTAGCCTCGTGTTCCGCTACGACAGAAGAGGCTTGCAAAAAGTAAAGGTTTTCCTCGACATATTTTCGCATAAAACTAAATTTACCCTCTCCTATATCTTCCATCTCTGTTAACCATGTCTCTATGTCACCATCGGGTCCCGATGCCCAGCCCTGGATCCACGGCAACATGTCTGCCGCGGCATCCCACGGTCCATCCTCTCCTGTGGTCCCCCAAAATATGTGGTACCATATGGAGTCAGGATTGTCTATTCCGATTTCTAGCGCAATCGGGGTGGCATCGGCGTAGCGCCAGCGAGCAGAAAAGAAGGACGTGTCGTCGCCAAAATATTCTGGATGTTCTTTGTTTATAAACGCGTGCTTTATTCGTTCCAGAACATGAGGGAAGGCTGCGTCGTCAGACGTGAGGGTGCTGGGGGTTTGCGGGTCAAATGCGCTAAATAAGTCTTTGAGATGCAGCCTCTTCCTTTGAAGTTCTGTATTTAACGTTTCAAAACTGGACATCCAACAATACAGATATAGTTGATCAAAGTTGTCTTCCATAAATTGTTGGGGATCTTGCATCTCTGCTTCTTTGGTAAAATTAATGCGGAGATCAATTACAAATTTATAATCATATGGGCGCTCACTGCCATCGGCTATATTGTCCTGATCTATACTAATATTATTAATAAAAACAGATGGAAGATGTTTTCCAAATAATTTATCTCCGTCAACATTTAAATTAATTTTTTCACTCATTCGTCATCTCCACATTCCTCCGTGGGATCCACACCGAATGCATCGGTGGGATCGCAAATATCTGGCACTGTTACACTTCCGTAAATGTCGTAGTATTCCAATGTTTCCTCTATGTCCTCACATTCAAAATCAATGTCAATATAATATGAGCTTTTGTTAAATTTATTAGCGCAACGGCAGCCTATCTTTGGATCAATCTGTGAATCAGTTCGAACGTCAAAGAAATATTCTACACTATTTGTCGTAAGTTCTGTAGTGGTTTTTTCGGGTGGCGCTTCATATTTCATCAGCCCATCAACAATCTGGGACTCTAATAGCTCAAAATATTTTCTATGGAGTTCGGTGGTGCCGGTGCAAACTCCGCCTCTACATTTGGTATATACGCTACATTCTTGGTCATCTTGACACTCTTGTTCTGTAATTTCAAACACTTCGATATCAAAGTTTTCGTTTAGGATCTCTGTGTTTACTTCGTCGGCATAAACAACTAAATCGTTTTTTTCAAATCTAATTACATTTCCATCAATAAAAGTGGGGGTCTGGTTTAAGGCTGCTGGAACCTCATAAGAATATAAAGCGGGCTCTGGCTTATCAACGATCTTAGTATAATAGAGAGTGACATCAACTTGGGGAATATTGAACTCCTTATCATTTGCCTGTCCTTCGACACCGCCGGGGAGGGCGCTTCCACTTACTGCCGGAGCATATCTGGTTGAGTCTTTGGTTGTGGACTTAATTATCTCTCCCTGGCATGTTACAAGTTTCCATGCCGGCGCTGCTTGTGTATTTTTTCCATCAAAATATGCATCGCCAATGGCTGATGCAAATTGAAATTGGTCTGCTCGTGGGATATGTTGCTCGGGCGCAAGATCAAAATCAAACATTGACGTCGTTGTTCGGGCGCGAATCGCCGTCCCCCACATATCACTCTTTATCGTCTCGATGAACGCGTGATGGAGTTCTTCTGCGCTAACTCCCGAGGTAATCGTTGTGCCGAGAAGACCAGTCATGTGCAGTCTGCCCTCCCAGTCTCCCGCGTAACCCATCAACATCTCGTGTGCTGCGGGGAGAGCCGCGGCGTATTCCTCCATAACCCCCGTCCATGTAAAAAATGTCGAGTCTCGGACTAGATTGCTAGGAGGGACAGAGTTTTCCAGTTCCTCAAAGGATAATATTCCTTCCAGATACGATGTGTCGGTCTTAATTCTTTTGTGGGTGTTGTTTTGAGTTTCCTCAAAGCCGGCGTATTGGCTATCGTATAAAACGTTGACGTCGTAAAACGAATAGTAAGTTGGTTTAAACTTCCCCACAGACAATTTATATTTACCATAAGGTGTAAGCTGGAAATCAACTGCTTGTTCTTTTTTGTCAAGAAATTTTGCCATTTTATATTCCTATCCTTACTTTAGTAAACCTAACGCGTTTGATGTCCGCGTGGCGTTGCCTTTTTGTTGTTGGGTGCGTCTTTTCATCCTTTTTTTGTTGCCGCGCTTTCTGCGCTTGGGGGTGGCAGTGGGTTTATTTGGGTCTTTTTTAAGCAAGATATCTACATCCATCTTAATTAGCTCTACAAAAGATAAGTAATCATAAGGCCAATTGTATCCAAAAGTATATTCTTCCTGTTTCGTTTTCTTATCACCAATTTGTCGCGTAGAGCTGCCGATCTGATCAGGAATGAGATCATAATAATCGGTAAGCGCTCTCTGTTTTATCTTAAACACCATCCATCGCAAATTTCTATTTGTTAACACCTCCTCATTAATTATCTCATTGTCCCCCAGGTTGTGGGCTACCATTTGGTTTTGAAAGGTTGCTTTCTTATAATCTCTAGGTGCCAGATTCTGCCAAATATACGAAAGATCGTCGCGATCAAGTTCGTATTCAAATTCAAACACATACATGGCAATCGGCTTAACATTCGTATTTTTCAAAAAGTCAAATTGTGGTGGGAAAACATAGCGTTCCATCGCTTGCTTTAGTTTTCTTATCGATGCGCCGGCTGTTTCCAGAGAATCTCCTTGGCGGCTTCCTTCTTCTTTTTTAAGTGCGGCTTCAAAGCGGCGCTTTGGAATAGAAATAAACTTCTTACGTGTTTGTTTATATTCAGTACAATCTTGGCTGGTAACGGGGGTCTCCTCTAATATATAGGGAACTGCCACCACAGCCTCTCGTAAGACTGTTTTCTCTTTAAGTTCTCCAAGTCTTTGTGATGAATTCCTTTTATCAAAGCCGCACAAAGAAGCTAAAGACTTTGTTCGTCTATGAAGATTAGTTGTGTTCCCAGCCGATCCCGTGCTGTTGTTGTTGTAAGGGCTTTCTTCGCGAAGAACTTTATAGTGGTGTTTAAGCCACTGAGTGGGGATATCTTCAATTTCCATAAATATGCCTGTCTTGGGATCGTCTGGTATCACACCGAATTGGTGCCAGATTCCTCGGGGTACTGATTCGGAAAACTTATTAGGAAGAGTTAAGGTATTGTTTGTGTTGACAATCGGGTGGATTCCGCTGTCGGCAAAATTAACCATGGGGGTCTCGAATTTCGGTTGAATAATCCATTTTTTACCCACAGAAACATTCTTTGTAGATCCCTGTCTTCCAAACTTATCAACGCTTTGTTCCAAGATTCGCTCTACTCCGAATATATTGATGCTAGAGGACAATTGCATAGAGTTCGTATTGATTCTATAGCCATCATAAATTGAAGGCAATGTCTTATCACCTCCCGGAGTAGAACCTGTGTATGCTGCATCGGTGGCTCTCTGAATAGGTATAAGTGCAGTCATCGATGCGCTGGGCGTGGCTCTTCCGGCAATTTTCTGTCCTGCATCAAATCTCCACGAAACAGTTTTAACCTCAGATAATATCCTTTCGAGATCATAAGTGATACTACTAGATGGTCTAAATATCAAATCAACCCATGCTTCCCCGTTGGTATAAGGGGGAGTAAACGCCGGGTTATACCCCTCAAAGCTATCTAATGCATATCTAAATGCTCCAGATAAGTTAGTTCTATTGGCTGCCACTCCCGTTGGGCGTCCAGCGCACGGCGGACCAAATGCCGTGGGGCGACTGTACAGTGTGAACGTTTCCTTAAAGTCGGGGTATCGGCTTGGATCTTGGGGGAGTGGGTAGTATGCGCGGGCTCGAATACCTTGAGCGTTAGATGGGCGGGCGCCTAGGCGCGTGAAATAAGATTTGATACTTCCACTTTTGTTGAATGAATCCACCTCATTGGTATAAATCCTCTTTCCATTGTGTGAGCGCCGTAATTTAATACGTGCCATATAAACTTCATTCTTTCTAAATCTCAACTCATCGGTTACTGTGTTTGATTCCAGCTTAGTGAACTCTGAGTTTTTGAGGAAAAAATTTCCTACTTCACCAAAGAAGTTTCTAGCCATCAAGGAATAAATATTATCTCCCTGATCTCCCATTGATGCTGTTACTTTATCTTTGCCGCCGTTGACTAAGCCAGTCGATTTGAATGTCCACCCAAAACTCATTGAGGGGCTAGCCTCGTTGTCAATAAAGCCAATGTTCGTGACATGTTGTTTGGGCTC
>Ga0098033_1000405_pt1 | contig 19808 bp, 7 predicted proteins | sample 1_EtaG_FD_75049 | JGI IMG/M metagenome (GOLD analysis project Ga0098033, IMG submission 75049) | Marine viral communities from the Subarctic Pacific Ocean - 1_ETSP_OMZ_AT15124 metaG | ecosystem: Environmental > Aquatic > Marine > Oceanic | place: Pacific Ocean | collected 2015-01-07
GAAGGAATGGAGATTTACTCCAATATAGAAAAACGATTAAATTCGTAACAACCTTAGTAGAGTAACCACTCTTCGGGGTGGTTACTTTATTATAAATTAAAAAAAATTATGGTAAGTGTAGATAGCGTATATCAAAAAGTACTAGCAATAGCTAATAAAGAACAAAGAGGATATATAACTCCTCAGGAGTTTAACTTATTTGCTGATCAAGCTCAAATGGAAGTATTTGATCAGTACTTTTATGATTTAAATCAATTTGAAAGAAGACCTGGTAGTGAGACTCAACATGCGGATATGGTTGATCTAATAGAAGGAAAGCTTTCTCTTTTTAAGGGACCTTCAGTAGCTATAACTAGCGGGCAATTGATAGAAAATCTTGGAAGTAATGACGCGCCGTTTTACAAACTAATTCAGGTTGTTCTTAGTACCTCGGGAATTGTATCAGTTCCAAATGATAAAATTGTTGAAAGACTTAGAGGGGGACAAGATTTTCATAAAACACAAAATTCTCCGTTAACTAGAGCAACCGCTGATAGACCAATATATACTGAAGTTAATGGTAGAATAAATATTTGGCCCAACATTCCCCCAGTAGGAAAAGAATATCAAGCACGAATAATACGCGCACCCAAAACCCCAAATTGGACGTATTTATTAGCTAGTAATCAAAATGCTTTATATAATCCAAACGCAACAGATCATCAAGATTTTGAATTACACCCATCTGAAGAGACTAAATTAGTTGCCAAAATATTACAACTAGCGGGTGTTTCTATGAAAGATTACAATCTAGCACAAATAGCAGGACAAAAAGAAGCGAGTACAATACAACAAGAAAAACAATAAATAAATGGGACTACTTTCAACTACACATAAAGATTATTACCAAAGTAATGAACTTGGTAACTATCAATTTGTTTCCTTAGAAGATATAATTAACCAATTTATGGTTGTATACGTTGGAGATCAAAAAATCATACCTAAAGTAAGTAGAGTAGATGTAGCTTTCCACGCACAACGAGCATTAGCGGAATTAAGTTTCGATACTTTTAAATCTATAAAAGCCCAAGAAATAACTGTACCAGCAACACTCCAAATGGTACTTCCACAAGACTATGTTAATTATACTAAAATATCCTGGGCGGATTCAGCTGGTATAAAACACTCTTTATATCCTACAAGTAGAACTTCAAATCCAACAAAACCACAAATAGATTCAGATGGTGATTTTCTATTTGATAGTGAAAACTTAATACCTTCTGGTAATTTAATTACAAATGGAAACTTTATAGGTGGAATTGATGCTTGGGTTTTAAATGAAACAAATTATAGTGCTGGTACGTTGCACTCGCGAACACCTACTACCTCTACTGCTACAGCTACACTTGGAGATCCTTCACAGGGTTGGTTTTATGGTTTTGATGGTAATGCTGTTGGCGCTTATAACTTACCTGCAGGTCATCATTGGGGTATACGTCAAAGTAGTATACCAATAATAAATGGTGAAGAATATAAAATAACATATACTTTAAGTGGTTATACTTCTGGTTCATGGAAATGGTATATTATAGATGGAGAAGGAAATTCTAGTGGAACTACTGAAGTAACTGCTAATGGAACTTATGAAGAAACAATAACAGCAGGCAGTACTGATACTAATTACGCGGTAAATACCGTATTTTTTAGAAATGAAAGTGATACTGCCGCTGGTAATGTTATTATAGATAATATTTCTATAGTTAGGGTTGGTGATGAAGAAACTTCAAAAACATGGGGCAATTATAAATCTGCAACCCCATCTGAAAATAATACTAATGATTATACAGATGACACGTATTGGCCCGCTGGAGGAGAGAGATATGGATTAGACCCTCAACACGCTCAAGCTAATGGATCTTATTTTATAGACAATCTAAAAGGATTAATTCACTTTAGCTCTAACATATCAGGAAAAACTATAGTTTTAGATTATATAAGTGATAGTCTTGGTACAGATGGAGAAATGCAAGTTCATAAATTTGCCGAAGATGCTATGTATAAATGGATAACCCACGCAGTTTTATCTGCATCTACTCATGGTCAACCCTTAGTTCCTAGATTAACAAAAGAAAAATTTGCAGCTGTAAGAAAAGCAAAATTAAGACTATCAAATTTAAAAATAGAAGAACTTACTCAAGTTTTAAGAGGTAAATCTAAACAAATAAAACACTAGTACATGCCAGAGATCAAAAATACTTTTCTTCAGGGTAAAATGAATAAAGATCTTGACGAAAGACTAATACCAAACGGACAATATAGACACGCTGAAAATATAGAAATTTCAAGTGCAGAAGATTCTAGCGTTGGTACTGCGAGAAATATATTAGGTAATAAAAGAGTTGAAGATTACGTTCCTAATGGATTTAAATGTGTTGGAAGTATAGCTAATGAAAAAGCAAATAAATTATATTGGTTTATCTCAAGCGCGCCGGCACATCAAAAAGATGCAATTATAGAATATGATGTGGATAACGACATTGTAAACCCTGTAATTGTAGATTCTTATGCTGGTACTTCTAGAGCTGTTTTAAAATTTACTGGAGAACTAATAACTGGAATAAATATAATTGGTGATTTGCTTTTTTGGACTGATAATAATAGTGATCCTAAAAAAATAAATATTAAAGATTGTATAAAAGGTACGCTTAAATTTGATGCTAATGGAGTTTCAGCGTTAGATTTGAACACTCATCACCACACTCAGTTAGTGTTTGAAAATGGTAGTTTTGATGGAATGACAATTAGAATGGTAATGGGGGTTTCTCCAAATACTTTTGGCTCTTCATGGTGGCCACCAAAAACACCCATTGATGAGATGATAAAAAATGGAAAGTACTTTTTGTATCAACGAAAGCCAATTACAAAACTTTTAGGTTTAGATTTTAATGAAGCTACAGATGATGATGGTTATATGCAACATGGGTGGTATCATACTAATAATGGAATCTCTAATCCTTATGGTACCGAAACAAGCGTAGGACAAGGTGGTACCGCACCGATAGGTGAGCATAATATACACTACATTAGACACTATAGAAATGGTGAATATTTAGGTCGAAGACAAATTAGGATTTTTGAGAATACTAATGGCACTCATGGTAGACTCGATGCAACTAATCACGGGCCAATACCTTGGAGTGGAGAGACTCAAACTGACGAAGATTGGCAAGTAGGTGACATTATTTTTGGTAATGATATTACTCAAGATATAGAAGAACGTCATATTACAGTTATAAAACCAAAACCTTTAAATACTTTTTCAGTAAAAATAAACTACACTCAAAACCTAGATGGTATAAGTAATATTCCTAATTTATTCGAAACTAAATTCCCAAGATTTTCTTATAGATATAAATATAGAGACGGAGAGTTTTCTCCTTTCGCTCCTTTTACAACACCTGTGTTTAATCCTAAATATATAAAGGACACTAATAATTCTAGTGGTACTAATATATTTCATAATAAAGACACTGCTTATGATATAAAAGAACCATATAATAAGGCTATGATAAACTCTATACATTCGGTAGAGTTAACTGATTTTATAACACCACAAACTCCAGAAGATGTTATTGAAGTGGATATATTGTATAAACAAGAAAATTCCCCTGTTATATATTCTATAGGTACAATAAAACACTTGGATCCCGAGTGGCATGAGTGGAGTAATAATGAAGGTACAAATATAGGTTTTGGAAAAGGAATTATAACAACTGGTTTAGAAAACGCAATATACTATTCAGCTAATCAGATGAAACATATGTACGCGGCGGATGGTAGTTATACTAAAGGAAAGTATATTGTAACAACAGAGAATATTTATGCTGCTTTACCAGCTAATCAATTACTTAGACCTTGGGATAACGTTCCTAGAAAAGCTTTAGCACAAGAAGTGACAGGGAATAGATTAGTTTATGGTAATTATTTACAAAATTATAATTTTGGTGTATTAAAACCTAAAATTAGAGCTAATTATAGTGATAGAAAGAACGTGTTTGATTTTGACGCTAAAGGTTTACCCTCTATAAAATCTCAAAGAAATTATCAACTAGGAGTTGTTTATAGTGATAAATATGGTAGAGAAACTCCTGTGTTTACTTCTAATGAAGGTGCAGTAAATATTCCTTGGCAAGAAAAAGACGGAACAAAAAATGCTAGTAAAAGTCTTCAATTAACAACTAGTATATCAACGAATTTCCCAGAATGGGTTGATTCGTTTAAATTTTTTGTAAAAGAAACGTCTAACGAATATTATAATCTAGTTATGGATAGGGCTTGGGTTACAAAAAGTACTTATGAGTTAGATAATTCAGAAGGTCATCTTTGGATATCGTTCCCATCATCTGATAGAAATAAAATATCAGAGGAAGATTATATAATTTTAAAAAAGAAAATAGGACCTGGTGAAGAACAAGTTAACTTTGAAAATAAGTTTAGAGTTGTTGATATCAAAAATGAAGCCCCTGATGCTATCAAATATCAATTAGTTAATTATGGTACACTAGCAAACACCAATGGAATCGCTCTAACTACTATCTTTAATAATGCCCTCTTTAGACCAGATGTAGAAGTAGATGGAAAAGGTACAGATAAACTAAGAATACAGATTGCTGGGTGGGAGGCTAATAACATACCGCTTCAAGAAGGTATGGGTGAAGAAAGTGATATTTTTGATGCTAAAAATTTATATATTTCTTGGAGAAGACTTGACTCAAGTGGTATTGGAGTTTCTTCTAAAAAATACAAAATAACTGGTGGGAGAATTGGAGGCACTAACTATATACTTACATTATCTACGCTAATAACTAAGATCGATGCCGATATAGCACATCATACGGGTGATTCTTCAGCAGCTCAAGGAACTAATCTCCATGCGAATTTAATAGTTCAAATAGAGAAAAAGGAATTAAAAGATTCCGAAGATTTCTCTGGAAAATTCTTTGTAAAAATATCAAAAAATCAAGTTACAGATTTAATTACACAAGGAAATCCTGTTAGTTTATTAGATAAATATGAAATACAAGCAAAAGCGCCTACTTGGTATTGGCAAGATGATCAAGTAGGTCTTCCTGGTCACGTTACGATTAATCCTAACGGTTCACCGACAAGTCAATATGGTCTTACTAATTGGTATGGTCATGATCAAAATATGACTGCTGTTAATATAATTCAACATGAGAATAATAATTCTGAGGGACCAGTTACCGCTGATAATTTTGATTTACGAGTTACAGACTGGGTAGGTCTATGGGATGGGATTTTATCAAAACACGATGATAATGGCCAATTCTTTGTAGATGGCATGCACGTGGCTTCTGGACAGAGTGACGCTAGTAATTATGCTAAATACAATTGTATATTATGGGCTGGGTGTACTCAAAATGATGGCGGTAATACTAGGGAAGATTCTGCTTGGTATTATCCACCCCTTAAAACATGGTTAACTGATTTCAAAGATAAGACAGAGTTTTTAGAAAGTTTAGAAGATGATGAAAACGATACTTGGTACAATGGAAACTTAATATCTACTTCTCCTGAAATTAGTGATAATGCTTTGTGGAATAATTTACCAGTTGACGGTTGGGTTGGTAGTTTACAAAATGTTGATAGAGATCACGCTAGCGAGATGGGAGATTCTAGATGGAATCAAGTAAATGGTTTAGAGGGTTTTGTAACCACTGTTGATTGTCATACTGTTGGACCTAGAAGATGGTTGAGTGGAATAACAGGTAATCCATCCGAACATGGAAATGGAGTTGATACTAAAACATACTCAGATAATAGTGAAATAGGTAGACATTTCATGCATTTATCCTTTTTCGCCCCAGGGAAAGACTTACATGACGCTAATTTTGACAATTTAGTTGCTGGTAAAATACTATATGGTCCTAATTCTTATAGTGCTAGTTTACAAGGAATATGGGGTGGAGGTCATTTTACAGGAGAAACATCTGATGAAAAGTTTGGTACAGGTACGGAAAAACACTATCATTTTCCCATGGAAGGAAATAATGCTATTACCGACAACTCCTTCTTACCAGAAACACCTGGTCCTGGTGTAGGGTATGGTTATGACACTAGTGATCAACCAACCACAGGAATAAGCTGTAGAGAATTACACGAACGACAGTGGGATCCAACATTTGGTAGTGATGGAGATCCTGATAATAAAAGACGTGATTTTATAAGAAACTTACATGCAGGTTCGCAATTTAAGTTTAGTTTAGATACTACTGAAGAAATTTACACTATTAAAAAAGTAGTTATAAAAAAATTATACAACCATACATCTTGGAGAAAACCTTATAATAGATATATTGCTGGTACTGCTGGTGTTGTTGGTGTCGATTTTGGATATATACACACTGACGCGCAAAACGTAGCATATCATAGCGTTGAACAATGTGGTTTAGATATGTTAAAAGTATTAGACGATACTTCAGGTTATGGAGGGACAACTGAAGCTGCTAATTTTAAAAGTAAAATCGTTGATTTTGGCAAAGCAAGTAATAGGAGAGTTTGTTATATAATTGAATTAGACAAAGATGTTCGGGACCATTATAATCCAATTGCTGATGACGATGATATGAGCGCTGATGTGCAAGCTGGTGATTTCGCAAATATTGAATTTTTAGAACCAGTACAATCAGTTTTACTTTCTGATTTAAGTAAATTTCCAGCAATATGGGAAGTAGATCCTAAAAAAATGGAGGTAGATTTAGATATATATTATGAGGCTAGTAGTAATATTCCTGTAAAAATAACTAATGATACAAACGAATTATTTGCACCTATAGGATGTACTGTCGAAGTATTAGATTCTGCTATAACCGGAACCGCTAATTTAACATCATGGAATGATTTAACAGCAACATTTGATCCTGGTTTTTTGAGAGGTGATGATTCTTATGAAATAGATTACACGGGAATGTCATTTAAGTTTACTAGAGAAGATGGTAGTTATACTATAGCTGAAGCTGGTGACCAAGAATTAGTGGGATCATCAAGTGCTACTGAGTATAAAAAAGAGTTTGTATTTAGAGAAGATATTGGAGATGTAGTGCGTGCTGGTTTATCTTGGTATAATTGTTTTTCTTTTGGAAATGGCTTGGAATCTAATAGAATTAGAGACGATTTTAACGAAATGTTTATTACAAATGGCGTTAAAGCCTCAATGACAACACAAGAGACGTATGAACAAGAACGTAGGGCAAATGGTTTGATATATTCAGGTTTATATAATTCTAATTCCGGAGTAAATGATTTAAATCAGTTTATTATGGCTGAGAAAATCACAAAAGATTTAAACCCTACTTATGGTAGTATTCAAAAGTTATTTCAAAGAAGAATTAGTTTGATAGCTTTTTGTGAAGATAGAGTCTTAAGTATAATGTCAAATAAAGACGCTATATATAATGCTGATGGTAATATGCAACTTATAGCTACCGAGAACGTTTTGGGTGATGCAAATCCTTTTGTTGGAGATTTTGGAATATCTAAAAATCCAGAATCATTTGCCTCTGAATCATATAGGGCATATTTTACAGATAAACAAAGAGGTGCTGTTTTAAGATTGTCAAAAGATGGTTTAACGCCTATATCTAAAAATGGTATGCACGATTGGTTTAGAGACAATTTACGAAAACACAATTCATTAATAGGTACTTATGATGGTTATAAAGAAAATTATAATATAACATTATCAGATGAGCATCCTGAAAATATTATATATGATTCTTTTTTAGAAGCTGGTGAAGAATCAATACCTGTATCAGGTGGGGTATCAAATAGAATAGAAGATGGTAATGTTTATTCAGGTGTTAATTTTTTAGATAAAACCGCTTTTCTTGCTCAGTTTAATATAGCTAGTCCTAATAGTCTTTATTTTGGATGGGGTCCAATAGCTGATGAACTTCCTAGTACTACAACTATAACGAATCACGAAGCTATCCCCGAAAACCATTGGCAATCTCCTCGAGCAGCTCAAGCGTATGTTGCGCCTGTGGCAGCAGTAGCAGCTGTTCCCGCTGTAACAACAACATCAACAACAATAACAGGGTATACAGCACCAACCGCTTTTGCTATTGCCACTTATAGTGACAGTTTAGCAAATAGTGGAGGTGGAATGAGCGGAGAATTTCTTAACGCTATCTATAATGCGTATGCTTTGGTGCCAATATGGGGACCTTCTGCTACTCAATATACGGACCCGGCTATTAGAAGTACAATCAGAAGATATATAGGTGGAGCATCTGGAATACATTTCGGTTACGTAAATGAAGCAAACCCACATAATAGTGGCACTGGTAGTTATAATGCCACCCACTTAAACACTTTTGGACAAGGCGCTGCTGACGGGAGAATTGCTAAGTCGGCAAGGTATCCTACATCTGGAGTCACTTCTGCTACTATAAGAGATGAAGTATGTGGTGCAATCACAAGAAGCGATACAGGCGGTTACCAGGCTGGTTGGGGTGGTATTCTTTTTGATAGAGTTCAATCTGGTGGACTTAGTGCGACAAATTACGTTGAGATCAGAGGTATTGGTGATGCTGCAATAAATATTGGGGGTGGTGCTGGTAACTGGACAACTACAGGTGGTCAATTAAATCTAGCATATGCTAACGCCGTTGGAACTCTATACGGTAGTACAACCGCAGCTGCCGCGTATGAAGGACATAATTCTTTTTATAATGGAGATGAATTACATGTTCAAATTAAGATAGTAGCTTTTAAAGACAGGGTTGACCCATCTTTAACAGCTACTCCTTCCAATACCGATCTGGCGTATGGATACAATGCGATTAAGCCTAAACTAGAGCTTTTCGATGGTCTGCTTCCAGTTGGTGACGTTTTACAAACTATAAGTGTAACATCTTCCGCCCCTGCTACTGTTACACCTTATAACTGGATTGGTAGTGTTGGTCATACTAGTGGCACTTTAAATTTAAGTTCAATTGGGTTGAAAGATGTTATGATGCAAACTGGGAAGAGTTATAGTGGTAATTTTAGTGGTGGGTTTTCTGCTGTTGCTTCTGATTTTGGAACAAGCTCCTCGTATTCATGGCATTCTACTGCATCAGCTCAACAAGGTCCGCTTCAACATATATTTAACGATTGGACTGCTGGCACTTATGAAATTACCTTACAAGTTAGCTTTAAATTTAGAGATCCAAATCAGCAAGATGCTACTGGAGCTTATACAGATCAATTAGGTGTTCATACCGCTGGTGATGGTATTGAAGAAGTAAAAGTAGTAGACGATCTTAGGTTGCGGATATCGCAAGATCATGATCACAATCTCGCCCACGCCAGTTTCCACTCATATCTGAAACACCCACTTTGGGAGATACAAGAGGTAAAAGCAGTGAAAGGTTTCGGTGTAATTCATCCACACACAGCTGAGGATCCAGGGGATCCTGGTACAACAACAACAACAACAACTGTAGTAACACCAGCAATACCAGCTGTAGCAGCTGTAACGGAAGTGTTTGCACATTCTGCACTACTTGCCGTCCCACCACATGACGTACCCGCGTGGACAGAGGTTGAACATAAATGGCTTGACAACTGGACTATTTCCCGAACAGGAGGGGTTCCTCCTCTTGCAACTTGGTACTTAGAAGCCCATACAGGTTCAACTCTACATGGTCCTGGCAATGGTTTTGGAAATAATTATGGTAAGGTATTACAAACTCAAATGATAAAGGATCCGAACGATGGCACGGGTGCGGTTGCTATTCCTCCAAGTGTTGTGAAAAATTATTGGGTCCCAGATGATTGGACACATCTCGTGACTGGAAATCCTATTACTACCCCAACAAATGGTCCTTATGGCGGTACTCCATATCTCCATGAATTTAAAGATAAAAATGGGAATTGGTATGGTGGTAACAACCCTGCTTCAAGTAGTGGTTTTGTTTATCCTAATATTGGTTATGACAACCCTCAGGATATTCCGAAACCAACTAATTATGTATTTGTAAAACCAAATGCAAATTGGATTTACTTTACAGTTGATATCTCTGGGAATGAATGGGAGGTTGGTAAGACATATTTAGTAGATATTGAATATGACGAAGATCCTATTACTGGTAATCCTAACACAGGAGATGGAACTACTGTTAATGGTAGCTATATTATAATGGGTGTGGGAAGTTCTGCAGGTTACGCGTTGTCAATGGCTCAAACTCAAAATACCGGGTTATTACCACAACCTTATATTGGTCGGTATCGTTCCAATCAAGCAACCGCAGGGATTCAATTATTACCAGAACCAAGAACAGAGTACGGTAGTCCAAGAACTGTTTTAAGGGCAATATTTAAACTTGAGGGTGATTCTCAAGTTGGTGGTTCAAGTACTCTTATTAATAGTTTTCGGTTACAAATATACGGCGCAACAAGCGGCGCTAAGATTACAAAAATACTTACTAGAGATATAAGTAAGATAAACGAAACGGGTACTGCAGATGATTGGGTGAGATCATCTGATACTCGACTACACGCTTTTGACCCGCAGGAATTATATTGGAGAGATAATAAATTATGTTGGAACGCACATTCTTCAACTGTTCCAAACATGCAGTATCTAACTTGGGCACAAGATTTAGGTGGTAACATGCCAACTGAGGGTGACAACAGGTGGAGATTGAGCTTTACAGTTGATGATCTTCCAACTGCAACAGGTACAGATCCATTTGCTGGCTCTCTTCGTGGGTGGATTGCAAGAGACGCTAGTGGAGATCCGAATCCCCCAGCGAACGATAGGGAAGGACTTTACTTTTGGGGTATTGACGCTGTAGGTAAGTATGAAATTAAATTTACCATGGATGGTAATACTACTAATTGGACAATAGAACGTAGTACGGATGGTGGAATTACTTGGAATGATACTGCGGGAGTGCATGGAAATATTACAGACGTTGGTACTTCTAGCGCTGGTACGTGGGTTGGAGTTGCGTTTCGTTCTGGTGTTTCGAATGGTTATATAAAAGCAGCTGTTAGCAATATATTACTTACAGATGAAACCGTAGTGTTTAAAGGGGGAGATGCTGGAGCTTGGAATTTTGATGGATTTGATGGAGCTTTAAATAATTATATTCATTGGAATTTAGGATACGGACATATAGTATTTTTAGATTGTCCCGCTATTGATAATAATATAACAATATCTCCACCGAGATTTGCAAATGTAAATCAATGGCTTGACACATCTATAAAAAGATATGAAAAATATAAAGTAGAATTTACATATCTTATAACTACTGGTAAAATACAAATATATTATTATAATGAAGATGGTTATGGTTTTAAAGTAGATGACATATATTCACCTGCAGGTTCTACAGGTGATAGTTTTGATCGAACAGTGGAAATTGGGCGTGATGGTGACGGATCATACGCTAGCGAATGGAAAGATACTAATCCTATAAACTCTACATATCGTCCAGATCTAAAAGAAACTTTTGTTATAGAAGTATATGATGAAAATCAAATTACAAACGGTTATATAGATAATATTTCTATGACTAAAGTTGTTGATGTATCTTTACCTAAAAAGACTTTAAGTTTTAGTGAAGATGTAAATGGTTGGATTAGTTTTAAAAGTTTTACTAATGTACATAATAAACCATTAGAAAATGGTCTTAGTTTATCTAAAAACTATTACACTATGATGGATGGTGGATTATATCAACATTATGTACCTTTAAAATTTAATATTATTTCTGGTAAGTGGGAAGATTTTTGGACTGACACTAATGGAGAAAAACATTACTTCACTATAGACGAGGCTGAAAATTATAATCGGTTTTATGGAGAGAAATACGAATCTAGTGTAAAAGCAGTTTTAAACAGCGATCCTTCTACAGTGAAAACGTTTAACACATTAAACTATGAAGGTAGTCAAGCACACATAAAACAACCACAAACTATTCAGGAAGTACGGGGGACTCATTCGCTAGATAGTGAAACCTGGAAGAATGTTGGTATTCAAGCTCACGCCGATGAATCAGATGTTGATGGGTGGAAATGTACAGAGATTAAAACAGATATGGATACCGGTAGTGTTATTGAGTTCATTGAAAAAGAAGGTAAATGGTTCAACTATATAAAAGGTGAACAAATACCATTAACCCCTGCCTATACATTAAAAAAGAAAGATACAAATCTCTTTAGCGTTCAAGGTATTGGGATAGCTAGTGATGTTAAACCTTATACTATTTAAAATAAATAATTAATGGCAAATATACACAGTTTTAATATAGATACTTCGGAAATGCCTGCGGCAGTAACTACTAGAAATTTTAGTGTTCATGGCGATGATGGCGCTGAATTTATCTTATATGCATTAGAAAACGATACTCTTAAATATTATGATTTTAATTCACGGGAGTTTGCGTTAGGTCATAATAGCAAAAATAATTATTTAAAAATAAAACTTAGTAATATTCCACATAATGATACTATTGTGTTTCCTTCTGGTGGTGGCACTTATACTATTAATTTAGAAACTACTGAAGGTACTGAGGTGCTAAAATCAAATCAAAAAGTTATTAGTAAGAGTATAGAAAAATTAAGTAGTAATGCTACGGTAACATTTAAAGCTGCCACAGCTAACACTAGTAATTACGCTACTTTTCCAACATCAACATCAACAGGCGCTCCTAATAGTTCAAGTAAATTTGATTTTGATTGGGATATAGTAAACGCGTCTACAGACGCGGGTGGTTTTGGGTTAAGAATACCTAACGTTAGTACTGCCAATCAAATCTCTGATAGTTTTTGGTATTTTAGTGCAAGAAGTGCTGTTGACGGGGCGGTTTCCAGTGGAACAGAGGTTGTGGTTGATGATACCACGGATATAATTGTAGGTATGGTTATAACAGAAGTAAGTGGCGGTAGTTTGAGTGGTGAACCATCTATAATGGCTATAAATACTAGTACTAAAACTTTAACGATAAGCGCCGCGCAAACTTTTGCAGATGGAATAACATTAACTTTTAAAGCTATAGGGTCTGCAAAGATAAAAAAAGCTACAGGATTAACGGTTAAGTTTATTGAATACCCAACTGTTACTCCAGAAACACTTAAAAAAACAGTTAGAGCTGGTAGTAGTGGTACAACAATAAATTTAAATGGAACTTATGGTGTCACAGGTGGTAGTTATACTTCTATATCTGGGTTCAATATAGATAATAGTTCTGATAATAAGGTAATATCGGTAAGTGCTTCTTCTACCGCTGGCTCTATAGTTGTTGGTGCGTCACAATTTGATTTGGCAACTAATATAGGACTTACTTTTCCAGACGTTTATCAAACGATAAATATTGTTGGCACTATTGATATTACGAGGTTTCCAACCGCAAATATAACAATATATTTAGATATAGATAAATTTATAACACCAGGCGTAGCTTCACCTTAAATAAATAACACATGCCAATTACAATAACAAAAATAGAGTTTGATACTCCTTTAAATCGCTCTTTACAAATAGAAGATTACGCGTATGTTTCTAGTGTACAAACAGTAAATAATACCACACACGGTTATACAACTAATACTACAATTTCAGATCCAGTATATGCAGGAAGAATCGTGATTATTGGAAATGGTTTTATCGTAATAGATAAAGGTCCAACTGCACTCCCAATAATAAACATTGATGATTTTATATCATTTTCGAAAGATAATCGTGTTAACGAATCAAGTTTAAAAGGGTATTATGCTGATGTGACTCTTGAAAATTCTTCAAATAAAAAAGCCGAACTGTTTGCAGTTAGTTCAGAGGTTGTACCTAGTAGTAAATAAAAGGCAAAAAGTGTGACTATATTAGATATAAATAAAAAAAATTAAAATATGTGGGGAGCAATCATATCAGCTGGATTAGGAATGATATCAGCAAACAAACAAAGAAAGAGTGCAAGGAGGCAATCTCAAGCAGCGCTAGAATTTCAAAGAGAACAAGCGGCTCTTTTAGAAGAGCAAAAACAAGCATATAGAGATGTTACGTTTGTAGACCCTTACGCGGATATGGAAAATGCTTATGGTGGATTACAAACTGATTTTAGTAATTTAGCAGCTGGAGCTCAAAATGTATACGCAGGAGCACAAAATGTGTATGCTGGTGCTCAAAATGCTTATGCTGGTTTGACAAATCAATATGCGGGATTGGAAAATCTATACGAGGGCATGGAAAACCGCTTTGAAGATGCTACAGTCGATACGCGTGCTGCTGATTTTCAAGCTCAACAAGGACAACAACAACGAGCAAATATAATGCAAGGATTAAGGGGTGCCGCTGGCACTAGCGGTGTTGCAGGATTAGCCCAAGCTATGGCAGGTCAAGGAGCTTTACAATCCCAACAAATAGCCGCTGGAATTAGCCAACAAGAAAGACAAAACCAAATGCTAGCGATGCAAGAAGGTTCTAGAATAGATCAACTGCAAAGAGGTGCTGGTATGCAATTACAACAATTACAAGCAGGTGGTGCTCAACAACTACAAGCACAACAAGCCGCTGGAGCTATGCAGCAACAACAAATGATAATGGGTGGCGCTGCTCAACAACAGCAAATGCAATTAACAGGTGCTGAAAGATTACAAGCACAACAACTCCAAGGTGCTGAAAGAGCTAGAGCTTTAGGAATATCAAGAGAGAACTTGGTTGCACAAGGTGCATGGCAAACAGATATGGCTCAAAGAGGTGGAGTAGCTATGCTTCAAGAAGCGGAAATGAGTAGACATGCAACGTTATTAGGTATGCAGTATGGCGCGTCTAGTGGTGCTAATCAAGGTTGGCAGCAAGCTTTATTAAACCAACAACAAGCGGGTGCTTCAGCAAATCAAATGTTGACAAGTGCTATGAGTGGTTTAGGTGATATAGATTGGAGTAATATAGATTGGAGTAATATGGGTAGTGGCAGTTAAATGTCTCCGGCCGCTGGTGCTGGTGGTTATACTTACAATCCAAACGCACCAACAGGAGGAACGTGGGATTTGGGATAATAGGAAACTTAAAAAGAATACAAATATAAAAAATGGCAAAATTATACGGAACAGCAGATCCAACATTAGTAAGTGCAGCGTTTAAACATGGCGCGTCTAATATACCATTGGATCTTAGTAGTGTTTACAAACAAAGAGAAAAAAACATAACAGATTTCGCTACTGGTATAACAGAAATGTTTGATAAAATATATGCTGATGACAAAGCAACAATGGATTTGTTAGCTGATAACGCTGATAAGGCTTTGACAATAATGGAAACTGGTGGTATGGCAAATGAATATTACCTTGGAATGCATAATGATACCGTTAATAAATACAAAGATAGGTTAAAAAGTATACCTAAAGGAAGGGAAGGTGATTTAGAAAGATCTAAATTGAGATCAGAGATGAATAGATACTTAGCTAATATACAATCTAGTGAAGAAATGTTTAATGGTATGGTTGCTAATGGTGCTAATAGTACTCTTTTAGGAGATCTTGGTGATAATAAGGCGGAGCTTTTCAACATGATAGTAGAAGATCATAATAATGGAACTTCTGAAACACAACCTAAATATGTAGATGGGGAAATTGTGTATACATTACCTGGTAGAATGGATAAAGATGGTAACCCAATTACAATGTCGATGCGAGAAATTAACGCTGGTTTATCCGCTTATGATCCAAAACACGTAGGTAATATACATGCAAAACTTAATCAATTTATAGTAAGAGGAAAAACTTCTGGAAGACCAATGACAGCAGACGATACTATTAGGTTTAAAAACGAATTACAGAATTCGATGACAAATTGGGATGAAATAAGAAATGCTGCAAAAGCGACATTTGGTAAAATGAAATATAGTTTTGAAGAAGTTTTAACTGGTAGAGCTAAAGATGATACAAGCCAATTAGAAATAATATATACTGAACTCGAAGCACTTGGAGGCGCTGATTTAGACAATGACGGTGATATTGATGCGGAAGATGATGAAATCTTGCAAAAAGCAAAAAAAGGAAATTATATAACTAGCGTAAACGGTTTTACACTTATAGACGCGGTAAAAAAAGATAAACAAACATATAGAGATTTAGTAACTAGTTACTTAGTAGAAACAGCTGTTACAGATCTTTATGGTCAAGGTGTTGGGCAATTTAAAGGAAAAACTGAAGTTATAAAAAATGGAAAAACTTCAAATGGATTATCTTTACTAAGAAATAACAAAAGTACAGAGTTATTTGGTAAAGGAAAAGGTTGGACTAATAATGAAATTTTAAATACCTTAGGTGGTAGTATTAACGATAGAGATGATATACCATTAGCAAAAGGAAATGGAGAGTTGATATGGGATAAAAAAGCTAAAACATATATATATAAACCTGTTAGTGGAGAAAATAAAATAATAGATGATAAAAATAGTTTATTCCAAACTTTTTTCCAATCACCAGATCCAATATCACCAACAACTGTTTCTCCAAAATGGTGGAACTCAATAAAAGATTGGGGTGAAGGTGAAGTGAGTTTTGTAGAAACAAAATTTGAAAATGTAAAAGATTTAGAAAAAGCTAATGTTAACTTGGAATTATTTCAAAAAGACGCTACAGATGTAGTTGGTACTATTAAAGATATTTTACCGGAGAATTACAAAGTTGTCACAGAAAGGCAATGGACGTTTATTGGTAGAAAAGGTGAGGGATTATTTGAAGCACCTGACAATGCTATAAAAATAATTAATGTTAATGATCCTGATGAAACTTATACTTTTAAAACTAATTGGGAAAAACAACCTGGCAAAGCAAAAGAACAGTTAAATGATTTTTATAATCAACTAAAAGATATTCTAGCGCTAAAAACAGAAACTGCTAGTAATTTACCCGCTAGCGGTGGTGTTGTTAGATAATAAATTAATTTAATATGAACGAACAGTTACTAAAAGATTTAGTTGCAACCGCACAGCATTATAACTATGACTGGGATATTATATCATCTAAATTTCCAGAACTAGATCAATATGATACGCAGCTTTTAAAAGATTACGTAGCTACTGCTGAGAGTCGTAACTATGATTACAATACTGTGAACAATAAGTTTCCTGAATTTAATTTAGGAGAACCAACAGATGACGAAGTAGATGAAAATTGGTTTGGTCAAACTTGGTTTGGAAGAGGTTTTGAAGCTGCCAGTACTACTGGTGAGGCTACAGATTTATTCATGGAAGGTTCTAATGTAAACATGGAAACTATTCAAGAGTTTATTAAAGCTAAAGAACAAGAAGCTAAAGAGCACGTTCCATCTGAACGGATGCAAAAGTTTCAGAAACAATATCAAAAAGAAGGCAAGACTTGGGCAGCGTTTTTTAGAGGAATAAAACGAGATCCAACTTTAATGGCTGAGCTATTTGTTCAATCTTTAGGTACTCAAATAGGTACAGCATTTGATGCTCCTGAAGCAAGAGCTACAGCGCTAGCTGGTGGTGCTACTGGAGCTGGTATTGGTTTTGCTGCTGGTGGAATCGGGGCTATACCTGGCGCTTTCGCTGGTGCCATGGGCGGTTTAGCTGTAACAATGGAAACGGCATTAACATTTGGTGAGTTAATAGAAACTGAGTTACATAAACAAAATAAAGAATTTACCGATGAAAATATAAAAGAATTATTAGAAGGACCCATGGGTAAAACCATAAGAAATAGAGCTTTAGGTAGAGGTTTATCTATTGGCGCTATAGAAGGATTATCTGGTGGTTTAGCTGGTAAAGCCGCTGTAGCTACTAAAGGTGCTGTGCAAGCTGCTAGAGGTGGCAGAGTTGGTAAAAGAGGATTGTTAGCTGCTAGTGCCGCAGGAGTTGGTGTTGAAGCTGCAGGTGGTGGTATCGGTGAAGTTGCTGGTAGGGCTGCTGCCGCCCAAGAAATGGATCCAGCTGAAATTGGTTTTGAAGCTATAACAGGTACGGTAACTGCACCTGGTAATGTTGGTTTGGCTTTATTGAGACACAAAGCACCAAAATACTACATAAACAATATGAAAAAAGAAGTTACTTATGACGAAATAAGTGACTTTATAGAAACTGCAGATCCAATTGATATTGCTAAAGCTAATATTAAAATAGAAAATAATCTTGTCTTAGAAAGGAAAGCTTGGGATAAGCAACAAAGAGGTATTTTAGATTCTCAAATTGATGCTAAAATAACTGATCAAAAAGATAGAGATGATTTGGTTGAATGGGAAATAAAACGTAAGTTAAAAGAAGTTGAAGCAGAAAAAAAGGGTATTGATAGAGTTCCGAACGCCGGAGAAGAATTAGCTATTATAGAAGCCGAGATAGATGCTATAATGGATAAATATGAAGGAGCTGTTAGCTTTGGAGAAACGGCTATAGCTAAAGAAGTTGCGGATGTAGTCGCTGAACGAAGATATAAAGCTGGTATGGAGTTTGCTAAAAAACACGCTAGCTTATATGGTTTAGAGTTTGATGATACTATGGACACTCAACAACTCGCTAAGTACATACAAGATAATAACATTGATCCCAATGCTATAAACTCAGATGGTTTTGTACATGATGGTAAAATAATAATAAATAAAGCGGTTGCTAAAAACCAAAAAAATATAAATGTTGGTAATCACGAATTACTACATGGGATACTCAGGAAAGCTGTAAAAGAAGGTAAGATAAATAAAAATTTAATAAGCGATTTAAAAACTAAAGTTGGTAAGGATTGGAGTTTTGTTGAAGATAGAATTGACAAACATTACTCTGGACTAACAGGGTTTGTAACAGAAGAACAAGCGGGTTTATATGGTTTGGATAAAAGCAAATTAAGTTTTAATAAGAAAAACGCGAAAGGAGAAGCTGCGGCTGAAGTAAGTTATATGGAAGCTAATCCAGATGAGTATTTAACTTTATTATCAGATGCAATATCAGATGGTGACGTAACATTTAACGAGGGTAGATTTGATGGTATAAAAGACTTAATAACACCTATCCTTAGGGCTTTTGGATTTAAGAAAATTAAATTTGATACAGCTGATCAAGTATATGATTTTCTAAAAGAATATAATAAGAGTATACATAAAGGAACGTTAAGTGCAGGCATAACAAAAGCTACAGCTGGTAAAGTAGAGGGTACAGGTTTAAAAATGTCTAGAACCACCCCTAGGGCACAACAGTTTTTAGACGCTGAAATAGATAATAAATCATTAGTTGATATAATAAATTCTCCACAATCAACACAAGAAGATAGATTCGCCGCCGGCGAAGCTGTATTAGAAAAAAATTGGCCTATAATTAGTAAGGCATTAAAATTTGATCCAGCAGGAGCTATATCTATGCAAGCTGTTAAAGACGCTGTGTACGAACAGTTTTTAGGATTTACACCTAAAGAAGGAATTATATTACCAGACGGAACTAAAATAACTCGTAAAACATCTTTGTTTAAAACATATAATAAAGAAAGAGAAGTAACAACATTTTTAGATGCTACTTTAAGAAATAGACAACCTGAAATATTTACTAGGGCTAAAGTTCTTGATCAAATAAAAGAGGGTGTAGATATATCAAAAGCTAAAAATGTTAAAGCGCCAGAAACAACAAAACAAAAACCAAGTAAGAAAGTTAGGAAAATAAAGAGCTTAAGTGATATTACTATTGATAATAAAGATGTAATATCTCAAACTATTTATAATAAAGTAGTTAATATAATAGAACAAAATCCTAAAAATTTAACTAAGCAACTAAATGCTCTTATAGAAAAACAATTTGCAAAAGTTATTAAAGAGA
>Ga0098033_1000406_pt1 | contig 19768 bp, 16 predicted proteins | sample 1_EtaG_FD_75049 | JGI IMG/M metagenome (GOLD analysis project Ga0098033, IMG submission 75049) | Marine viral communities from the Subarctic Pacific Ocean - 1_ETSP_OMZ_AT15124 metaG | ecosystem: Environmental > Aquatic > Marine > Oceanic | place: Pacific Ocean | collected 2015-01-07
AAGGTTCTTAGCATACTATCCAACTTCACCTGCCAACGTGACGGCAAGGAATATGGCTCAGTTGATAGTTGGACACCCGAACGCGCACTCGCAATTGACTCAATGTCAGGCATCAGCACAATGGCCTTCACCATGATGGTTGGAGCAAAACCCACTGCTCATATGGGGGAGTGGGGCGTGGCGATGAACGCGGAGTTACGCCTACTACAAAAACTTGCCTCCGATGTCAAGTGCTTTTTAACCATCACCGGGCATATTGAGACTGAGATGGATGAAACCATTGGAAGGCCTCAACTAATGCTGTCCGCTCTTGGCAAGAAGAACGCACCAAAAATACCCAAGGATTTTTCAGATGTTGTCTACGCTTACCGCGAAGGCACAGACTTCTTCTGGTCAACTGTTGCTAACAACATTGACTTGAAGACCCGCACGCTTCCGTTGAAGGACAAGATCAACCCAAGCTTTATGCAAATGGTTGAGGCCCGAAACAAGCGTGTGGCTATAACTGCTAACTCTAACACTGAAACGGAGACATAAACATCATGAGTACTTTTGACGCCGATACCTTCCTTGGCACGGAGACCGATGCGCCAATGGAAACGCACTTCAAACCTGTACCTGAAGGCGAATACACAGCGATGATCGACGCAGTTGTTGCGAAAGAAGTCAATGACAGCCCTGTGTTGGATGTCACTTATATAATCCTTGACGATGCACTTAGGACTGAGATGAACATGGAGCGTGTTTCTGTCCGTCAAAGTATCTTCATCGACATGGAATCCGATGGGCGAATTGCCCTTGGCGAAAATCGGAACGTCAAGCTTGGCAAGCTGCGTGAGGCCCTTGGCCAAAACAACGCGGGTGCTTGGGCGCCACGTATGCTTGTGGGTGCAGGCCCTGTCACCATCAAGACAATAAACAAGCCGGATAAGAACGATCCAGAAACCATCTACTCCAACGTCCAGCGTGTAGCTGCTGCGGCGTAGCAAGCATTATCTAGTAGTGGGCTTAGTCTCACATAGCTAGATAATAGGGGAGGAGCCCCTCGTTATACCTCATTGCGAAAGGGCTCCTCTCTTTTCCTATCCCCTTCGAATAGGGAGATTTATAATGAGTATCGAGTTATACCCCGAGCAGCAACTCGGCTATGATGCAGTACAAGAATGGTGGAGATCACTTAACTGGGAGGAAAACGAACTTGATAATACTAAGGTTTTAACCAACGACAGTACTCAAGTCTTTCGACTATTCGGCTATGCTGGCACCGGCAAAACTACAATCATACATGTACTTATCGAGGACTTAAAGGTCAAAGTTTGTTCCGCTGCGTTTACCGGCAAGGCTGCGTTGGTGATGACGAGGAATGGCTTGGAGGCTACGACGGTTCACTCGCTCATCTACAAGCCGGTGTTTCCTGACAAAGCTGAGGTTAAGCATCTACGTGGTTTGATCAAAGAAGCAGTCGAAGGCAAGCAGCCCCAAGAAAAAATAAAGAAGCTTCGACAAGCTTTGAAAGGCGCCAATGAAATTAGCTTCGTTGCAAACGATGAGAGCACTTTGCTTGACGCCGATCTATTGGTGCTTGATGAGTGCTCCATGATTGACGACGAGATGGCTGAAGACTTACTGGCCTTTGGTAAACCAGTGTTAGTTCTTGGTGATCCAGGACAGCTACCTCCAATATCGGGGGCCGGTGCGCTCACCAATGACAAGCCGGACATTTTGTTGGAGAAGATTCATCGCCAAGCCGAAGACAATCCAATAATCAAGATGTCGATGCAAGCACGTGCGGGCGTTTCGATCCCTCATAGCAACCTCGGCAACACCAAGCACATCTCGAAATTCGACCTCAAACCGGAGGACGTTCTCGCCGTTGATCAGATACTGGTCGGCAAAAACAAAACTCGGTTTGAGTGGAACATGAGGATTAGGAGCTTCCTTGGCTTTGAAGGCCCCTATCCTGTACCAGGGGACAAGTTGATTTGCCTTCGCAACAATATGAAGAAGAAGTTGTTCAATGGCTTGCTTTGCACGGTTGTTAAGGTTGGAGAGGACTACCCTACTTATATCAACTACGAGATCCTAACTGAGGACGATCAAACTATGCACGTTGACATATTGCGGTGCCACTTCGATGAGTACCGAGCGCCGGGAGTTGTAAAGACGATGCAGTGGTGGGATAAGCAGGAAGCTGAAGAGTTCGATTACGGGTACGCTATTACTGTCCACAAATCCCAAGGCAGCCAATGGGATGACGTCTTGTTCTATGATGATAAGTTCTTTGTCTGGGATAAGGCCAATAGAAAGCGTTGGCTGTATACAGGGATTACTCGTGCCGCAAATACTTTGCTATTGGTAAGCTAAATGGCAATAGGTTTCACTCGCGGCTACATAACTTCCGAGTCGTCCATCAAATCTCTCATGGCAGCCGCCGCGGGTGATCCTATCAAGTACGGCGTCATGGTATTCTCTGACACCGGAAGTACATCGGGGGCTCGAGGGGCCGTCGTCGTTTTAACAGAGGCGGAGTTAGTACAGCTTCGGTTGTGCGAAAAGCCAACAATCAAACTGGAGATACAGAATGGCGCTGCTGCTGCACGAGAGCCTGATATTCATGAGAAAGACGAACCAACGCAAGAACCTGTCGGTAGCGGGGACGCAGAACCTGACGGAGAGCATCCTGGCAGTCGGGCTACTGCACCCGATAGTAGTGAGGACGATGCGTGACGAAGAGTTCGACATTCCCCCTGATACTGCCGATCACGAGCCCATATACCAACTCGTTGTCGGCGAACGGCGGCTCCATGCCATAAGGAAAATCTATCAGACTGACGAGGCAACCTTTTCTCATGATGGAGTCGTTGTCCCGCATGGACTTATACCGGTAACGGACCTTGGGCTTGACGACGCTGCCTCCGTCTTTGAGGCCGAACTTCACGAAAACATAATTAGAGTTGACCTTGATTGGAAGGATCGAGTACGTGCGATTGACGACTTGCATAAGCTTCGCCAAACGCAAAACCCAACTCAGACGGTGCAAGATACCGCCGCAGAACTCAATCCAGTATCTCCCAAGTCAGGTATGGTGCGGGACGAGATTGCTCGTGCAAGGGTTGTAGCGGAGCGCATGGATGATCCAGCCATAGCTGGAGCACGCAGTGCTAATGAGGCATACAACCTTGCCTCGCGCCAAATTGAAGCTGAGTTCCTTGCAGATTTAGCAAACCGTGGTCTGTCTAGTAAGGGCAAACATGAATTGTTCTTTGGCGACTGTGTTGACGTCATGCAGGATTTCATAAACGCCGATACAAAGTTCGACCTTATCATAGCTGACCCGCCTTATGGTATGGGAGCTGACAAGTTTGGTGATGCCGCCAAGAACGTCCACACTTATAAGGACGATAGGGATACTGCTATACAGATTGCCAAGAACATATTCGACCTTGGTTACAAGGCCACAAAGGACGACGCACACTTGTATTTGTTCTGCGACATTGATAATTTCACTACACTTCGAGATGTAGGAAGCTCCTGTGAATGGGATGTTTTTCGTACTCCTTTAATTTGGAACAAACTTGGAGGTGCTGGCCATGCACCAATCGGCGCTAGAGGATTTCAGCGAACTTATGAACTATTGTTATTTGCTTCAAAAGGGCACAAGCCATTTGCCTCACTGTACTCAGATGTAATGACGTTTAATGCAGTTAATAACAAAGTTTATGCTGCTCAAAAGCCGGAGGAACTGTACAAACATTTGATCAAACAGAGTTGCCTTCCACAATCTCTAGTGCTTGATCCTACCTGCGGTATGGGAACCGTCTTCCGTGCTGCTCAAGCCGCAGGCTGTACAGGTTATGGAATTGAGATAAACAAAGAGGCTCATGGTTTAGCCTTAATCACACTAGATGAGTTGAACAAAAAATGAGTGACTCCTTCTTCCCCGAAGATATATTTTATGGCAGTACTGGACCACATGATGCTGCCATAATGATAGTTGGCGAGAGTTGGGGTTCAACTGAGAACCAACAGAAGCTATGTTTTGTTGGCGCGTCAGGAAAAGAACTGCGCGAGAGGTTGCTGCCGGAATGTAACATCGACCCTGACAAGTGTTATATGACTAACGTAATACCAGCTCACCCAAGCGGCAACCAAATGTCGGAGTTTTTCACCAAGACGGTTGCGGCAAAAAAGTTGAGACTTGAGCCTACTAAGGGGTTGTTTCCTAAACCAATTATATTGGAGGCCGTCAACCGTCTACACCAACAGATCGCGGCGGTCAAGCCCAAAATAATTATCGGCTTTGGTAACTATACCTTATGGGCGTTAACCGATGACTGTTTCAGCATCGGAGATGAATATGGTTATAAAGTCCCAATGGGCATAATTAGCTGGCGCGGAAGCCAACTATATACGGCAAGAACCGTCTTTGAAATGGCTGAAGTTCCCTACCTTCCAACAATTCATCCTGCTGCTTATCTTAGAAATTGGACTTGGCGCTACCAAGTAAAACATGATCTTAAACAACGGCTGCCTAAGGTTTATGACAATTGGGCCTCGCCCAATTATCAATTTCTAGTTCGACCTTCCTACGAGGACACCATACATAGCCTTGAGGGACTTGTCGATGCTCTTGATGCTAAGTTAATAACTAGAGTCGCCGCCGACATTGAGACTCGTCGAGGCCATATCGCCTGTATCAGTCTAGCATGGTCAGCCCGAGACGCCATATGTATTCCCTTTATGATTATTGCTGAGCCGCATCATTATTGGAATGAGGGGGAGGAAATCATAATCATTGGCTTAATGCGACAGGTTCTTAACCATCCTCATATCGAGTTGGTTGGTCAAAACTTCCTTTACGACGACCAATATATTGGTTTGTACTGGTGTACGCCTTGTAGAATCAGTAACGACACTATGATTAAGCACCATGTTGCTTGGCCAGGAACTCCACGGGGGCTGCATTACTTGTCCTCAATGTATTGTGGCTACCATAGATACTGGAAAGATGAGTCAAAAGATTGGCGCCCTGGTATGGGGGAAGAGCAACTTTGGGTGTATTGTTGTAAGGATGCTGTAACCACCTACGAAGTAGATATAGCATTAGATGAAGTGATCGACCAATTAAATCTCCGCGATCAGTATAAATTCCAAATGCGTCAATGGTATATGGTTAGGGATATGATGCTTCGCGGAGTGTTGGTTGACAAAAATCGTCGGGTAGCCGCCGCGCTTGAATTGGACGAGGAAATTCAAAAGCATCAAATATACCTCGACCGGCTAATTCCGCCTGACGTATGGCCGCGCGATCCGAAAAAAGCTTCGTGGATTCGCAGCCCTACACAACTCAAGCAAATATTCTACGATGTCCTAGGGCAAAAAGTAATTAAGAACAAGGGTAAGGTTACAACTAATGACACTGCGCTTGAGTTGATTGGACAACGGGAACCCTTACTTGAGCCAATAACAACTGCGCTAAGGGAAATTCGATCTTTGGGTGTGTTCTTCTCCACCTTTACTCAAGCCAAACTAGACCCTGATGGTAAGATGCGTAGCAGTTATGACCCAGCAGGAACTGAAACTTATAGATGGAGCAGTAAAAAGAATGCCTTTGACCGCGGCGCTAATATGCAAAACCTTCCAGAAGGAGTAGATGTAAATGAACAATAACTTCTTAGATACTGAGACACACGGCAAAATGGGAAAGACTTTCCCTGAGGGTTGCTTCCGCAACGACAAGATTTTAACCAGCGAGTATGTTGAGCGACTGTTTGAGGACGCTTTGACTATAATCCCCGACAGCAGCTTCGCCAACGACGTTTACAAGTGGTGGATAGAAAGAGGCTTCATTACTGAAAAGCAAGCTGTCGGCCTTGCAAACATGGCGCAGTGCACGCTTGATCGACAGCATCAATATCATACAGCCAACAGTGGTGCATGGGCAGACCTTGACTTTTCTTTCCTCGATCAAGTTGCTCAACATCTTCATGCCACTTCTCGAGCCAAGGGCTTTTACGAAAACGATTGGAATTTGGGAGAGAAAATTGCCCTTATGCACAGTGAACTATCCGAAGCTTTAGAAGCCAGTCGTAAACCAGTGGCCGTGCGCGTACATGACGAACACTGTCCTGAGTTCTCGGCTATCGAAATTGAGTTCGCTGACGCTATTATCCGCATCCTCGATACGTGCGCGTACATGAAGCTGCGCATCGGCGATGCAGTGAAAGCCAAGGCGAACTTCAATTCAACTCGTGAATACAAACATGGGAAAACCTTCTAATGACAGGCAAGACAATCGCAGGTAAAGCGTTGCATCAAATTGCTTCTCTAATTGACAACGACCGCCTACATCACCATGGAGATAAGCTTGAAAATCTCACCAACATCGCGGAGTTTTGGAATACCTATCTTCGGCAAGGCGGCTTTTTGAAAGATGAAGATGAGGTGTTACTTGACGCTGAGGATGCAGCCAACATGATGGAGTTACTTAAAGTCGCTCGCCGACTTACTGGTGCCTTCAACTCCGACGATTTCCTCGATGGTGCTGGCTACGCCGCAGTGGGGCTTGAATGTACCCAACGGCTAAATGCTGGAGAAGACCCATCGTAGCTCGAACCATCAATCTCCCGAACGTCAGGGAGTTCTTCATTCCGTCCCCAGGCTACACCATAGCCGAGGCTGATCTATCTGGTGCTGACGCGCAGGTTGTAGCTTGGGATGCAGGAGATGAGGAACTCAAAGCATTGTTTCGTACTGGAGTCAAAATCCACAAGCACAATGCCGAAGCTATGTTTGGTTCTAAAGAAGCAGCCAAGAAGTCTGTTTATCAACAAAACAAAGTCGCCGTTCACCTTACCAATTACGGCGGCAGCCCAAACGCCATGATGGCGGCTCCAACTATACATTGGAACCGAAACAAGTGTATGGAGTTTCAACGACGGTGGTTTGAACTTCATCCAGCTATTAAGGAATGGCACGACCGCATCCATATCCAACTTCAAAAAACCCGCACGGTGTCTAACAAATATGGCTTCCGTCGAGTTTACTTCGACCGCCCCGAACGGCTGCTTCCGGAAGCATTGGCTTGGATTGCACAGTCCACGGTAGCCGTATGCTGCAATACTGGAGCGCTTGCTTTGCACGAACGTGCTCCGTGGGTTCAACTTCTTTTACAAGTCCATGACTCAATCGTTTTTCAATACAAGACTCGTGACAAAGACAAACTTCCAGAAGTCAAACGCCTTCTTCATAACGTCATAGCTTACGACGATCCGTTAACAATTCCTTGGACACTAAAAACATCAACACGAAGTTGGGGCCATACAAAAGATGCTGTATGGTAAAACAACGGGCGGTGCCCGATCCAGACACCGCCCGGTATTTGAGGAGGTACTATGTCGTTTATTTACTTAGCATCACCATACGCAGACCCAGATGTTTGCGTTAGTCAGGATCGTTATGAAGCTGCGCTGCGTCATACTGCTTGGGCGTTGGAAGGATGGCAGACAACCTACTCTCCAATCACTCATGGGCATGTATTGTCTCGCAATATGGAGAGCCGCTATCCAGACGATTACCAATTTTGGCTGCACCACGACATAAACATATTGGAGCGCGCAATGGAGTTGCACGTTCTTATGCTTGATGGATGGCAACATTCCAAAGGTTGCATTATGGAGGTCGAGTATGCATTGTCGGAACTTAACATACCAGTTAAGGGAGTCATGTATCAATGTACGCCATCGGGTCTTGTATTCGTTAATCCAGGAGACCCACAACCTGTTTCGGTTCCAGATGCGGACCCACCAATAATCAAACCAGCAGTCGAAAAGCATCTTTACCTTGTCTCGTAATTTCCAGCATTGGCTTCATGCTTACGGTGAGTATACTCGACATAGTGAATCCCCTGATCTATTTCATTTTTGGACAGGGGTTTCAACTATTGGCGGCGCTTTGCGTCGTCAGGTCTGGATAGACCAACGGTTTTTTCAGTGGACGCCTAACTTTTACGTTGTGCTTGTCGGACCCGCCGGGGTTGCAGCAAAGTCTACCTCTGCCAAGATTGGTATGAGTTTGCTTGAGCGCGTTGATGGAGTTCACTTCGGCCCAAAGAGCATGACGTGGCAAGGCTTGGTTGTGTCATTGAATAAAGCTACTGACCTCGTTCCTTTTGGTAAGGGTATTGATGCTGAGTATACACCCATGAGCTGCGTAACTTGTGTCGTCAGCGAGTTAGGAACTTTCCTTCGACCTAGTGATAAGGAGATGGTTGATGTCCTTGTCGATTTATGGGATGGCCAGAAGGAAACATGGCGACGAGGCCTAGCAACCTCTGATGGGTATGAGGTAGAAAACCCCTGGATAAATGTTATTGCGGCAACCACGCCGAGCTGGTTGCAAGAAAACTTCGACGAGTCCATGATTGGAGGAGGTCTAGTTTCCCGTATTGTCTTCGTTTATGGAGACAAGAAGAAGATGCTTATTCCTTATCCATCAGAAGTTCAAAACCGTGAGGAACATGAAAAGATGGCTGACATGTTGGTTGAGGACTTGCAACAAATAGCTTCAATAAAGGGGGAGTACAAACTAAACGCTGAGGCTATTGAATGGGGAAGTGCTTGGTACAAAGATCATTGGGAGCGCCGCCCTGAGCATATGGCTTCTGAACGGTATAGTGGGTACTTGGCTAGAAAGCAAACCCATATCCACAAGCTAGCAATCGTTCTAGCCGCCGCGCAGAGAAGTGAACTGGTGATTAAAAAGGAGGACATTCAAGACGCAAACTTATTCATGTCCATGTTGGAGAAGGACATGACGACGGTGCTGCAGTCTATTGGGGTGTCTGAAAATGCTCAGTTCAGCACGGAGATCCTGTCCTACCTCAAAGTCTATACTGAGATGGAGCAGAATATATTATACCGCCATGTAATGACCAGTATGACTGTTAAGCAATTTGAGGAAACCTGTACAGGACTAATTAAAGGAGGGAAAATGCGGGTTATTCAGCGAGCAGATAAATTGATGGTGAGGATTAGATCGAAGAAGGCTGATGCTGCAGACCCACCCCCACTTTCTACCTAATCCTAAGATCTTCAACGTCGATCTCAGGAAACAGCCTATCAATACTCTTCGCTAACCGTCTCTCACGGCGTTGAGAAGGAATCCCAATTTCCCGAAGCCGACGATTACGCTCGCGGTTCTCACGACTAGCACGCAGTTCCTTAGGTCTGATACCCATTTCTCTAAACGGCACTTCATTATTAAAGCGTTTGATGGCAGCTATAATATCTTGTGCAGCCGCACGACTTTTGATCTCCATAGCATGATCGAATTGAGCCATCAGCATACCACGTTGGACCGCCCAGAACTTTCTGGTTTCCATCACCATGCTATCACGGTCCCATTTTTGGCTTAGCCTTGTCGGCGCAAACCCCGCAGCTTGTGCAACAATCTCAGCTAAATGATCAGGGTCACTCGCGTCGAACTCAAGCACGGTCGCGCTTTTAGAAGTTCGCTCTCGACCCTCGACATAAAACCGTCGAGCTTTCATTATGTTCCGCATTGCTCGAGGCACGGCGCGTTCCCACCGCTTGGCGTCACCATACGGCAAGCTATCATCCGCCAGAAACTTCAATACGTTTAGGCCAATTCCTAGGGACGCTCCTGCCGCATCAGTGGTTGACCGCGCAAACTTCTCCTCGAAGCTACCAGTTGGAGGGCCTAATTGAGCCACACCTGGAACAACCTGCCCCATGCTAATGTTGGCGCTCATATCGAAGCTCGGAAATGGAATACCTAACAAATCCGCTGCGGCGGGCATACCAAATCCAAACCTTGATGTGCCATGTAGGATTAGGTCAGCAGCAATACCACTATCGTCGTCCATCAAGTCAACCACGAACTCCCTTGTTATTTTCTCAATATTGACATCCTTACCTAACAACCGTCGAGAAGCCAATCTAACCATCGCCGTTATGTCTTCCGCTCCGGGAAGGCCCATCATACCCGCCGCGAATAGCATCATCAGCAAATATCTTTTGTTGCCCGGTGAGTATCGGGCGAACCAAACCATATTTTGCAGGAACATAAAGAATGTAAAGAGAACTCCAGTCCGCCCCCGCATGAACCGAGGCCGCGCCCACGACGCATACTCGAACTGTGTCTTTATGACGGCATCACGAGCAGCAAGGTAAGCAACCGCATCTTGGTGCGTGAAGTTATCTTGTCGAAGAGACTCGTATTCCAGCGCATTGGTACTTTGCAGCTCCGTCAAATATTTCGCCTCAGGGTTAGCTAAAGCCAATTCCCAAGCAGCACGAAACACTACACGACGGTTGATCTTCTCGCTTTGATGGAACATCCAGGCGCCGATATGGGCAAATTGCTGAATTTTTTGTTGGGCCATATTGCCCGGCAACAGTCGCGTCAAATTGGGATTGGCTACTGAAGCTAATTCTGTGGCTTGTGACTCATCAATGTAGCCCTGACTCATTGCACGGCCAACCGCCTTTAACAGTACGTCACTAACCTTGTCAGTCTTACCTTGATATAAATGGTGGATGCTGAATACAGCCTTACGAAGTGCGCCAACCGCTTTAAGATCAGTGTACCTACTAGCTAGGTAAGGATAAGCCACTAATGGAACTTGTGTGAAGTTCAATGCCGCGCTGGCTGGACTGAATCCAAGCCACCAAATAAACGCTAGTGACCTAATCGAAGCCCAATCAGGAGTCGGGTCCATAATTTCATTTAGGTGGTCCTGCACAAAGTCTCTCAGCTCTTGTCGGCGGTCTGTTGCAAATCCAGAATTTTCAAGCTCGGCCATCTCCCCAGTCATAGAGTTGATGGACTCTTGCAGCCTGCCCTTAAATTCAATACGGGCAAGATAGTTACTGCCATGCCAAAAGTAATTCGCGTAAGTCCGCATGGCGTCGAAACTGAACCCAGGAATGTTTTGCCTCCGCGATAAATTTTGGCGGAATGAAGCCGATGGTGCCCATCCCGCTATCAAATCGTCGAGCCAAGCTTGTTGTTCTTTGCTAGGCCGCAGCTTCGTTTTTAACGCTTTCAAAACTGAGGGCGGCAGGCCCCGAAAAGGCATGACCTCCTTAGGCATTTTGCCAACGCCTACAACTGCGGCAGGAAACCTTTGTTGCGCATCCTTAACAGCGGCCATTGCAGCTTTTTTTGTTTCAAACTGCTCCATGTGGATCAACTTGCCGCGGCGATCAGTAGAACTAGGCTTATGTCTTATGCTAAGGACATAATCACCAAACCTGCCATGAGGGAAGTAGGGTCGTGCTCGTAGTGCTTGCATTTCCCGTGCAAGACCGGCCTGTTTGGCTTCGCGGACATTAGGATCGGCAAAGGTTTCTAAAATGTCCCGCGTACCAACTTCCTCAATCTTATCCAGAATAAGATCAAAGTCCTCGCGGATGAGAAAGTACAACCCGAAAGCTTCTTCGTCTAAACCAAACTTGGCTTTAATATCAACCAATTCTTGCTCAGTCGGATGTCGGGGTGCCTCGTTAGTCTTAAGGTACTTCAGGGCGTCGATATGAAATATGAACTTTGCCAAATTATCTTGTTGCTTGGGGTGCAAAGCTCGCCATTGGCGTACACGCTCATCCGCAATCGACACCCATTTCATCTTGGCATTATACCATTGCCGAGCCAACTCAACATACTTCTGTAAGCTTTCCACAGTTGGGTTGAGCTGCGCCAATTGCAAAATATTAAATCCGTATTTGCTTACTCGGCCAATTCGGTCGATGGACTCCCTTAATCCTTTGGATTTCTTTTTGGGGATTTTAAGGTTATCAGTAAGCTTTTCAATATTGACTGATATAGCACTAGGTGCGCTATGTATATCTCTATCCGCAGCCGGTGCGCCCTCAGTGGATGGTTGGCCCTTCTTTGGTACAGGTTGAAATGCTCTTTCGTCTATAAACGGCCCTACGGCTCGCTGCTCCTCCATAAAACTATCAAGCCAAGCCTTAATCTCCATTTCCGGCCGAAAGTGGCTAGGCTTTACCTGCTTGAGGTGGAAAGTGCTGCGCAGGAGTCGGATCATCAAACGAGTAACATCATGGAAGAATTGCTCTACTACATCCAAAGGCTTGCGTGAGGTTGTGGCCCACCTCTGGAATTGTTCTGCCAAAAACTCACTGAAACCAAGGTAGTAGTCTGCGTCTACTGATTTTAGGGTCGTCAACATTGATTCCGTTTGGAGATCAGGCTTTATTAATAAGGCTAAACCATAACCATAAGCATCGCTTTGGAAAAGGGAGGTTGCTCGGGTTATAGAAAAGAACCCGCGTGTAGCATCGCCCTGTCCTCCCATCGACGCTCTGAGTAAAGACCTATTGTAGGCGGAAATAATTTTTTCCTTGATGCCAAGATCAAGGTCATTAAAGTGTTCGTCGAACACCATATGCCCAAACTCGTGTAGACCAGTATGCATGATGCGTGTGGTGTCGCGCAGCACGTCAACACTAATACTTATTATCGGGGCCTGTGGTATATTGTAGTATCTGCCATTTATGTCGTGCGTGCTGTGACCTGTTATCCTTCCAATATAAGTATTCGTTCCAATAAGCATTTTGCCCGTTGGATTAAATATGGGCATCAACTTTTGATAAAGTTTAGCAAGCTTTATCAAATTCCTCTTTGCTGCCTTATCCATGTTGTTAGCAAAAATTACATAGACCTCTCCCGGTTTGTGGTTATCAAATGAGTAAGTACCTTTCTTACCATTCGGCCCTATAGCCTGTAAGCCCTCCGCCCTACGATGGAAATCTCGAGGGCCTCCCATGCCCAAGGAGTCTCTCTTTATCATCAATCCTTGCACAAACTCATTTTCGCGCGTAATTCCACCCAGTAAAGTGAAGCTTTTTCCGTGAGCCTCAGAAGTGTGCATACGCAAGCCGTACCGTTTAGCCATAGTTGCAGATTTCGCCTTAGGCGATTTAGCTAAGTCGCGCATCGATTTTCCAAGCTTTTCCAAAAGCTGCGGTTGACTCAACTTCGCATTTTTCGGCGCAAGGTGCATTGGAAATATTTTCAAGAGCGCTTCTGCCTGAGCAGGTGTAATGTTTTTCAATTTCTCCATAAAGGAGTCGTCGCGGGGGTTCAAGTTATGGCCGCCACGGTGATGACCGCCATAAATAAATTGACGAAGCACCTCACCGCGATCCATAAGAATACGACCTTGTTTATCAGCAGCTAGAAAGGCTTTATTAGTCAAGCTAATGTTTTGCTCAAGGTCAACGGTATCTCTTGGTGTATCTCTCGTGACTTTCGGTGGTCCAAATACCAAGTCATCACCCCGCCCCACCATTTGCGACTTACCTTTGGTACTCGGCACACGAGCAACAGCAGTCGTGGCGTCGCTGACGGGCAACAATGATGGCTGCAATAATTCATTAAGCTCGCCTTGTTGTGAAAGCGTCATAAAGCTTTCATCAACAACAGGTGTTACCCGCAGTCCAGCTGCGTGAGCCTCAGCCAGGCTTCGCCGTGCCTTACGTATTAGTTTTTGTTTAGTGACCGGAGTTTCGCGGATTCTGCCAGTAGTATCAGCACGTTCCACTATAGCACTAACAGTATTTAATGTCCGCATCAACGATGCCTTAGTGGACTTTGACACACCAGGAGCAAAGGAAATTCTTGAATTGTCTAATGACAGCTCTCCGATGCCTGACAGATCAGTGGGATCAACAATAATATCATCAGCGGACAAAGCTCCTCGACGCACGCCTACAGGCTGCACAACTCTTCCTGCTTTAACATCCTCTTGTGCTGCAGCTTCCACCGCGCGGGCGCCAGCGTGAAATACTCGAATTTCGCTATAATTGCTAGTATTGAATGTTTCAGCCGAGGTATGTGGGCCTTGTTCAGCAGCCGGGAAATCTCCAGGTTCAGGTTCAGTTGGTCCTGCACCTGTTGGGGGTGGTGGCTCATCTATTGGAGGTGGTGGTGCACCTGTTGGAGGGGTCGGTGCACCTGTTGGGGGTGGCGGTGGCTCATCTGTTGGATCTAGACCCAACTCCAACTGCTTGGGTGGATCTAGACCCAACTCCAACTGCTCGGGCTCAGTTGGCGGTGGCGTTGTTGGATCAACTCTTGCCGGTCCAACAGCACCATCATCATCAGGCATCATGCGATTTTTACGGTAGTCAGACCTATATGTGGAGAGACCTCCCGCAGCACCGCCAAATATACCGCCCACAAGAAAACCAGCGGCGCCAGCTTCAAGCAATCTAGATCGTGTCTCTGGCCCCAAAAATTCATAGTTTTCATCGACGAAGTCTCTTAAAACAACATCTATGCTTTCCTGCGTGAGTTCTGTCGCAGCTTCCGTAATTGCCGCCCCGGTGAATCCAGCAGCAATTCTAGCTTTGCGAGTCTTGAAGGATCGGGCCTTGTCGAATATCTTATCCAATAGATTATCAGTTTGCCTGCTGGTCAGTCCAAACCGCCTGCTGACGGCTAAGGGCATAATCGTTTCAAGAGAGCCCTTAAGCAAACCGCCCCCGATAGCAAGTAGTGGCCGAATTTCTCCTGTAGCCTCAAAATGCTCCCGGGCTGTTTCGCCTGTTCCAAGTGTACTAGCCCCTGCAAGAGCGCCCGCACCGAAACCTCTTTTGGCGGCAGCTGGAGCCAATTTTTTCATCAGTAAGATGCCTGTTTGACGTTTAACAACGCGTTTCGCTATCAACCTACCTATAACGCCGCCAATTCCACCTGTACCGATAATACTAGCAACTACTGGAACGTTCTCACCAAGTGACCGAGCCGCCCACCGTGTGAAGGATTCTAAGTCCTTTGCAGCTAAAACTGCAGCAAAGGATGTCTTTGCGGGAATGTCGGCGTGGGTTGCCTCGCCCCTCTCAATCGCACGTTCAAGTAGATCAGTCTTACCCTCAAAGATGTTTTGAAAAACTCCCCCAGTGGCTAGGAACTCATTTATAACATTTTGCGCGCCACTGCTCAAACCCACACCTAACTCGCCAAAAAGCATACTAGGTTGATCAGGTAGTAAAGTTGTCCGTTTAGGAGGATTTATGTACCTATTAAATTTATCTATATCATCCCCTTTAGAAGGTGCATTCCGCGCAGTTATCCCAAAAGGGTCTTTTGCAAGCATATTACCAAAGGCCAATATATCGTCGTCGAGACTAGTCATCGTTGAGACCCCTTAATCCAATGCACCTAGGGCCTGAGCCGAAGGCACATCGGTCGTACGGCGCAATCGGTCGAGCTCCTTTGCTTCTTCCCGTGCTTCAAATGCTGGAATAGCCTGTTCAACAGCAGCTCGTCCGAATTTCTTAGTTACGGCCTGTATCAGTACCTGGTTAGATAGGATAATATCCCAATATGCTGGTGTGATGTCCTTCACAAAGTATATACCTTCCAGTGCGTCCCACCCCTGTGGATTCTCTCCAGTTGGAGTCGCAATATCAACATCGTGGGTAACCTTCATCAGTCGTGCAATAACCTTAGGATCATCTGGAGTCTCTGGCGTTATGGGGTCTTCGGCGGCGGGCGTTGTGGAGTCTGGAGTCTCTGGCGTCTCTGGCGTTATGGAGTCTGAAGTCTCTGTGGGCTCTTCGCCGCCAATTTCACGACGTCGGGCCTCCCAATATTCGATCTGGGCTGGGGTCATGGCAGCCAACTGATCCGTAGCCTTTTTGATGTACTCCTTTGCTTCCTCCAGTGTAATGCCTTGTTGTTTTGCCCACGTCTCCGCTCCGACACGGGTAGCCGCTTTCATCCTTTGATAAATGTCAAGATACCTCTCTTCCTCATCCTTTCGATTCTTAACTGAAGGATCAATCAACTTTGCCCAGTCCTCCCCGCCATAAGCCGCCTTGACCGAGTTGTAAGTATTTACTAATTTCGACACAAATTGTGCTGCAGTAGGCATTGTGTCGAAGAATTCGTTTCCTAATCTCGCAATCTCTATATCAAAGATAGATCTAAGGAGTTTACCTCTCTCAGAATTCTCCGCAATTTGATTGCGAGCCAAAATGTCCGCATGAATCCCTGCAAGCTGAGTCTCATTGTCCCGTCGTGCAATCTTCTCATTCGAGTCATAGCCAAGTTTCGCAGTGGTAGCTCTCTCCTTAGCAATTCTCTCATCGGAATTAATTTGAAGAATAAGCCGTTCCACCATATCAGCGTGTTCATCTTGGCGTATCACTCCATCATAGACAAATCTCTGTGCTGCAGCAACTGCAGTAGCTCTAATCTGCGCTTCGCTAAGGTCCTCAGTTGCCATTATCTGTGTTACGAGTCGATCCTTTGCGGCCTTAGCTTGTGTTTCAACAACAGTTAATCTTGTTGCTGCCTCTGTTTTAATCCCCAGCTCCCTAAGTCTGTTGGCTTCGTCAAGGGCTTGCTGACTGTGCGCTGTGGCTGCTTGTTCTCGCTCCTGCGCCGCGACTCTTCCAGCAGCCTCGCCACCTTCCTGTACGGCGGCGCCAATCTGAGCAAGAGGCGGCATACCACGAGCAACGGGTGGCTGCAAAGCAGAAGTAGCAAATTGCAGAAGCGCCGCCGCCACCTTTGGATCCTTAAGCGCCTCTTGGAAGGCACGTTTTCTACTGCCTAAGTCAAAAGACGGAGGTGCGCCACTAGGTACAGCAGCAGGCACAGCACCAGCAGGCACAGCACCAGCAGGTGGCGCAGCAGGTGGCATAGTTGGTGCTATTGATGGCGTAGTTGATGCTATTGGTGGCGGTGATTGTAGCGGAGTGGCCATTATGCTGCTCCCGTGATGAGCTGACCCAAGCTAGGATCGGGGAATCGTTTGTGTTCTAATCGCTGCATGTGAGGTTGCAACAAAGCTACAACTTGAGCCAACGCCTGTGGGTCAGGCCCGCCCCTTGGTGGATGGACAGCTGGGCCGCCGCCTGTTAAAGTATTAGAAGGTGAGTCACTGGGCTGAAGCACACCGAGACCTGTAGTAAGTGCAGCAAGTGCAGATGGGTTATAGGCTTCGGTTTCAGAAGGGGCCGAGGGCCAATCCCCGTGGATGTAATCGAACTCCCCTTCGTTTGATGGTGGGGGATAGCCGTGGATGTAATCGAACGCCCCTTCGTTTGATGTACCAGCCACGGGGATAGAGGGTGCAGGCTCCTGGGATACTTGCGGTACCGGGATGCTGCGGGTCGAAGCCAGCAGCTCAGCCACAGCCTCCAGATTCCCCTTTTTAAGCATCGGCACGAGTTCCGTCGCCAAAAGGCCCATCTGCGTCGCAATGGCGCCAGTTGGGTTGGCTATATTATCCGGCATATCATACGATGTCGAATCTGGCTTAGTGATACTAAAGCGAAGAAGGCTTTTTATAGTCTCCAGTAGCTCAGCTGTATTAGATTCTGCCATAACTATAACAACCTCGTTTAATTTAGCTTCAGAAGCCCTAAATTACATTCCAAGAGCTGCAAAGGAGGGAACGTCAAAACCACCAAAACCAGATAAGTCTGGAAGCGGAGCCTCAATACCAAGAGATGCAAAGTCAATTCCCGGTGCATATGAGGCCCCAGTTAGATCAACAAAAGGATTCGCCGGGGCTGCACCCAAACCACCAGCAAGCGCCACGGCCTCATGCACCGCTTGTGCTTGCTGCACCTTCTGCTGCTGGGCTGCCGCCAGCTCATGCTTCGCCAGCCGCTGTGCCTGCTGCTGCACCACCGCTTGTTGGTTCTGCTTCTGGGCTAGCTCTGCTTGTGCTGATGCTGTGGCTGCTGCTGCTGATTGGTCCAGAGCACGCGCCACTGCCTCCCTTTCTGCGTCAAACTCAAACGGTGACGGTGAAGGTGACGGTGAATAGCCACCACCTCCAACAGGCTCTTCCTGACTTTCGTCAAACATGTTATTATTATTATTACTAGAGAATAAACTCGCCAAGCCTTTCCCCAAGCCTTTCCCCAAGCCACCGGCTGCCCCGCCCATTTTGATGTACTCCTTTCCAATATCCCAAAAGCCTGCAGTCCGCACCGATTTAGGCAAGTTACCCCACTCCTCTGACGTCATTTCAGGGGGCAGCAAGTCATAATCACCCACCAAATTAAGAAATGGATCAGTACCGTTATTGGGGCCAACTGGTGCGGAAGGAGGAGTTGGACTCGGAGATGTCGGGGGAATATCTGGTCGCGGCGGCGGCGTCAGGATAGGCGGTCGAGGAACTGCACCAACCGTGCTTGACGACATCGGACCCCCAGGCCGCGAAACTGCCCCTATTGGCCCCTTCCGGGGTATTGATGGCAACGGCGCAAAGCTGGCCTTGGAAATCAAAGATTGCAGTCCAAGAAGACGAGGATCAACATGAGGATTAGGCATACAAAGCTCCTACTAAGGCTCCAAGTGTTCCACCAACTCCTGCACCGGCACCTGGAACGAGCAGGTTGCCAAGCATAGCACCCAGCGTGCCCCCACCCAAACCACCAGCAATCGGCGATACTTGTGGCGACGGTGCCGTCGATTGCGAAGTCGCTCCTCCACCTCCGATGCCGAAGGCTAGACTCGCTACATCCTGCGCCGCTGAGAACGGAAGTACCTGCTCGTTGACATACCTTTGAGCAGCTTCCGTAAGAAAGGATTGTTCCTTTTGCGCTCTAACATCTCCAACGCCCCCAATGACTTGAGTTGGCAAGAGGGCGCTTTTGATGAGTTCCGGTGATGCAAGTAACGCCTTCGTTTGCGCATCAAGACCTTGACCATAAGCAATGTTTTGAAATTGGGCTGCGGTGTCTCCAATTTGCCTGAGGTAGTCACGCGTGACGTTGGATTCAGCAACTCCTTGACGCGAACCACCAAGCTGCCCAGCTTGAATAGCCCCACTTCTAATCTGCGGTAAGGCAGTTTCTAAATAGTTCTCTGTGATCGGCCTAATTGCAGCTTCCGTGGCCTTTGCTAAAGCAGGATTGGTGGCTGTATCAAGCACCGGTCCCGACAAGAAAGCTTGCGCAGCCAACTGATTGTTAATTGCGGATGGCAACGTAGTAGCCGCTGTATCCAAAGCTAGATTCTGTGCCTGCAACTGTTGAGGGTTAAACCCTGTAACTGTTGACTCGGGATACAATACTGGAGGCTGATCCACGAACGCCTTGGCGCGTGGTATTACGGAACCAAGTAGTTCCTTTTGCTCAGGAGCCAGTAATTGCTGACTGGTTTGTGTTACGGTATCAGTACCGCCGCCGCCGCCGAACGACATATCAATGCTCCGTCAAGCCAGAAATATCTTTGGTAAGGAGTACCGCTTCCGTAGCGTATCTCCGGGAATTTAATTTTCGTATCCAGCCCATGCGGCCATTTACCTCACATCGAAATGCGCCTTGTCGCCGCCCCCATAACTCAAGTTGGTCCAGTGCTTCTAAGGACCGATCAAGGTCGCCGCCCCCAATGTAAAGTATCCTAAGAACCTTAACCCTTGGGTAATTGACTACCTCCGTCACCACACAAACAAGCACGTCAGTGCCATCCATCACAAGCCACAGATCGTACCGGCCAAGTTCAATCAACTTATACAAATCCTCAAGCCCAAAGAAAACTTCCCAATATTGTTTTCCCTTTTCAAACAAAGGAATTATGGACTCCCACAATTGAGGAAGCACATGAGGGGTCACCTTAAACAGCCTCGGAATATTATCCGAGTTTAACCCAAGCTGAACCTGAATATCCATAAAATCCTGCACCACTACCAGGGTCCCAATTAGACCCATCTGCATAAACAAGCAAGCCAGCTCGTGGCTTACTCGGCTCA
>Ga0098033_1000407_pt1 | contig 19678 bp, 22 predicted proteins | sample 1_EtaG_FD_75049 | JGI IMG/M metagenome (GOLD analysis project Ga0098033, IMG submission 75049) | Marine viral communities from the Subarctic Pacific Ocean - 1_ETSP_OMZ_AT15124 metaG | ecosystem: Environmental > Aquatic > Marine > Oceanic | place: Pacific Ocean | collected 2015-01-07
ATAACCGAGCATGGATTAACCATCATACAGTGTGGAGACGGTGAGAACTACGAAACCACTCTAATGCACATCTCCGGTCAATGGATTTCATACAGTCAGAAACTACACATAAAGCCCGCGAAGGATGGAAGCTATGATATGCAGGGTCTAGGGTCTTCGATCACATACGCGAGACGTTACGGCATACAGGCGATACTCGGGATGAGTTCCCTCGATGATGATGGTGAGGCGAGTATGCAGAGGGGAGGTGGTCAGAAACAACAATCACAGAAACCATTACCGAAAGGGAACTGGTTGGAGAGAAAGAAGAAAGGAGAGATATGAAATGGTAGCAAAAACAGTAACAGTAGAAGTAGAACCCGAATTAATGAAACAAATAGAGGATTTAGCAGATTTATTTGAAACCTCTAAAGAAATTGGGATGAAATTAATCTTTCTGAATATTTTAAGTTCTCCCGATTACTTTCCAAAATTTGAAAGAGAATTATTAGAAAGAAGGATTGAAGCATTGGAAAAGTTAAGAAAGGATAAAATATCCCTTATCGATAATAAGATTAAGAGATTGCAAGATGGGATAAAACCGCTCTGTGTTGGTGACAAAATAGAGAAATTACAAGAAACAGTGTGCCCAATCCTCACAAATGAAGAACTCAAATAAGAAAGTATAACCAAATCCCTTCACCATTCTTTACAATAATTATAAATACTCTCTGAACATTACAAATACTGTGAAGGCTGCGTATTATAATGACTAAACTTACACCAAAGAAATTCATCACTCTGTATGTAAAGGCCAAACTAAAGGGCTTCCATACGGTACTGGACATATGTAGATACATGAACGTACGGTCCAAAACTACTTTTTATAAATTCTGGAATGATCCCGACATAAAGAATAAAATTGAACTAAAACTGAACCAAAGTCCAAAAGAGTTCAGTTTGGTTCAATCCGATCCATCTCTTGCAAGGGATATAGATAGGGCTCAAGAGGTACTGGATAAGAATTATGAACTGTTTCAGAAAGGTATCAGAAAGGCGGAAAAGGAAGAGGATTGGGATAAAGCGAGACAGTTAGCTATTAAAGCATTACAGATAGTAAGATCGGAATCTGATTATAAACGTATCATTCTCATGGTCGGTGGCGATGTTATTCAGAACCTCACGATCAATCAGATACAAAACCATCCACAATATGTTAATATGCATTCTCAAGCGATGAACAACGATTGGAGCAAGGATCTTGGATTACTCTGTGATAAATGCAGAGAGAGGATAACGAGGAAGTATTCAACGAGGAAGTATTCAGACGATGTGATAGATATAGAGGGAACAGATGAACCATGACGACAAATGGAAACGACAGGAAGTAAGGAAGTATCGGATATATCACAACCCTCAACTATTCGAAGCCTTCTTACTGTCTCATTTCCGCGAGTTCTTGAGGGAGGTGGGTAACTGGACCCTCTACCCTCCACAGCAGGAAGTAGCTGACCGTATCATCATTTCCGTATTCCGTGGAGACATTGCAGATATATTCGTACAGTTCGCCAGACAGTCAGGGAAGACCACGACAATGGGATGGATTGTATCATACATCACATTCTATTTCCCTAAGTTCTACCGTAAATCACTGAACTTCCCACACTCACCTATATCATTATCATTATCTAGATTCTCCCGCGGGTGTTGGTCCGGGATCTTCGCACCGTCATTAGATCAGGCGGATATCGCTTACGCTGCCACGAGACATATCTGTAATAGAATAATAAAAGGTGAAAATCTTGACATGGTTATCGATCGAAGTGATCGGATAGAGTTTCCCGATGGATCCACTATCTCCAAGTATTCCACATCATCCAAGTATCTGGAGGGTAGAGCATTACATCTCATCTATGTGGACGAGACACAGGATGTTACTGATGATATAATCCATAAGTCTATCGGGCCTATGGGAACGCATACGAGGGCTTCAACAGTCTACTCCGGCACAATGTCACTGCAACTCGGTGACTGTCGGTACTTCTATGAATCTCTTACGCAGGGTGAAGTAGAGGAAGATAACCTTTTCATTTATGACGGTTTGGAGTTCTGTAAACATAGCGAGGACTATAAGTTAACTTTCGAGAAACAAAAAAAGAAGTTGGGTCAGAATAATATCCTGTTCACCGGCCCGTATATGTTACAGTGGAACGAATCGGCCATATCGTTCACATCCAAACCGGCATTGATGAGATTGGCTAGAGACGAGAAGCGTATCACCAGACTCATACGCGGATCGGATAGGGTGCTGTATGATAACATCTATGCAGGGATCGACGTTGCCAAGTCCCCAGACTCCACCGTGGTAACTATCATGCAAGTGGTCAAGACAAAGGATTCCTACGAACTCAAAATATTGAACTGGTTCGAACCTCAGCTTATCCGAGAGTGTACGAACTACGAGATTCAAGCGGATATGATAATGAATTTCATATCGAACTATTCTCTGAGGGCCATCGCTGTTGACAGTCAAAAGGAGAAGGATATGCAAGGAGACGCTTTCTTTGATATGCTGAAAGGTCGGTTCAATGTATTCTGGCCTCGAACTCACCATTACTCTATCCACAGACCCCACCTAATACCACATAAATGGAACGCTTACAATCACTCCGATATGATGGGTCAGTTACATACAGAATGGCATCAGGGGCGCGTATCGTGGCCTGATGACCAGAGTAGAGAAGCGGAAAAGTTTAAGTCCGAAATGATTACTCTGGGCTATGAGTATCGGAACAACCTTCTACGGTGTCATCATCCAGACGGTAAGCATGACGATTATCCATCCTCACTGTGCATCTGTATCAGGGCGATAGGGCTGGATTATTTCAACCCCAACGCTATCGCAGAGTCTCCAAAGCGTGGGATATTGTCGTTCTCCGATGTGGGAACACGGTTGCCCGGTGAAGATTACGGTTTCATGGATGACGAAGTATATGATATGATGAGGACGTGATGAATGATGAGATGCCTCCGAGACTCCACACACGGACACATGAGGCAATCATGCTGTACTCTACTCTGTGAGCGATGCGGTTATCTGATGATAAAGAACAATAAAACAGGACAATTCGTACCTATGATGGAAGTGATTAAATGAGAATGTATAAGTCTATTAACTGGCACATACTGTTAGAATTGGCCAGAAAGAAAGCACACATAGAACCACAAATATTCATGGAACACAGGTGCAGAGATCAACGGGCCTGGAGGAAGTTCTTTAAACTGGCCCAATCATTCGGATTTAGTATCGGTGACTTCGTTTATGGTTGCCTGAACACCTATCAGAGTGTGTGTATTAATATGATGGTAGCAGAGGAATCAATGGACCCCGATGCTTATTGGTTTCCCGTGAATACTGTAGAAGGTCTCCAGATGGGATCTCATCTATTGGGGGATAAACAATGATATGTCCCTTATGCTCGACTCAGATGGTTCAGGTATGTTCTATCCTTAAGTGTCCTAATCCCGGCTGTATGCACATCATAAAGAGATTGCCAAAGCATCCATGTTGAAGGATAAATTATTTATATTCCAAAACCATAATTAACCCTGTGGGGATGCCAGATGCCTTCACATCTGAGGCTGAAGAGGGCTCCCGGGCGTCCGAGTAAGCCCAGCATCCCCCTTTTTTATTCTCATACTACATTTGGGGCAGCGTTCAGCATCGTCAAGTGTTCTACCTCCCATAACATCAATGTAATGGAATCCACACCAGGGACAACTATCCATAACACAACCTCAGATTATAGTAGGGATTCTCATCCATTCGGGAAGTCTCAACAGATCGGGAACCACGTCATCCATTCCCGGTATCTGGTCAAGCTTGGGCAATGGTGCAAGGGTCTTCTTGTAAGGTGTCACAAACCCGGTCCTGTTCAATGCCAACCAACATCTGCACCCTGGATGACTGTCCTCTGGAATACTGACCATTATGATATTGAACATCAACCCATTCCGAGGCAGACATATCTTTCTACACGCGCCAGGGTGAACTCTCCAGACCACATATCTATAACCAAGCTCATATCCGGTCTTCTTGTATGCCCAGTTGTAAGCCCTGCGAACCTCATTGAGTGCGATACGCTTGGCATTATCGGGAGTGACTTCGAACTTCTCAACGAGCTTCTTCTGTAACTCCTTCTTACTCCATCCCTCGTTTATACCGTGAGCGATGAGTTCCCGTGCTTTCCGTGTCTTACCGTCTGGAATGGTTTTGAGAGTAGAAACATTATTAACGGACCACTCAAGCACTTTTCTCCGTACTGGTCTGGTAGAATCAACATCAGTATAGAGTCTCTTTTCGATGGGGTCTTGGTTATCATCAACCGGGTCAGGGTCGGGAGGATTGAGATATTCATCGTCTTTCGCGGCCTGTCGTACATCCTGCATGGCCGCATAAATAGCCTGAAAAACAAAGTTACGGATGGTCATTACTCGACCCCGACTTCCTCATCCCACTTCTTCTCCTGTTCCCTGAACAATGCCTCACTCGGACCATAGGCCAACTCCCATTCCTTCTTCTCCCGTTTCTTCCTCTCCTCCGCCGTCTCCTCTATAAGCTCAGGGAAGTTCGGACCCATTCCACCTTCATCGTTCACAGATGCTTTCGGTTGAGTGAGCCCGGGTTCTCTCACGGGTATCTCACTACCACCTCCACCGAATCCATCACCAAATCCACCGCCCATCACCTCGTCATAATACTTATCTCCCCTCGCTTCACCTTCAGCATCATCAACCTTTATCTCATCCAGATTAAGCCCCATCCGTGCTTCATTGGATGTGGTCAATCCCTTCTCCCATATCTTCAGCTCTCTCTCAGCGTTCAGGTTCTCATCCTGTATGGCAACATCAACGAACTCCATATTAGGTAAGTTCTCAATGAATTCTTTTCGGGACCATCCAAGACGTAACGCCGCAGGTAACAGAACCTTGTAGACCACAGTGGTTCCGATATCAGACTGAAATCCTTTGATCTTGGTGTAGAACTCATTCATATTCATCTCAATGGTTGTCCGAGAACTCCCTTCAGGTATCCCTAGAACATTACGGGGAACGCCTAAACCAACTGATCTGTCATCACGCTTCAACTTGTAGAACTCCATCATCGCCCCCAATGCAGACCCCACCTCACTCTGGAACAATACATCCAGCCCCATAGCATAAACATCATCTCCGATTTTACGGCCCTGATTCAATGTCCTGATTCTCGTCCATTGTGCATCAGTCAAAGGAGGCGACCCTGGATGATCCTTGAATATCATGGGAGGTTTTACGATGGCATGACCAGCCATATACAGGTCTCCCTCTATAGCTCTGATATAGTCGATATCCCGTAACAATGCCATCAGTTCAGATGTACCGTAAGCGTTCTCATAAGGCACTGTTCGAGGTTGCCACTTGAATTGAACGATCTTATCAGTAGAAAATAATATCGGTTGTGCTTGGATTATCTGAGTATATCCATAGATGTTCCCGTAACCGTCCTGTCGAACTCTCATGGTGCAGGGGTCCAGAGATTTAATATTCGCCAATACTCCGGGCTTAGGGTCGAACATATCGTAATCTTCTTTTATCACCTCGGTCCCCTTGATATTGGTCACGGTCTTGGTTATCACATTAGGTTTCTGGTCGGGCTTACCATCTGAGAAGATCAACTCCAGCCAACCACTACCGAAACAGAGCATATTCCAGGCGATACTCGGTAATACATCCTTCTCAAAGTCACACTGCACCAGTTCAAAGACATCATCAATAAGCTTCATCATCTCATCGTGTTTCGGTGCTTCGTCGTCCACCTGCCACTTATAGCCCTTCTGGAGTGCAAGGTCCACCTGTAACTGCAATGACTTCTGGACCCACGGATCTGTCCGGGCTATCTGGCGATATAACCACAGGTCGGCTATCGGGTTAACTCCCCATATCTTCGTCCAGTAATCGTTATAAGTAGTATGCACCAGACCCGTTCCCGATAACGGTGGGACCTCCTCAAAGGTATTGGGTGTTCGCCAGTCCTTCGGGGCATCAGTCAGACGGATATCCATCTCAGGCGTTAATTCTCTCTGCGCGTCAAAAGTCTCAACAGTCTCCGATATTACTTCAGCATCATAAACAGTAACGTCCCGGACATCCTCAACAGGACTATCCTGAACGAATGATAACCACTCATCCATAGAATCACCTCTTAACTTCGTGTATATAATTTTAGGGGATATATATATTTAATGTCAAAGAATACAATTAATTATAAATATCAAATAACTATATATTCATTCTGCGTGAAGGCACAATTTACTACTATCTATTTATTTCCTTGGAAGTGCCTTTATGCCCGAAGTAGAAACCTCCACTCCCTTGAACTGGAAAGCCAATTTTGATGCTTCAGAAGAAGAGTTCGAGAAACCATTCAAAGATATCTGGGAGGAGAATGGGGAGAAACTACCTTTTGTTGCCATGATCGTCGATACTTCTCTCAATCGAAATGGTTGGGCAGTACCCGAGGACGAGCTGGACAGCATAGCCGCACAGGTTACAGATAACCAACTCAGGATTAACCACTCAAAGAAGGAAGTTCGGGATGTTGTCGGTAATTTCACAGAAGCTTCAAGAGTGGGGAACTCGATCACTGCAAAAGGGTTCATTGTAGATGAGGCAGTTGCCAGATTAGTTCATTCTAAAAGTGTTAATAACATTTCCATATCATCCAAAAAGCCCGATGACATATTGTGCTCCAAATGTGGCATATCCACCAGAGGAAAGAAACTCTGCGATGGTGGGCACAATGTTCTGAAGGGCGTGGAACTGGTGGAGATATCAATTGTTCCTACGGGAGCATATCCAAATGCCAAGATATTCTCAGCGAGTCTCGATGAGTATATGGCAAATCACGAACAAGACTTTATAGATGCAGGATGCGATAGAAAAAAGGAGGCTGAAAAGTTGGCCGAAGATAAAAAGGATGAAAAGAAAGAAGATGAAGAAGATGAAAAAGATGCCGAGGACGAGGACGAAGATATGGTCAAGGTTGTCAAAGCTCTGAGAGCAGAGAACAAGAAACTAAAAGAGGCGGCTGCAAAGAAAGCAATGGATGATGATGAGAAGGAGAAGAAGGATAAGGATGCGGCTCTTTTGGCGGAAAAGGAAGCTCTTGAAGCTGAGAACAAACAGATCATGGAAAGGCTCAAGGCTAATGTTGAACCCATAACCGGGGAAACGGTTAGTGCATCAGTAGAGGACGAAGGTAAACCGAGGGGAACCTTTGACGCACTGATGCAAGAATATGAGGACTTTGCAGCTTCACTCAATAATGTCCTTTATATGGATGGTGAATAGAATGGAAATAATTACAATGATACTGGTGTTCGTGGTCTTCTTGGTCATGGCACTTATAGCCACCCAACTCGTACAGTCCCAGAACTTCTATGAGTGGGAGGGCGATGACTGTGTTAGCGGTACGGTGAACGTGGCTCCTGAGAACTGGAGTATGTCGTTCATACCTGATGCGAATCAAACAAACCTATTCGCTGGCCTGATTGTTCAGAGATCAGTATTGACGACCGACAGAATGTCCATCGCTGGAGATGAATCTGTAACTATACTCGGGGTTCTTGCACAGGACCAGTTGCAGTTCCAGAATGGCACATGGGATGTAGTGAACCCGTTGAAAGTAGTCACCGCCGGATATATCAGACTTGCCATTGGTGAGCCTCTCGCTGCTGATGTGCCGTGGACCTCGGATGCAACTGGCAGGGCGAAACTGTGGACCGCATTCATGGCTGCAGGTGCGATGAAGGGAGTGACCAAATCACAGGGAACAGTGATCGGTGAGATTGTGGAGGCTCAGATAACTAACATCTAGGAGGGATAAGATATGCCAATAAACCCAACCGGATTAAGCCAAATGCACCAGAGAGGTGTCGCCTTCCCAGAACTCACACAGCAGGTCATCCAGACCCCATACGACATGACGGATTTCAGAAAGTTTCTGTTCTACCACAAACTCACGAAATCCAAAAGCGTGATATTCCCGATACACAGGGGATGTTCGACAGCACGAGTGGACCGAATAGCAGAGGGAACCCAGATCACCATGAACCTCGCTCCCATCGAGTCCATCGAGTGCGTAGCATATAAGATCGGACGTGGCTTTCAGATAACCTATGAGGTCCAGAGGTGGCAACAAATCCCCTATATCCAGGAGATGATCCGAAACATCAAACTGGAGCTGTATAACACAGTTTACGGGGACATAATGACCGCCATAGCCGCAGGCGTTCCAGCAGCCAATGTCATAGCCGCAGGAGGCAACTCACTCGGGCGTGATATGAACGTGGGAAACATTGCAGGAACCATCGGTCAGTTCGATATCCTTGCAGGAAAAAGGATTCTGGAAGAGAACTACAAGGGAGATTCTGTCGTGTTGCTCGTCAATCCGAGAGGACATGAACAGGTTTCAGCCCTCTTCCACTACAGCGACAAGGACGTGTACGGCGCAGGGGCTCCCCATGTGACTGGTCTGAGAGGTCGGATAGAAGGGTGCGATATCTATGTATCGAACCTCGTACCCGCTGGAACCGCTTGGCTCCTCGCAGTAGATCCACAATCATGGAAAGAACCGTCCAGTTATACGCCGATAGGGTTCTTCTTCGATGATGGTGGGATAAGGGCACTCAACAGACCGACACCTCACAGGGATGCTTTCGAAAGTTATTTCGTCTGGATATATGGAGTATGCATCACGCGAGGACATAACATCGTAGAGATAACCTTCACGGGTTACTCCTAGACAGTCATTGCTCGGGGACGCTTTTTAGTCCCCATTCTCTTTTTCTTTTTGGAGGGGAAGCAATGGTTGCCACACTCGCCGATATGATAGCGTTGATGAACGCCACCGTGACAGGTGTTGCACCTAACAGGACATTCTTATTCTTCCGTATATATGAGATGCCCGAAGCAACCGTTCAGATATATCTCGATATGGCTATAAGATACTGTAATGAACAGATATCGGCAGCTACTCAGACGGCACAACCTCTCGTATATGATGACCTTTGCCTTGTGGAAAGCTGTCTGAGATTAACAGATAATATCTATTCTGAGTATATGGCAACCGGATTCTCATGGTCTACACTTGCCGATAGCGTGAATACTGGCAATTACGGCCAGATGATACAGGGGCGGATCGCTCAATATACGCAGCAGAAAGAACACCTTTTATCAGTCCTTAAACTACGCTTTGACCTCAGCACACAGGATAATTGGGGTGATGATCCCTATGGTGTTATAAATGACAATTTCATCCAGACTGCACCTTGGAGGGGTTAACCAAATGCCACCGATGACGGCCAAAGATATCCGAGAACTCAAGGAAGACCTTCGGGAGGAAGCGGATCACCACATCCTCATAAAGATTCATGTTCATCAGAAAGTTCAGGAAAAGATAATAGAAGACCATGAGAAACGTCTGAGAATGCAACAGAGGGCCATAGTTGGAATATATATCATTCTTGCAGGTATGTTCGGAACTGCAACCATCACAAAAGGAGTGGGGTTGTGGTAGCACATGACTCTTCAGGTACACGAGGTTATGAGAGACCGGGCAAATGTATTACATAAATTCTATAAAGGTAAAACAGTCACGCTTATTTTCACCAAGGATTTCTTATCGAACTTCTATGGTGGCACTTCAAAGACGGTGTTAGAGAGAACCAACATAAAGGCCATAGTGGACCCCGTAACCGATCCAAAACCCTGGACCGATGTTGGATTCATGTCTGACTCCACACTCCATATGATGTGTTGGGAAGGTTTCGATGTTGAGATGTTGAACCAGTTCTATAAATCTGCACAATACGATAATATCAAAGTTGAAATAGATGAATTATTATACCGCGTAATGGAACTAAAATCCCCGGAATCATGGGATGGTGAACTCCCTTACTGGCATTTCCTCTTACAGAAGATAGAGACTCATGAGTGATGATATGTTCAAGTTCAAGTTGAGGGTTGAAGGGATAGTGGAGACTCAGCGGAAGCTCTTGATGAGATATAATGAGAAACTGGATGAGTATAAAGCATGGTTATACGATATCATGGAACGGACTATGTTCGAGATCAAGAACGAGATCCCCGGGGACGGTAGTGGAAAGACAGCCGATTCCATCTATATGAGAACCATTGAAGAGGGGCCAATGGCGGGAGTGGTTCTGATACTGACCAATTCTATGGTCATATTCTATCTGAACTTTGGCACTGAAGCACATGGGCCGGTAACAGCAAGAGCTCTCAGATTCAAAATAGGTGGAAAGGTTATTTTCGCCAAGTGGGTGCAAGGCGTACAACCTCACGGGATGATAGACAGGGCGGCGGGAGTTTTAAGGGCCGAGCTTGAAACGGCATGGGAGGTGGCCTGATGAATGTCACTGTTAACGAGACCATAGAGATGGTTATCGCCTATCTAGTGACCAAGGCCGTGGGTGTTGATGCTGACCTGACTAATGCCGCCGGAGTCACCTTCATATTCACTGGACCGAATGAGGAACGAGATAATAATTCCAAGAAGTTCATCACACTCATGTTCGAATATGTCCCACTGGAAGCCGAGTTGGGAGATTCAACGGCCAAATGGGAGATAACCCTCAATTTCATAATGGGCTATCGAATAGACGCCCGGAGTGTTGCTGGAACGGAGAAGGAGATCGGAGATGAGTTCTTTGAGAGATTCACCCGTTATCTCCGTTCCATGCAGTTCAAAACTTATATGTCTACACAATCCGGGGGGACGGTAATAGTTCCCCCTGGACAGATGAGCCGGGGGTGGCGTGACCTATTCGGCAAGGAGTTTGAAGGTGTAATGAAATTCAATCTTACTACGAAATTATGGACATTTATAAATACTCTTGAAGATATACCTTAAAGGAGAGATTAACATGGAAGCACGAAAAGCGGGTTGGCAAACCTATATCGTAATCGAGCGAAACATCTACTCGGAGAGTGCCTATTTCTCTAGTGGATGTAATCACAGAGTCCCCACCCTGGACGCAGACGGGAATATAGTTGCTCTGAATGGCGTAATATTCATATCCACGTCATACGGTGTGTTTCACCCTCATTATTCGTATGCCAATCTGATAGCACTATACCCCAACTTCGTGGGTTATGCTTTGAACCTCGATACAGGCGAACTCAGGTTCTACGATGGAACTCAGGTACTCGTGACCGACTTCTGGACTGCACAACAGAGAGCAATAGCCAAGTGTCAGAAATTCGATCTCACCAATAAAAGAACTCTGGATGTTGGGAAGGAATTGGGCCAGATGATGCCTTTCGACCTCAAAGCTCTCGGACACGAATACGATCTCACAATTGATAAAGCGTATAGTCGAAAGCGGAATAAATACCCCGTTGCTCCTTCCAGACTTTCACCGGTATTGGAACAGTTCGGGTTCCTTGGTCCAGGTGTAGTTGAACGTGATACCCTTTTGAAGCTCGTACAACCAGACCTTCAGGACTACTATCTGGTATTCCTCTATACTTGGGATGCTTCAGGGGACGCTAATCACATAGCCGACACAGTGGTCCTACCGTGTGTCAAATTCGAGCAGTACGATATAAACCCAGAGGTCGATAAAGTCACGCCTCTGAAACTGGTGGCTAAATCCACCTATGGTTATACGATACCGTTCGACCATCCGAATATCGAAGATTACACACCATCCACATAGGACGATGAGAGGGATGTTTCATGGAATGGCAGTATTCAGGGGAGAACGCTTATCTTTTACTACTGAAAAACCCCTCCTGTCCCACCAGAGATCCCACCTATGATTCAGGTGGTTCCAACCTCGTAAGCCAGAACGGGGTTGTATATGTCTCAACGTCCTATGCTTTTCCCTTTGATTCCTTCGGTAATGTTATCCGTTTCTGTCCGCCTATTGCTGGTGGCTTTATTGGAATAATAATAAACATGGACACGGGGGAGGGAAGGATATATGACGGTTCCCAAGGCGTTGGGATAAATGCCGATCCTTCAATACACTACACCGTCCCGCAAGCAGCCATAGGACTGGTCAAGTCCTTCGATATAAGCATCACCAAGAAACTCCAGTCTGATGGTGAACTCGGTCAGATGTATGTCAACCACCAACATTCCGCAGGATTATTCGATTATACTGTTAATCTCAATAAGGTTGCGATTGATAGAACTAAAATGTCCGCAGGAGATAAAACGTCCCCGGCCCTTGAACAGTATTCTATTTTCGGTCATGGTCTTGTAGAACTGGATGAGTATGTTCGACAGTTGGAATCTGATTATTATATCTGTGTTCTATATATCCATGACTTCTCAGGCGATCCCGCGAATGTCGCTCAGAACTTCGTGTTTCCGTGTACTGCATTTGAGAATATCAAGATCGCTTCGGCAACCGAGAGGGTGATAAACCTCACCGCAACAGGTAAACCCACTTACATGAGGTCAGCGCCATTCGATACAATACTCAGTAATAACCTTGCGTGGTCTCCCTTGGAATGCGAACCCGTTGAATTGGTGGTTGAGAACACACAGGACGCATTATTCAGGGTGGGTGATGGAGGAGGACAGGAAGAATGGATCGGCGAAGTTATCACGACAGTAGGGGCCTTTAACCTTTATGCCGTGGGAGTCTGGATAAATAACATAGATTTAACGCCCGCGTCCATGATACTACGTTTATATAATGTTCCAAATGGTGCGCTGATAACCAGTTCTAATACTATAGATTATGGCGATATATCTACGGGGGTCGAAACATTATTTTATTTCACCCTCCCGGTTTTAGCTGCCTTAACAAACTACTTCGTCACTCTGGAAACGACAAGCGACAGTGGAGTTAATGCGACCTATTGGATACAAGGAAAGAATGCTTTTGGGGCGGGTAACGCATGGGGGAAGGTTGGTCCCGCGTGGCCGCCTGCAGGGGCTTGGGCTGCTCGGACGGATTTCGACATAAGAATGACCTTATACGGATGTGAGCCCTAATGGAGAATGCATGGTCCTCTCAGAATGCCTTTCTCATTATCGAGCAGAACGATGCACAGTGTCCCGTTCTCGATCCTGATGGTCTCACCCCACTCGGAACCGGAGAATATACTTTCGCCAATGGAGTGGTATATGTTGGTGGTGTTCATCCGGCCCCTTACGATTCATTCGCCAACTTCATCATAGCATTCCCCAACTCAGTAACGTGGATATTTGATGAGGACACTGGCGAGGGCAGATATTATGATGGCACTCAGGCAGGAGACGACGCCCTGTTCTGGCCCCCTGAGAAACGGGCGATAGGGAAGTGTCAAGCATTCAAACCCTCGGTTGTCAGACCCCTGGAGTTCCAGAATGCCGTGGGTGACATGAGGGCCGTTGATGTAATTGAAGGAACCTATGAGACGAATGTATCAATGGATAAGACCATGATCGATAAACGACGATTGGACATCCCCATTGAAAGTTCGGGGATGGACTCCTTATTCGGGTTCATGGGTGCGGGACCACTTGAGAGGGAATTATACGAGGTCGGCGTCCGTAATCATAACTATCTGGTTATTCAATACATAAAAGATCTTTCGAGTGATATTGACAATGTTGCAAGAGCCCAAATATTCCCATGCACTAAGTTCGGTGAGATACAGCCACAATCCACAGAGGGTAGAATAATAAGATGTACTCTTCAAGGGAAAGCGACTTATATGAAAAGTGTTCCAAACGATTCCCTGAATATTGATACCTACACTCAGGTTGATATATTTGAACCATGTGAGTTGAAGGTATTGATAGATAATGCGGGGGTGAACCTCGGAACGATAGGTCAACAAGGGGGGATAGAGAAATGGGAGGGTCAAGAGTGGACTACTGGAATAATTATGGGTTTCGACACTTGCACAGTATATCAGAAATTTAGTTCAGTTGTTTTGACGCCCGCTGATATTGTTTGTAGGATATACGCTATGGCCGGGGGGATTCCAGTTGGCCCTGCACTACTCACCTCCACACAATACACTCCGGCACAAGTACAAGCATCCGTATTGGCAGGAATAAATCATGCTTTCGAGTTTCCTGCAAGACCCCCTCTATTTGGAACATATTTCGCATCCCTTGAAACTGTAGGTGCTTCACCAAACAACAATTTTTATGAACCATTATTTAACAATGCAGACCCATATGCTGCTGGTAATAGGTGGGTTGCCACAAATGCACCTTGGGCAGCTCTATCAGTTGCAGATTACGCCGAGGTGGCTGGAACGGACCTGAGAATGGAGATATGGGGATTGAAAGTATAAGGAGAATTAGAAATGAGTATAAATGTGAGTGATGCAATAAAGAAGATAGTAGGAGAACAGAAAACAATATCTCTTGCAGGATCAGACATAACTATTTATCCTCTGACATATGCCGAATATTTAACGGCCCTTGAGATGGCCCCAAAAGCCATATACTCGATGGAAGAACTGGAGGAGTACGAGAAAACTGGACATCTCCCGGTAAAGACACCAGATACAGAGGTGACAATCGCAGCCATTAAACAGGAACTTTACGTTATAGGAGTCACCCTTAAAAAGAACGATCCGAACTTTGATATCAAGACCCTTCAGGAAGATATGAGGATATTCTATACATTCGAACCACTGTTTGAGGAAGTCTGGAAACTATCATCTCCAAGTGCTGAGTTGATAAAAAAAAAGGATTCAGTATAGTTGAACCCTTCGAATGTCTTCCAGAATGGGCCAATTTATCCTCCAATGAGGTGTTGAAATCACCTGCACCTCGTATCTGGTATCAGTATGAGAGATGGATGGAATGGATACAGTACATCAAGAAGGACGTACTTCAAGATGATGAGACAATCATAGATGAGGAGTTCGGAGATGAATGGGAGGAAGCGACAGCACCCCCACAATGGAAAATAGACCAAATAGCCGGGAAGAAAGAGAATGCCTGAAACACTCGATGACCTGTTAGTTTCCCTCGAAGCGGAGGATGATAGTAATGAACTAGTGGACTCGATGAACGCCGTTGCCAATGTCGGTCAGTTTCTGTCCCGGTCCATGAATGTATCTATGGGGGCGCAGATAAGGCTTACGCAGACAAACCTCGATCTGGTACGCTCCATAAGGGCCAAGCGTGATGCCAAGCGAGAGATGAACCGATGGAAACGGAGACATACTGAACTGGACATCGAACAGGCCAAGTTGAATGTCAAACTCATTGAGAGACAGCGGTTATTGACTGCACAGGGTAATGTATTCCTCGATATCCAACAGGCGAACCTTGACAAGAAAAAGGCGTTGAGAGATGTTCAAGTGGCACAGTTTGCCGCTAATGACAAACATAGGAAGATGAATGAGAATGCCTTTGATGCTGAGTTGCAGGGAAACATTGCACTCCACCAAGCAAGACTCACACAAATTCAGTTGGGGATGGAGATAGGTGTTTTAATTACGTCCATTACAACCCTCGTTGCCGCAAGATGGGCCTGGATAACAGCTCATCTAACTGCCGAGGGGATAGCTACCCTTGGTACGGCGGCGGTGATAGGTGCAGTCATAGTGGCATCCTCGATAGTCGCAGTGAATGTATTAACCCCTGAAATGCCGGAAGCACCGGGGGGACAGACGGAAGTGGGTCAGGTTCGAAGGATAAAGAAGGGCGGTCCAATGTTCGTTCATAGTGGTGAGGATATCGGAACCATAACAGAGGAAACCAATGATGTAATGGTCAATATAAACACTCCCAATATAGGAGCAGAGTCTTTCATAGGGATGGAGAACATATTCTCGGAGGTGTTCGCAAGTGGCTGAAAAAACAGAACACGTCATCCTTGATGCACAGTTCAAGGCCGATATGAAGGAAATGAAAAAGGCCATGAACGCCATCGCCAATGTCGGCAATTTCGTTGCCTCCTCATTTACAAGAATAATAGGCGTGACACTTCAATTAGAACAGAATAACTTCGGTCTTATTCGTTCCATGAGGGCTGTTAGAGATGCTAAAAGGGAACTGAACCGGGAGTCACGCAGAGGATTTGAACTCGATGTTGAACAATCGAAATTAAATGTTCAGTTGGCAGAACGTCAAAGGTTATTAACGGCTAGAACCGGAAGAACTCTGGACGTTATGCAGGCCAATTTAAATGTCAAAAAGGCCATACGAGATGTCGATACTGCTCAATTTGCTATTGATGATAAGACCAGAAAGAACCGGGAAGCCCTATTCGATGCTGAGACACAATTGAGACTCGCACAGGACCAGAGGAGATTGATGATGATTCAGTTGAAGATACAAATGGGGATATTATTCACCACCTTTATTGCATTGATAGCCGCGAGATGGGCCGACATTAAAGCCCAGTTCGTTTCGACAAGTCTTTTAACAAAGGGAGCGTTCATAGGGGCTGGGATTGCCATAATAGGGGCTTCCATTGCTGCGGTCAATGCCCTTACTCCCGATATGCCGACCCCTCCCGGTGGACAGACCGAGGTCGGTCAGGTAAGGCGAATTGAGAAGGGAGGATTGATGGAGGTTCACACAGACGAGATAATCGGGAGACCCGGACCTGCAAGGAACACAACCACTTCCACATCATCCGCTGTAATAAACATTCAATCTTCCGGAACCACTCCGAGAGATATCGTATTTGAACTGAAACGGCGTTATCTCGGGCAACACTCAACACAGTTATACACTCCAAGGGGGATAATGTAGATGGCCTATGACCCAATATTCACACTAACTGCAAACGGTACGACAATTCATTGGATCGCCAGACCTCCAGAGATAGATTATGAGTATTTTCCAAGGTCTGCAAAACATTCCATACCAGGAACCATCCACAGCATCAGACAGATGCTTGGTAGCGATTCCACTCAATATGCTTTTAAATTCCTTCTGCACGACATCAAACTTGTCTACACATCAGGGGTAATAGTTGCCACAGATCCACAAGAGGTTTTCTTTGTATTATTGGAATGGATGCAGTCTGGAAGAACCTGTGATTGGATAGCTGATGAAGTCACCCAAGGTCTCGGAGTGGTATCGTTGGAAGTGAAGATAGTGGGATTGAGGAAAAAGGAAGTTAAGGGAACCGTCCATAAATACGAGGTAGAACTGGTTTTGGAGGCGTATTGGAGTTGAAAGGATATATTCCTGAAGGTTCATACTACCTTCTGCGTGAGATGTTCGAGAATGAGGTTCTAGGGACTACGCTGATAAATTGGACTGGTGAGACCAATGTTGCTATAATAGAGCATCCAGATTCCGATTCATTAGACCCGCATAATTATTTCAATAAGTATACTGCCATTGAAATGCAGCACAACAGTTCTGCGACCCATAGAACCAGATTACCGGACGTGAATGATCTAACTCAGGTATTAACGGGACTCATACGCGTGGATTCTGGGAATGCCAATGCGAGTAAGTTCAGGGTAAGAGCCAGAGACACCGCGGGAAATGTCATTCTAGGAATGGGAACAACAAAGACAGGCGGGAATGTCTACCCCCAATTTAACGGTGGAACTGGAGGGGGATGGGTACGAGGAAACGATGCCATCACAGAGGACATATGGCACGAACTGAAGGTATTCATCCACAATGACAACTCTCCGACACCTAATAGAATTGAATTTCAGTTTGATGGCCACAAGGTATGGTATGATGGGGGATTAAATCGTTATACCCGAGACAAGACCCAGGACGAAGAAGTCAAAAAGGTGAATGCCAAAATAAGTTATATCGACATAGTGTCCTCCAATACTACTGACGGAGACCTTGGTTATTGGTCGGCATTCGTGATAAAGGAATGGGCGGATCAGGCCAACGAATGTCCCGAAGGATTGCCTTATCTCCAATCCTTAGTAGAGGCAAACGATAAGGCGACATACTGGAAACTCAGGAACATACAGGAACAGTTATCGACAATTGAATCAGTTAATGAGAATCCGGTCTGCAATTACTCTCTCGCTCCATTGGACATTAACTCCTTCATGGAGAATTTTACACTTGATGACGATGATGGAGAATGGACCCATGTTTCATTTGATAGACGATTCAGAGTATTCAAACAGCAATCCACTTACATCATGCACGGGTGGCAGGCTGAATCACTACTCGGAAACCCTGACCGTTTGGTTGACTCACTGGTCGATTTTACGGCCCTCGGTGTGGCAATCGGGGATAAGCTATGGATATATAAGAAAGGAGAGGCCATAGACAATCCTTTCGAAGTGACCTCTATAATTTCTGCAACCACCTTGGAGGTCACCCCGGATATATCGGATGGTGTTTCAGATGTGGATTACATCAGTTACCACATATGCCGATCCCTTCCGCAGATAGAGGATTCGGCCCTTGGAGACTATATTTTCAAAGGTCAGTTAAAGGGAAGGGATTATCAATGGAATGACAGCACTTCTCTGGACATTACGGCCCTTGGAGACCTCTATATCGCCATTCAAAGACATCTAGGATGTCATGGAACCCGTTACTATCGGAAAGACCTTGATGATGCTTTAACGGGACGGTTCCGATATGATAGTGTCCCCGGGAGTAGCGAGGCCGATCAGATAGTCTCAGGACTGTCCATAGTGGCTTCTCAGATACTTGAAGGTCTCGATATCGGGAATTATGCGGGAATGCTCGGGTACAGGCTCATAGATATCAACGGTCCTGATGACAGGGTATTTTTCTATCAGGCATTTCAGAGGAACATACAGGACACTACCACGGACACCCAGGAAGCACCAATTACAAAGCAGTGGGGAAGTGAACAGAATCTCTATGAGGCCATTGTCTCTCTCTGTGATACTCTGTTCCTTCAGATGGATTGCTACACAGACGATGAGTTCAGGGACGAAAGGAAACTATTCTTCAGAGATCGGAAACTTATCGAAGATACGCCACTATATGATTTCTGGGTTGGTGAACTATATCCCGCCAATTTTGACATAACGGAGACGGAACGGCCCTTGAAATCAGTATCATTCAACAAAAGCACCCGCGAATTTATCGACAGGGTTATGATGCTCGGTGCTTCCGATCCGGACACTGGGATAATAATGGGTGATGACCAACCACCCAATCAGGAATTTACAAACCAGACCCGTGAGGTTATCCGGGAGAATACTAACATACTGGACCTCAATTTGGTCAGACAGAACGCTATTGCTATGTTGGCAGCACTCAACAGGAAACCACTTGAAGGAGACCTGATGACAACAGCGATGTCCCGACAGGAAACGTGGTTCGATGGAATATACCTCGATGATAATGATGTCGAATCCTACTATGAGAGGCAGTCCCTTAATGCTGGCGGTTACTTCATGGGAGATAGTGATTGGTTCACCAATCTCACAGCAGGGGGCGAGAATGAAAAGGACAGAACCTCTCAAGGACATCTACATCGTCGGCCCTTCTCACCTGTGGGAGAGGTTGGAAGGTTGAACTTAACGGCCACCAAAACGGAGAACTTCATTATCAACTCCAAAACCTTCACCTCGTCGCCCGGTGCTGGGATGGTGGTGGCGATTGAACCGGATCAGAATCCCTTTGAGAATGCCAAGTTCCAGACAGGCATAAAGCGAGAGATAGAATGGACAAAGCAACAACTTGGAGCCG
>Ga0098033_1000411_pt1 | contig 19627 bp, 22 predicted proteins | sample 1_EtaG_FD_75049 | JGI IMG/M metagenome (GOLD analysis project Ga0098033, IMG submission 75049) | Marine viral communities from the Subarctic Pacific Ocean - 1_ETSP_OMZ_AT15124 metaG | ecosystem: Environmental > Aquatic > Marine > Oceanic | place: Pacific Ocean | collected 2015-01-07
AAGAGGCTGTGGCCAACTTCTCAGATGAGGATCTCACAGAGCACATCCTTGAAGGACTTGGCATCGAGAGGTTCATCGATGAGGCGTAATCTGAACAAGCTTCTCATTGAGATTACAGATCCAGTCACAGAAGCACTCAATGCCCACAGGGGAGTATTCGGGGCGAACCTGACAAGTGCTGTAGAGCAACTCATGGAGAAGAGGATTGCCCTTGCTGACATGTTGACCAGTGCGTTGTCTCAGCAGCGTCACTTCGATTCTGTACGCACAGAGACGATGCTGGACCCAGAGTTCCCATCTGTTTACTTCACAGTGCGCTCACCAGACGGCCGTATGCAACCAGAGTCACGCATTGCCGTCAAGGCAGACGGTGGCTTCTACGTTGACTTGAACGCTGCTCAAGAAGTCAGAGAGGTGGCTATGACGATCGTGCGTGAGGCCATCAACATGGGCATGGCACAACAGAAGACAAACGAGATCAAGGAGATTGCAGCTGAAGTGACGCAACTCCTCAATGAAGACGAAGCACAAGGGTAACTACATACGAGACCCTTTGTTTGGAGAACAAGCAAAATGCTAATGAACGGCAACACTGCCACAAAGAGTACGATTCCTCTTCTTAGAGAGGCGCCAGAGCCTTTCCGCTATGAAAAGGAAGAGAAGGACGGCCGTTTGTTCCTACGAGGCATCCTTCAGAAGTCAGCGACACTGAACCAGAACAAGCGCATCTATCCGCACGATATTTTGTTCAGAGAAGTGAACAATTATCAGAAATTGATAGAAGAAAGAAGGAGCCTAGGAGAAGCAGATCACCCAGATTGCATTCGCAAGGGTGCGAAAATACTGACAAAATCAGGATGGAAGAAATTCGAAGATATTTCAGATCGTGAGTGGGTCGTCACCGTCAATCGTGACACAAACAAGCTTGAGGTCCAGCAGATCTCTGGCAAAATTGACCAAGTATATCGTGGCGGGATGTATCGGTTCAAGAATATGCACATCGACACCATGGTAACACCAAATCATCGTTTCTGGGTTATCGACAGGTACGGCAATGGTTCGTTTGCAACAGCGCAGGAGATCTACGAGAACCGAAAGAGGTTTGACAAGAGCTATATTCCACGCCGCTTTGAGTGGGATGGCAGTCCAGAGCACCAAGGAGAGAATCCAGTCGCATTCACACTGCCAGGAATTCCAAAGGATCGATGGGAAAAGCTGCCACATGCCGATAGGGATAGGTTTGCGCAGCCACTGAAATTGGATGCAACCGACTTCTGCTCATTCATGGGCATCTACTTGTCTGAGGGCTCTCATTCCAAGTCTGGCGGGAACTCCAACTCCATCTACGTCTACCAAAACGAAGGAGATGTGGCCAATGAGATCCGGGGCCTTCTAGACAGAATGGGCGTCATGTGGTCTGAAACATACACTGCGAATGAGCATAGCGGAAAAACCAGGGTCACATTCCATGTTCGAGATGCTAGGTTGCAAGAGTTCCTTGATCCTCTTGGATGTGCCTGGGAGAAGTACGTTCCGCAAAAAGTCAAGGAACTACCCGGCAACGTGCTCCAGCATCTGCTGGACTGGTATCATATGGGTGACGGAAGAACCAGACACTGCGAGTTTGGTGTGGCGAAGGAAGTGTTCTCCACTTCAAGACGCCTTATTGAGGATCTGCAAGAACTTCAAATCAAGGCAGGGGCATCCGGCAACATTCACACACGGATCCCGGTCGACCGCAAGATCGAGGACAGAATCATCCTCGCAGAAAATTCAAGACCATTGCACATTTTGCATTTCTCGAACAACCGTGGAATGTACCTTACTGAGCGATGCATGTCGATTGAGAAAGTCGACTATGATGACAGGGTGTATTGTGTCACGGTTCCAAACGAAACCTTCTTCGTTATGGATGAGGGCAAAGTATATCTGAGTGGAAACTCCAGTGTAGTTGAACTGAAAAATGCAAGCCATCTTATCACAAAAACATGGTGGGAAGGCAATGAGCTTTGGGGGCAAGTGGAAGTTCTTGATACACATCATGGAAAGACGATTAAAGCTCTGGTCAATGCTGATGTTACGCTTGGCATCTCCAGTCGAGGAGTTGGCAGCACGGCCCATATCAATGGCATCGACGTCGTCCAGGACGATTTCATGCTCATCTGCTGGGACTTCGTGTCTGAGCCTTCTACCCCAGGAGCATTCATGTTCAAGGAAGGTGTTGAGGTTCCACGAGCACTCGTCGAAGGCAAGTTCTTCAACGAGAGCGACATGATCTACCGTGAAGCCAACAGGCTTCGGGCTATCTATGATCGCATTCGTTCGGAGGAAGCATAATGAAGATCACGAAGACAGAGCTTAGAGAGCTAATCAAACAAGTGCTTGAGGAAGGCTCTCGAAAACCACATGGGCCAATTGTTCCAAATCAAGCCGAAATAAGTCGTGCTGATAGCACAGAGGAAATTGGCCAATACACTGTTGTCAAAAGGCCGCAGCCTGACGGCTCAATACTTGTTGCATTGGTAACAGTGCCTGATGGAGAAGTGGTGTACAACTTCTTCGAGTATGTTGATGCTTCGGAAGATGTAGGTGTTGCGATCAAGAGCCTTCTTCGGGGTCTTGATAAGTTCACTGGAGTTGTGTCGCCAATGGCATACAAGTCTCGTGATAGAAATGCAAGGAAACAAGCGCTGTCACGAAGGCTTGGCGAGAATTCACTTTTGGAGCAAGAATCTCCATATGGAGATACGCCAAGCACACCTGATGAATGGATTGACAGCTTCTTCGAAGCTGTTGGAAGCATTTACATTTTTAGAGCAGATGGAAAGTTCAATGTGAAAGCAAGCTTCATGAACAAGTTTGCTGGAAGAGCGAGCGGTCATAGATATGATACCGCAATGGTTGAGGCAATCGTTGCCTCATGGGAGTTGCTCAACAAGCACATGCAAACGCATGCGGCGAGAGGCACTGAGGCAGATGGAAATGCGGCTGAAATCCTTGATCGTTGGAAGAAGGCATTTCAGGGAAATGTGCCTATGGCGGAATTGAGGAGCATTGTAAAAGAAGCACTAGCTGAGGCTTACCCACCTGATGTGAGACCAGATCCGCCTGATGCACAACTGGACCCACCAGAATACTGGGATGGCGCTCGGCGCCCTGGTTCCCTAAGGCGTGACCCAGACGATCCAGACGATGGTGATGATGACGCTGCTCATCACAGATGGACCGGTTTTAATTCGACCGTGATCGCGGTGACGCCAGCGATGGTCCAGCAGCGCGCGTTGAATAAAATTGCGCCCAAAGTCTCATTGACCACAGATGAGGCTGCGACGATAATGAGTGCCTTGGAGATTGCGATTCAAGATGCAAAGTATGCCAATACGGATCACAGAGTATTGGTCCCCAACCATAAGGGGTTGGTCGAAATTAAAGATGAATTCCAATCGAAGTATGATTCAAATGTTGGTGAAGCGGATCGTAGTATTTTGGCATACCTTGGCAGGGCACTGGAATCCTTCAGTGCCGCGATATACTACACGGGTTGGCTCGTTCACGAGGATGAGAGGAAAATCGCAAAGCAGAAGAAGAATGCTCTCGCTCAAGCTACCAATTTGATAGCCGCCAGGGTTAAAAAGAGATGACGTGAGGATGTAGAAGTGAAAGTGTCGATGACAGAACTGAAGGAGATGATTCGGGAAGTCATTGGCTTTTCCCCTGATCCGCCAGCCAATGTTCCGATGTGGGATACACATGGCCCATTCGATGAGAGTGGCAAGAGAAGGTGGAGCTACACGAAGAACGTTGTGACAGGAGAATACCACATTCTCATCGTTGAGAATGGCGACGGCTCTTGGTCGACATCGTTTCACGTGAAGAGTGACAGAGGTTCGATGAACATGGAATCGACCAGACCTAAGTGGGAAACGGCATTGGCAGATGTGTATTTCAGCGCTGAGTCATACGTAAAGAACATGGAAGACGGGCTACGTGGCCTTGGACTTGGAGAGCTTACAAGATGACAGACTATAGCGGAATCCCACAGGCATACGAAAATGGTGATCTGTATGCAATGCCAGGAATCCCATATGTGGTTACCACGACGGTATCCAGTTCTCTTCAGACGAGGATCGTCGCAACAGCAGGGACTGGTTCTATATCTGAGCTTGTGTTTCCTAGCCTCACGACCTTCTTTGTCTTGACAAACACAATGCCAAGTGGGACAATTGGTGGAAACATCAGAGTTGGATTCTCTCCAACGGGAATCACCGGTTCAAACAACAACTACTTCACAATGTCTCCGCAGCAGACGATTTCTTTGGAGCTTCGCACTCCATATCTCTATTTCTCAGGGTCGAACACGGGATCCTTTGAGTTGATTGCAGGCATGTCGAATGCTTGGATTCCAAATAGAACATCATTCCCAATCGCCAGTGGTAATCTGGCTGGAATTGGGTAATATCAAACACAGCAACGGTTAAAACATGCGTATGCCAAAAGACACATTCCGGTACCTCGTAAGAGAGAGCTTGATGGAGATCCTCGAAGAGGATGGCGAACTCCTTCAAGAGTTCCTTGAGCTTGCACGAATCGAAATCGTTCGTGCCGTGGCTGCCGACATTCGCAAGATGATTCAAAGACGTGCGCCTCGTGCAGCAGCCCCACCACGCCGAATGCAACCGCCAATGAGCGAGGATGATGGTGGAGGAGACGGCGGCGACGGTGGAGATGACGGCGGCGATTATGGAGACTCTGATTACGGAGACTCTGATTACGGAGCCTTCTTCGGAGCTATGGATGGTGGCGGATACTACGATGATTACGGCATGGGCGGCGGCGGAGGTGGTTACGGCGGTGGCTATGGCAATCCTGCTGCGAATGTTGCTGCACGCAAGGGAGCAGCACGCTTCTTCGAGGGTCAGACATACGGCTTGCTCGGAGAAGGATTCGACCCAGAGAGTGCAGATCAGGCATTCGGTTCGGCTGTTAATCAAGCCAAGATGGCTGCTTCGCAAACACGTGGGTTCATCGACCCGAACGAGTTCCGCACACAACAGCAACAACAGGCGCCTCGCCCAAGACCAGCAGATATGGTAGGTCCAGCAGATAGGCAGCTTGATGAGATGCTTGGAACAGAGCCACCGGCACCACCAGTGCCAACGCAGGCCCCAAGGCCTCAGCAAGGCATCCAGGGACAACAGCAGCTGACACCAGAGGCTATCATGGAATCGATGGCCATGGATGCGGTTATGGGAGACGACTTTCTTCCACAGCCGCCAGCGCGTCAAGGCCCAATGCAGATGGGTGGTCACTATGCCAACATTCTCAACCAAACATCCCCTGGTGGCCCACGAGCACGCCTTGACGCCATGGCATCCGGACAAGCAATGATGCACATGTCCAATGACCCATTGTTGAACAAGGCAAATCTGGACAAGCCTGTCGGCGAACTAGCACCAGTGCTTGGCAGAGCAAGGTCCGAAGCAGCGCCTCTTGCATTCCATGGAAACCCGGAAGCTGTGGGCGAAGACGGCAAGCCTCTTCTCAGCCCAGATGACCCAGAGTTCAACGGAGAACGGAAAGGTCGCTGACGAATCGTGAAACGTATGATTGGGTCTAGTTACGGTTGAACCCACCGTATCATGGAGACTGGTTCATATGGTTGATCGACGTCGCCCCTTTGCTCTTTCTGTTCATTCTGAAGTGAACGACCGTCTTGATTGTATGTTCCCAGATTCCGCTGCGAACGTGAATGGGCTTGATGCGTTCAGCCCATTGGAGACTGGTGACAACGAATCTTCGAACCTGAAGGACGAAGAAGCCAGAGGCCCAATCACTTCATTCACACCAGAGATGGCCGACAATGAAGATGGCTTGGAAACGGTTGATGGCTTCAACTTGACCCCAGCTGAAGCTCCTTGGGATCCGCACTCGGCATTCGGTGGTTCAGCTGGAGATCCAGGCATACCTGCTGAAGCTGATGGTTTCGATGAAACCAAGCTTCCAGATCGTTATGCAAGAACTCGCCAGCCTCTGCCGAACAGCCCCGCAGTCCAGGCAGCGATTGAGAATGTGCGTCAAGGTTTCCCAGATCGGCCAAGGCCTGACTTGAGAATCATTAGGTCAAACGACCCTGCTCCGACAGATTCTTGATTCATGTTTGTGTTGTGAAGTCATAGTTACCGGTTAGCACTTATCCAAAGGTAGCACATGGCACACAGCAATCGTCGAGACACACGCAAGCCACGTCGTGAAAAGCGTGACAAGGATGCGCTTGGGCCTCTTGAAGTAGAGGTAGACCGACCGGAAGATCTTGGCTCTGTAGAACGAGCGATGCGTCGTTTGAATCGTATGATCAAGAAAGACGGAATCTTCAAAGAAGTCATGTGGCGAAGACATCATCGCTCCAAGCGAGAGAAGAAGCCCAAGTATTTCGGCAAGTGAGTGATCCAATTCTGTTTGGTTCGCATTCTTGCTGCATAGTTACAGGTTGACTGACCTCGCTATTTGGTGCGTGAAAGCATGAGCACAACTTTCCGTGAAACTCTCGCCGACGTGAAGAAGTATCGTGAGCTTCTTGAAGATCAAGCTCGTGAAGCGGTACTTGAACAGGTCGGTGATCGCATTCGGCTGTTCATTGATGCACGTCTGAACCAAACAGAAGACCAGCTTGCAGAACAGCAAATTGGCGTTACTGGTCCAGGCGGATTCCCGTACCAAGGAGAAGAGGTTGTCGCTGACACTTCTGATCTTACCGGCCCAGAAGCATCCACACCCCCAGGCGTCATGCAGCCAGTTGTTGCAACTGGTGATGCAGTAATGGGAGGAACTCCTGCGGCTGGAGACGACGCAACCGTTGCAACGGTTCTCGATCTTGACGCAGTTGAGGCAGAGGCAGAAGTCGCAGCAAGCGCCCCTGAGGTTCCATTCAGTGAAGTACCGGATACACTTCCTGACACAGGGCCAGTGGGCGACGCAGTTCTCGCACAGACAGAAGGCGAGCCATCTCCAGAAGAGATCGCAGCTGATATCGGTGCAGATGAACTAGATGTTGCTGCCACACCAGAGTTCGATGAGGACTTGGTTCAGATCGTTGAGCCAGAGACACTCGTCGGCGCTGAAGAAGAAGAGGACGAAGACGTTCTCACAATCGACTTTGACGAAGAAGAAGACGAAGATGAAGACTTCATCACAATTGATGCAGCAGAGTCTACGTCACCGGAAGCACGGCTAGCACGCCGGCTTCGCAGAGAAAACAGTTCTGCAATAGGTACCGAGGAATCGGGGCCAGATGTATATAACCAACTCAGCAGCGTAGAGTCGCTCTATGCGCAGCTTGTCGAATCTGACGATTTGGTCAGTCAAGTCAAGCAGTTGCGCATGATCCAAGAGACTCTCCGGGAGAATCAAACTCTGAGGGACGCGATCAAGCATGATCTCGCCGCTGGAAAGGTTCGGGTAGATGAATTCAGAGCAATCTTCAATGTTTCTCTGAGCATCGAAGCCGACTTGCGCAAGCAACTCGCTATTTACGAGTCTACACGCCTCGACATTGTCGAAGACGACGCTGGAAGCCAAGTGGCTGCCATTGTTGAAATTGATGATGTCATCGACCACTTCGGTGGAGGACATGTGGCGGACAAGACAGTCGTAAGACGCAACGAAACAACCGGACCTATGACAGCAGACGAAGTCGTCTACGAAACAGATTTGGAAGTTGACGATTCAGCAACCGCAGAATTGGCTGAATCAAACAATCCGCAACACAAGGTTCTCTTGGAGGAGACAAACACAATGTCGGACACGCGAAATGAAGAATACATCGAGATTGACAAGAATGAACTCAGGGAGGCGCTGAAGCGCCTTTCGAGACGACGTCGTCTTTCCGAGATGGAGCAGCCTCAGGCTGGAGACCCAGGCACGCCGCCAGAGCCACTCGTCAATGATGGCCTTGGTGACAGCGATGCATGCATGGACCACGTCACGGATGGCGATACGCTTCCTGACACGGCCGTGACTGATGACCCAACCGAGGTTGAGGCAGCAGACTACGCAAAAACTTCTGCTGGCGACAAGCGTCCGCCAGCATTCGAAGCTCTTGAACGACGAGTTCGGAAGCTTGAGAGGTCTCTGAGTGAGAAGAACTCTGCGCTTGCAGAGGCCAAGCTTGCGAACCGTAAGCTCATGGCAGCATTCAAGCTCACACAGAAGAAGGGGCTTACCCAGGAGCAGAAGCGCTCCATCAGTAAGCACCTGAAGAACGCAAAGACAGTTCGAGAAGTCGATCTCGTCTTTGAGACAATCATGGAACAGATCGAGGCCAGCAACAAGAGTGCTGTGAATGAAGCCCAGACCAGAGCCGGTGCTTCCAGTCGCGTAGCTACCTCGTCGTCCCCGAAGAAGATCACCGAAGGAAAGGAAAGGCGTGCTCGAACGGCAGCAGCCAATCCATTCGCTCGTTGGCAGCAACTTTCGGGTCTCGACAAGTAACAAACATACTACTGGAGGAAACCACAAATGTTTGGTCGCAACTATGAAATTCCACTGAAGGCTGTTACGCAGGGCATCGTCACTGCGGACCAGGAACGTCGCCGACGTGCGGCTTCCACGCTGACGAAGTGGCAGAAGACGGGGCTCCTCAACGGGCTCCAAGGTCAGCTTTCCGAAGGCATGGCCCAGCTTCTACAGAATCAGGCAACTCAGCTAGTCAAGGAGAATTCGGCTCTTGGCAATGGCTTGGGTGCAGATGCAGGAACAATCCGAGGCTTCAGCAACATCGCATTCCCGATCGTTCGACGTGTCTTCGCTGGTCTTCTGGCCAACGAACTCGTCTCGATCCAGCCGATGGCGCTTCCGTCCGGTCTCCTGTTCTACCTCGACTACACCTACGGAACCACCTCTGGCTTCGTTGGCGGCTATGATGAAGGAGACTCCATCTACGGCGACCCAACGGGAGCACAGGTTCGAGCAGGCGCTGATGGCGCTGGCGGTATGTACGACTACCGAGTCGGATACTCCAAGACCATGCAGTACAACATGTTCGAAGTTGCCCACACGGGTACCGTCGTAACAGGTTCGGCAACGGTCGTTGGCCAGCTTTCGTTTGCTTCGGCAGCCGCAAGTGACCCACGTCTTGAGTCGGCAGCCTCGCTTGGCACTCTTCGCTACGCTATCCTTGACCTTTCGTCCGGCTCGTACGGTCGAATCCTTCAAGGTGGCCAGGAAGACGCCCCTCGTGACGGTTTCGGTGCTAACTCGTTCATCGCTGCTCCGGCAGCCTGGACAGGCATCGCTGCTGGCGACACGAATGGTACTGTCACCGCTCTTGCAACGACAGATCCAGGTACGTTCACTCCTACAGCACGAAGCGAGACCACCCTCGGTGATCTCACTCTCATGCAGGAACTGAATGTTGACATGACGGCACCCGCAACGCAGTTCCGTCGTCACAACCAACTCTTCGCAGGTGCCGCAGGCGCCACCGCAGCAACGATCGTCGGTAACCCGATGACTGAAGCTGAGATCGAAGAGGGTGTCAACTGGACAATCGGTACGGACCACATCTTCTGCATGGTCGTCTTCACGGATGCAGCCAACGCAGACCCAGGTGTGACCGCAATCGATGCAGGAACGAACATCATCTCGGCATCGTACCCAGTGCGTGCAACGATTACTGTCGATTACGACGGCCAGACCGTCACGACTCCTCAGTTCGAGTCCGACTTCCGTGCCAACAGCGCAAACGGAATGCCGACGCCGCAGATTCCAGAGATCGATATTCGTATCGAGTCGATCGCCGTTACCGCAACTTCCCGTAAGCTGCGTGCACGTTGGTCGCCAGAGCTTGCTCAGGATCTCAACGCATACCACACCCTGGATGCAGAGGTCGAACTGACGCAGGTTCTCTCGGAGCAGATCGCTCTCGAAGTTGACCGTGAGATCCTCAACGATCTCCTCGTCGGCGCATCGGCAGCAGTCTACTACTGGAGCCGTTACCCAGGCAAGTTCGTCAACAGGCTTGACGGATCCGAGATCAACCGCTCGAACACGCTGGCCCCAGGTCCGCAGTTCCGTGGTACGGTCCGTGAATGGTACGAGACTCTCATCGAAACCGTCATCGACGTGGCCAATGAGATTCACCGTAAGACCCTCCGTGGCGCTGGTAACTTCATGGTTACCTCTCCACAGGTGTCGACCATTCTCGAAGCCTCGACGTTCTACAAGCCAAACTTCTCCATCGACGCTGCTGGCCAGATCAGCAACCCGATGCAGTTTGGTGTCGACCCTGTCGGCCAGATCTCCAACCGCTTCGTGGTCTACAAGGACCCGTACTTCGTTCCGAACCAGATCCTGGTCGGCTTCAAGGGAAGCAACTGGCTGGAGACCGGATACGTCTACGCTCCGTACGTGCCACTCATCGTGACACCTACGCTGTTCGACCCAGAGGACTTCACTCCTCGCAAGGGCGTCATGACTCGCTACGGTAAGAAGATGGTTCGCGCCGACTTCTACGGTCGAGTCCAGGTCATGGATCTCAACGTCTTCTGATGATTGAGATTGGCTGACCCAATCTGACAGAGGCCCCGGTTAGCGCCGGGGCTTCTTCAGTTTTTGTGTTTGCTGATCCACATGCGCAACCAACCGCTGTTGTGCACTATTTACGGTAGCAAGGTAGAGGCTGCTTGGTTTGGTCACTACTTAAATCGAGCAGTAACCATTTAACGGAGACTTCATACAAAATGGCAAAGCGAATTATCAGAGTCGGTCTAAACGGCGTTGTTGACAGTGGCCCTCTCAATGGTGCCGCTCTTGGAACATCAACCGACTTCTCAGTTACGGGTACCTTCGGTACAAGTGGTGATGTAGAGCTTGGCGGTGGTTTGACTTTCGCCGGCCCTGTTGTTGAATCAGACTTCGTTCGTGTTCCAGCCACGACGACTGGAACACTCACCACAGAAACGTGGGTTCAGTGCCAGCCAGATTGCGTTGTTGTTCTTCCTGCAACGGCAACGAACGGACAGCGTGTTGTTCTTCAGAACGATTCTGCATCGACGGCTGAGTGCTTCGTTTCCGCATCGTTCTTGGCCAGCCACACAGTGAACGGCCTTGGTTCTGGCTCCTTCTCGGGAAGTCACTTCAACGTCGAGTTCCGGTACATTTCCACTCTGGCTGATTGGGTTGGGTTCACAGGTAGCTTCCTCTGATAGAGTGAGCTAACGGTCGTTCCATAGGGACGGCCAGTCGAATGGCGGGCTTCTTCGGAAGCCTCGCCTTTCTGCGTTTTGGGTGCGCTTTTCCTTTGACATGATCTTTTCTTCGAGGTAGTGTTTGTTGTCTTCAAGGCCCACAACGGGTATTTTCACAAGCCAACCAAGAGGCAAACCAACTATGTCGAATCGAAACACTGAGACTGAAGCCTTGCTTCGAAGCCAGGGATATGTCCCAACCAACGAGGCAGCATTCCTCCTCAACACGAATGAGCGCTCGCTGCGTCGTCGTGCACGAGGCCAGGAGCGTACCTTCCGACAGACGCACGGAATCCTTCCGGCAGCGAAGGACGATGTGAACCATCTCTGGTTCAAGGTCTGGAACAACAGCGCAGAGCAGGCACGCAAGGGAGAGTCGTCACGACGCACCGTTCGTCGTCAAGCCACGAGTGGCACGCTGACCACGACCACGGTCAACGGCCGCAGGTTCTACAGCGACGTCGTCCAGCGTAACTTCCGACTCATCTGAGTTCCGGGACCCCACGAGAAAGGGCGGCGCATCAACGCCGCCCTTTCTTCGTTCGTGTGCTTGTCGGCTCAGCCAGTGGCGAACTCGAACTGACCCCTGCCGCAACGCTTCACGCCACGGTTGTCAGCCCTGGCCGCTTCTCGGTTGAGCGAGACGTAGACGGCATTGCGGTCCGGACCGGTCTTCGTCTCGAAGCCGATCTCACCGAACCATCCGAGAACGTCTCCGGCCGTCGCATTCGTTACGCCACGGCGACGTGCTTCGCTGATGGCCGTGGCCACGACACCGTTCTCGGATTGCGGCCGACCACGTTTGGGCTGCGACGGAGCGAGTTGCGCTTCGAGGGCTTCGACGATGATCGTTTCCTCTTCGAGACGTTCCAGCCTGCGGTCGAGCTTGGCCTGGAGCTTGGCGACCTTGCCACGCAGTTTCTTCAGAGCGGCTTTGCGCTTGGCGAGTACGGACTTGACGATTCGTTTGGTCATGGGAGTGCCTGTGCTATGGTGGTGGCGAATCGATCGCCGAAAGCGACATGACACTACCATAGCACAATGGCAATGTCAAGCGCTATCCAAGCGAAAGTGGATCGATGCCGTAATGCATCTCAAACATTTCACAGAACAGATCTCGGATCTTGTCCTTGTCAGACGCCTTCGGCAGTGGGCTTCCTTTGATTTCACGCATGAAAACCTTGGCATCTTCGAACCACTCTTCAAGCTGTTCGAACGCCCACTCGCCCATTCTGATTGCGAGAAGCTCGTCTGCATCTGGTCGCCAGATGTGAACTTCACCGGTCGTCATGATCTCTCGACCCATGCGCATCAGGCGAACGAGATGAGCGGCGTGTTTGGTGTCAAACCCAAAGTGAGCTTCAAGCTCGGCACGAGCACGATTTCGATGCTTGGCCCAGGACTTGTACTGAGCGAATTCCTTCTCGGCAGCAGCGAACTTGCGCTCTGCCTCAAGAAGCTCCATGGCGTTGTGATGTCCAAGAACTGCTCGATCAACACCAGCCTTTGCGTAGGCCTCTTCACGAGTGAACCCTTCGGAAACAAACCGCTGCACAACAGCTTCGATTGCTCCACGTTCGTCACGAGTCAAGATGCTCTTCTGCGGGAGATTGAACCCAGCACGTTCTGGCTGACCAGCAGGAGGGTTCAAGAGGAATCCACGATGGGTTCTGATCCTCTTCATCTGGCCCTGTGCGTAGCCCATGAAGGTGTTGCGTGCAGACTGATTCAGAAACAGATCTCGGTTGTCTCGCAGCAGACGAGCGGCCGGAGTACAAACACGAACCTCTTCCTCTCGACAGAACAGCACGTCGATCATCGACGGGTTCATCTTCATGCAGAGCGAGACGAACTTGATGGCCTCGTAGATGGAGCCTTCCACCTTCTCTCTGCGAGATACCTCTTGCTCTTCTTCAGTGAGAAGCGGCATTGCGTAGGCTTCAACCTCTGCACGGCTGTCTACCTGTTCTTTGCATCCGAAGAGTGCGAGGTAGGCATGGAAAGGTGGGAAGAACCATCCCTTGACATCCACGTCCGAATGCTCGGTATGCATGCCGTAAGCACGGCTTCCGTGTACCATGAGGTACTGGGTATGTCTATTGAGATCGATGGTGCTCATGGCGTCCTCCTTCTACGAAGGAACCAAGCAAGCACATCTGCTCAAGAATGTCAAGTAGAATCGTTTGTTCCTACTTGGAATGTCTCAACGACTTCGCCGTCACCGGCCCAGAATTCGATCTCCATTACATCGAACTCGCCTTCTGGAACATCGCCTTCCCACTTGTAGCTGTGAGGAACGTCGGTCACGTAGCCAAGGGTCACATGCGGTTGGAAGTTCGGGAAGCTGTCTGTGATATCGATGCCTGCTTTCTCAAGCACCGTCCAGAGGTAGCCTTTCCACTGTCTCTTCTCAGGCTCAAACGAAACCTTCACGTGAGGAACGATGCGATCATTCACCTTCCCGTCTTCTTGGTTCACCGACTTGAAGTAACCCAGGCCATCGAGCTTCGCCTTGAACGGCTCCATGTCTCCGATTTCTTGGCGTAGGACATCGAACATGTGCCCCTTGCCTTCTTCGTCGGTTGGACCGATTCCAATGTACAGGAACGTCACGTGTGGGGGAGATGGCTCTTCCGGTTTGGCGGGGAATTGTTCTGCGAGTTCTTCTGGCAGTTTGATGAACAAACCATAAGAGGGCGTTTCCTCATCGGTTGGTTCTCGGCCTAAAACGCTGCGAACTTCTTCCCGGATGAGGCCAACTAGATTCTCGAATGTCGACATATCCATGGGGATCCTAAGTTTCACTTACACTCCATTAAGTAGCCGGGCCGCCGATCCTTTCCTGCCTCTTGGTTACGGCAACAGTGTGCCCAACCAGCGTGAAAGGGCGCTCCAATTCTACAAAACCGTTTGCCAACATGGTGTTGGAATACACAGGCTTTGTGCCTTCGGCTACGGAGATTGTGATGTGCGGGATGGCGTTGCGTGATCCAAAGCCTTCCACGACCACAGCTTGTCCCTTGTCATCGGCACCATAGCCAACGACAGTCAGCTTGACTTCTTCGCCCGGCGTGAACGCAGTGATCTCCTCAGGCGTAGGCTTGAAGGCAACGGTCATGTGCTCTGCCAGCTTGCGACCAGTGTGGGTGCAACCGAACCGCCTCAGCAGTTCAGCACGGGAAGCCGGAGTCAGCAGGACCCACAGCATCAGGATGTCGTCTCGATGTTCCATTGAATGCTCCAAAACGTTCTTCTAACACATCTACTATGCACACTCGCAGACCAATGTCAAGGACTAGTTACTTGGCGAATGGAGGATCTACTATGAAGAAGACCGAATTTGATGTGAAGGATGCCATCCGAGATGAGCTATCAGATGTCTTGCCGAAGCTCGCTGAGCAGTGGCGAATGGAAGAGCAGGAAGATGATCCGCTCGATCTTGACCTTGGTGCTGGCGGAGAGGTTGTCGAACCAGAAGCCGGAACAGCTGACATTGAAATGGCCGGTGAGGAAGTCGTGGACGAACCTGCCGCAGACGTTCTTCCAGCTGAGGAAGAGCCTGTTGAAGTGCAGCCTGAGCTAGACGTTCCAGAGAGTTTTCCCAACGAAGGCGTTCAGACGGTCATTGAGGCCATGATCAACATGGGCGTGACCTCTGCCATCCGTGACATGTCTGACGACCTCTCAGGGTCATATCCGGAGCTTGAGGACCTTAGTTTGGACATTCAGCTACGTCTTCTACAGACTTTGGCGAGCCCAGAGGCCATTTCGAGCGCCGCAAAGGAGATTTCTGACCTTGTTCAGTTCGGCCGAGAGAACCTCATCAGCGATGTAGAAGAGTAAGATAGATGTTCCAACCAGGAGACGACCCATTTGGCAGCATTACGGTAGATCCCATCGCAACAGCGGATGCGGACAATGTCGTGCTGTTCGTAAAGCGCAGTCTCGGAGATGATGTCATCAACGTCGAATTGACTGCGAAGGAGATCTACACCAACTTCGAACAAGCCATCCATAGGTTCTCTGCTGTCGTCAACGAATACTACGGCAAGAGCAACATCGCCGATTTCCTGGGCACGGCCACTGGAACACTTGATAGCGTCACCGGACAGCTTCCTATCGCCTCAATGGGATGGCAGCTTCTAGACGCACAGCAGTTTGCTGCCGAATCTGGCGCTGGTGGTAACATCCAAACCTATCTTGGTAGCTTCACAACTGCTGTTGGGCGGCAGAACTATGATCTACCAACCGTGCTTTCGCAGTCATGGTTCGATGCATACGGTCAAAACCCGACAGGGCGTGTCAGGATCATGGATCTATATCATCTCGATCCGTGGGATGAGTACGCATCATCGAATGGTATCGACTGGTATGGAGGCTTCGGTTACTTCGGAGGTGGAGTTCCCGCAGCACAGAGCACGTACTTCACTCAGTACCAGATTCTGCCAATCTTCGACTCTGTTGTTCGTCGTACGAACTTCAAGCAAGCAAAACGAGTGAGACTGAGCCACTATTCGTTCAACGTTCTGGGCAATGAGTTGATTCTGTACCCCACTCCGGCCACAGCGCACAATCTGTGGATACGCTGGAGGAAAGCGCTGGACCCATGGGTTGATGGTGTGTCAGGAACTGTTGGCGGAGGCCTCTACGGAGATGCTGCCGCAGCAACTATCATTCCAGGAAGCGTCTCGTCCATTGCCAACATGCCTCTCGGACTCTTGCAGTATGGCAAAGTCAATCAGCTTGGCAAGAGTTGGATTTGGAATTACACCCTGGCTCTGAGCAAGATCACACTTGGTTACACCAGAGGAAAGGTTACGAGCGGCTATCCATATCCTGGCGGCACAACACTGACTCTCGATGGTCCGGAGCAAAGAAGCGAAGGCCGTGCAGACATCGAGCGATACGAGACAGAGCTTCGAACAGAGCTTGACAAACTGACCTACGACAAGATAGCATTGGCTGAGGCAGATCAGGCTGAGCAGTTGAACCGAAAGCTACAGTACGTTCCGCTCGGCATCTACGTGAAGTGAAGTATGACGAACATCTTGGTGATGAAGGGTCCTGGTGACCTTACAACAACTCAGAGCATCACATTGGTGCAGAATGCGAGATGTATTCGTGCATCGTATGCCGACACATCGAACAGGATTGCAGGAACAGTTGTTGCATATCCACACACATACGAAAACGTTCCTGAAGGACTTTGGGTTTGTGGTGGCGCTCATGCAACAGATGGCTATGGCCCGATGCTCTATCATGCAGTGATGGAGCAAGTTTCAACAGCAGGATGGGCTTTCTGCTCCGACAGAGGTGCTGTCAGCACAGAGGCAGCAGCAGTTTGGGCCGCATTCAAAGCAGATCCAATCAATGTTCAGAGCCACATCTTGCCACAGAGTCTCTGGAGAAATCTAGTTACCAACGACAGGCTCACAGAAGAGCAGAAAGAAGCGTTGAAGTATGCCTACTCGAAAGAGAGGCAAGTTGTACTCAACGAACTTCGCCGTCTCGGAAAGCTTGTCACCGCAGGTACATGAGGTGCTCCATGAATGGCTCGGCTGTTCCTAACACAACGTGAGTTCGATCTCTTCTCGGATACTGTCAAGGAGGTGATGAAGGATGTCTCCGGACAAGCCGTCTATTACTACCCTGTCAATTACGAGAAGACCACAGTCAACGAAACGTATCAAGAGGCCATCGAGAAGGTGTTCGATAGACCGGTGTATCTTCCGGCTGTCGTAGACTTTCAGGGTGTCACCAAACCAGGAATGGATTCTGTGGCCTTGTCCAAGGTGTCGACGCTTGAGGTGCATCTTCATAAGCGTGACATGGACGAGAACAACATTCACCCGAAGGAAGGCGATTTCCTTCAGTTCGCTGGCGTCAACTACGAGATCAAGCTTGTTACCAAGCCAGGCATCCAGTATGGACACGCAGAGCGATTGTACTGGTACAAGCTCCAGTGCGAGCAGACAGATCAGAACGTCTTCTACGAGGAAGATCAGCCGCCAACAGCACTTCAGCAAGCATCGGTCGAAGGCCACTTCACCCAGATTCGTGGCTCTATTCCATCAGATCATCGAGCGCTTCAGGCAGAAGATAGCGTAGGCCCACCAATTACAGGCGTGAAGAGTTCACCATTCGATGGAATCAACGACGATGACTGAAGTTCCAAACAAATTCTTCTTGGCCTTTCCTATCACCGATCGCTCGTATCGTGGTCTCAAAAGTGGTGTCATGGAGAGGTTGGTCGGCATTGGCGGATCATCTGGGATTGCCGAGAAGTTTTTCTGGGATGCAGCCGGTGAGTTCATGGCAATGCTCATCATGGACGGCAATGCAACCGTCGCATCGAACGGAAGGATGCAGCCGATTGAGTATGACATGGAAGGCCTTCTTTCAGATGTATCAACGCTTTTTCGAATCACAGAGCTACCAGAGACTGCGGACATCGGGATGATATCCACGATGATTGCCCAGGAAGTCTTCACAGGAGAAGAAGACGAGTGGCTTCTTGACGACCTAGAGCCATATGCGGAGGACTTCGAGGGATTCAAGGCTGCTTACTACGACGGAGATGATGTCGTGACGGACGCCATTGCGGACAGTCTTCACGGGACCGTAGAAGCAGACCCTGTCGATGTCGTGTATTCTGTGGAAGAGGCATTGCAGGATAGCTATGGGGAATTCATAGACTTTAGCTCCAACGAGATCTTCGACATCATCTACAGGTGGTTGAAGAATGTTTTCACTAGTGCCTTCAGCCATTGGGCCGAAGAAGAGGCTGAGTGGATGATTCGGTCGTCTCAGTTTAACATCCCCAAGGGTTCAACCTTGGTTCTTCGCTCTCTTAGTGAAGAGCAGTCGAGTAGGTTGAAGGCGTGGCTGGAAAAGAACAATAATTTCAATGACATGTACCGAATTGTGATAGCAACAGATTTCTCTCAGGTTGACGCATTAACCGAGAGTATCGATGCAGTGTTGGGATTGAACCATGGTTGATGATCTGAAGAAAAACACATACGGGATCACCAAGATTCCAGGGCCGCCGCAACTGACCTTCGAAGATGTGGACAAGTCAGTCCTTGCTCTTTTCGAGGATCGTATGAGCATTAGTGCGCCAGTCATCGATCCTGATTCGAAGGGCGTTGTGAACCGCAGAGTTCCCGTCGTATTCTCTGGAGGTGAGAGATTCGCACAGGTGTCGAAGGTTGGTAAGTACGGAGAGGTGATTGGCCGTGACGGCAAGATCATGAAGCCGGTCATCTCCATCGTTCGTGGTGATATCGATGAATCTGTTGCCACATACAAGGGAATCGCCACTGCTTATCCGCACAGGAAGCTGGTTCACCGTCGAATCTCTCCAACCGGCGCAAGAAAGCAGAAGACGCCATCGGGAAGAGGGATCATCATCGGCAAGAACTCCGATGAGGTGAAGGCGCCTCCCATCGAATTCGTCGTGTTCGACAGGCCTGAGTACGTGATGGTGACGTACACTGTCATCTTCTGGGCTTCGTTCATGACCCAGATGAACGAGATGGTCACGCTTGCGCTGCAAAACAGAGACATGGACAATATGTTCTATCTCGATCTGGATAGCGGCCACAGCCTTGAATGCTTCATCGAAGGTGGTATCAGCAACCAATCGAACATCGACAACTTCCTTGATGAAGAGAGAATGATCCGCAACCAGTTCTCACTGAAGATTGCAGCGCCGATTCGCTCAAACGCTCAGAAAACGCACGATGTTCTCGTAAGACAGTCGCCGAGAACGTTCAATTTCGACCCACAGTTCCAGCAAAGCTCTGTGTTCGTCACCAACGAGAACTTCCATGATTACCTTCATGGACAACGGCGCCACATCAATCCATTTCAGATTGTGGACGAGAGCACACTGTCTGTTGAAGACCTGAATCCGTTTGCTCGACCACGCAGAACAGTAGAGAGTTCTCTGGTCAATCCGCTCTTCTCTGCTGGGCGTGTCAACGACTTGATGCTCATGTATCCTGGAGTAGGCACACAGCGGGAGAAAGAGTATGCGGGGCTAGGTAGTAAGAAGAAAAGAGAGCGCTCGTTCATCGCTGAGAGTCAGGAGATTATTGACAGGGTCTTCAACCCTAGAATCGTTGCTAGTGGCAAGGTGCAGTGATCCCTACTTACATGGCGTAGAACTAGCGTTGTGTTTGGAGATCGTATCACATGGCCAACTTCCTTCGTTCACCAGGATTCTTTGCACGAGAAATCGAAGTCTTCCCGGTAGCAACCCCACCGCAGCCGGGTGGCGCTGGTGCAGTAGGCACCGCAGAAATGGGACCAGCATTCGTGCCGGTCACCGTAGGTTCAGTCGATGCACTGTCATCCGTCTTCGGAAACGTGCGTTCTGA
>Ga0098033_1000415_pt1 | contig 19528 bp, 24 predicted proteins | sample 1_EtaG_FD_75049 | JGI IMG/M metagenome (GOLD analysis project Ga0098033, IMG submission 75049) | Marine viral communities from the Subarctic Pacific Ocean - 1_ETSP_OMZ_AT15124 metaG | ecosystem: Environmental > Aquatic > Marine > Oceanic | place: Pacific Ocean | collected 2015-01-07
CATCTCTTCATATTCAGCGATGCTCCCATGGGCATTCATATTGCTAACCATATCAGAAGCAGCTGAAATTTCAGAAAGTGCCATTCCTGTCAACCTCTCCACCTCTTCCGGTATTGCGTCGATGTCGACTGTGTATTGGATCTTAACCTTCATGCGTCTTCTCCTGAAGCTTGTTGTTTGAGTAGCTTTGAATTGATTCTTTCTTTAGTCTGAGGAAGTTTTCGGTTAAGCTGCACAGGTTCAGATTTTCAACAATCTTCTCTGCAAAAAGCCAAGCGTGTTCCTCGCTAGTGTCTGGATGTAGGATGACATGGGATGCCTCATGAAGAAGTGTGTGATACTGTTCTTCCAAGCCCATCGAAGAGTCTATCTCTACTACAGCTATGGATGGAAAATAGGCGTTATCGGCAGACTCTTCGAGCCGAACTTCAACATCACACTCATTGTGTAAGAAGCTACTCAATATATTAATACTCTCTTCAATCGACGTCATCATATTAACATTATATCATTTAACTAACTGGATGTCAAGCTTTTAATGCAATTTGCTTAACACCATCGCACCAATAGTTCCCGCAAAACTCGTGAACAATATCCACATCATCTTTGTCGATGTTGATTTCCACGTCTCCAATGCTCGTATTCTCGCATAGAGCCCTTCGTCGGGATGGTATACTGCTGACTTTATCTCGGAGATATCCTTGGCCATCTCTTCTTGCTTCTCACCAACAACCGCGATGCTGGAAACCATCTGACTCATCTTCAAATCTATCTTCATCATGCATTGTTCGAAACCTTCTTTTTCTGACATACTCTGTCTCCCTTGCTAGCAGTGATATTCTACACCTAATTAGTTTCAGTGTTTTTATTAGACCCAATAATAGCATGATTAGTTGTCAAAAGAATGCCAGCAACAGAAGCTGCATTACGAAGAGCACATCTGGTAACTTTGACTGGGTCAATGATGCCAGTCTTGAACAAATCCACAAGTTCGCCCGTTGCAAAGTTGACACCGAACCCCGCAGGAGCATCGTTCATTCTTTCAAGAACCTCGTCTTCTGGCATACCGCAATTGATTGCCATCTGTCTCACTGGAGACTCCAAGGCGAGCTTGACGATTTCAACACCGATGTTCTGCGCATCGTTTGATGTATCCACCTGCAGATCCCTTGCCACGGAAAGCAGGGCAGAGCCGCCGCCAGGGACAACACCTTCAAGCTGTGCTGCTCGAACAGCTTCCAATGCATCTTCAATGCGATGCTTCTTTTCTATCATCTCTATCTCGGTTGCTGCACCTACTCGAATGACGGCGACACCAGATGCCAACCTGGTGACTCTCTCCTGCAGCCTTTCAGCCTCGTGAAGAGAATCAGTTTGTTCAATCTCACTCTTGAGGGCATCAATCCTTTTCTCAACTTCATCGAAGTCGCCATTGCCACCGACGATAGTTGTCAACCCCTTGTTGATATCAACAGTCTTGGCGGAACCAAAGTCAGTCAACTGAACCTCTTTCAAGTTGTGGCCAGCTGATTTGCAGAAGTGCTTCGCTCCAAGGGATTGTGCCAAGTCGCTCATGATTCCTCTACGTTCTTCCCCATACCTGGGGGCTTTGACAGCGGCGACTTTCATTGTGCCTCTCATCGAGTTCATGATGAGTGCAGCCAAGGCTTGCCCTTCGATATCATCCGCGACAATAACAAAAGGGCGATTCTCCCTCGCTGCTATCTCGAGAGACGGAAGAATCTGCTCAACAGTTTCAAGCTTCTCGTCAGTGATCAAGAAAAGCGGATCCTCGTACCTCACTGTCCCCTTTCGTTCGTTCGTTATGAATGCCGTTGCGGCATATCCAGAGTCGAAGCGGAAACCCTCCATCAAATCCAAACTTGTGTCGACTGAGCGAGCCTCTTCTATCGTTATCGAACCGTCCTTGCCGACTCTATCGACTGCCAGTGCCACAAGATTGCCAATATCAATATCCCCATTGGCAGAAATAGTCGCGATATGTGCAACATCAGACTCGCTCTGAATTGGACTAGCCATTGCCACCAACTTATCGTTGACGACTGCAACAGCCTTGTCTATCCCCCTCTTTATCTCCACTGCAGAAGTGTGATCTTCAATGTTCTCAACTGCTGCTGCGAATATTGCACGTGCTAGAACTGTTGATGTGGTTGTGCCATCTCCAGCGTCGGCGTTCGTCTTTGCCGATGCCTGCTTCACAATCTGTGCCCCGACATTTGCAAACTCATCCTCAAGATGAACAAACTTCGCAACGGTGACACCATCTTTGGTTATCATTGGACGCTTGCCCTGTTCATGAATGATAACATTCCTCCCCTTTGGACCCAGGGTTGAAGCAACGTTGTCTGCCAAGACATTGATGCCATGCATTAGACTTTCCCTCAGTGAGGATTTCGAATCATATTTTTTGGACATTTTTCCCTCTTATGTAAAGTTATATTATATATTATAACCGCATTTTGTGCGATTGTCAAGTATTATTTTGCTTTTGTGTTGATTTATTTCAATCTGGTGCGCATGTCTCGTCGCCGCGAACAGTCGTCGACACCGCAGACTCAAACTGATCAGCTGCCAGCTTGAATGAATCGGCAGCGGTGTTCGTCATTGATGCAAAATAGTCGTTCATCCCAAGAACAAGGGTATTGAACAGGCTCTGTATTGTTTTGAATTCCTCAACCATGTCGCCTAGTGCATCGTTGGCAGCCTTGTACAGGAAGCTAGTATCCGTGTTCAGAACGGCAACCTCCTCCACATATCTCTCTATTTTAGACTTATCAAGAGAGAATGCTATTCCAATCTTCCGTCCACCGGACATCATTGAGGCGGCGGCCCTCATGACAGCATCAATTCTTGTCTTGCCCTTGAGTTCCTCGCCTGAAAATGTTGCCTTCCTCATCAGCTGTTGGAAATTCTGCGGTGTGATGACAAACTTTTCAACCTTCACACTAGTGACTCCAGCTTTTCCTGATGTCTTTTCAAATGCAAGATAAGTCATGCTCTTCTCTAAAGTGCCAGTGGTTGGATCAAACTTCATATCAGTCAGAAGCTTCAAAAGGCTCCCGTTCACCATGGATCCTGATGCCTTTGTCTTCAACGAATAGTTTTCCTCTCCAACCTTGAAGTCTGCTATCCCGCTGTTTCCATCAACCTCTATGGTGTTGCCGCCAAACAATGCTGCAAGGAACCCTTCGTTCAAAAAACCCCCGACACGAGGATCGAAACTGTTCAATATTGTCGATAGTGTGTTCAGCAATTGAATTTTCGCCAAGGTTCTGGACACAGAGCAGTTGGGAGCCTCGCCTTCTGGAGCAGGTTCTTTCGAACTCTCCACGAGACTCCACAGAGATGCCAGAATTTTTTCAGGAGTCGAGACACCTAGAGCCTTCACATAATTTTGAATGACTGTCCTCTCATCAGACTCTTTCATCGTGCCCCACTTCTTTGAATTAATCCTCAGAGAGCCCAGAATGTCCTCAACCGTTTTAGGCTTAGAAGGAGTAACCTCCTCTTCCAAAACGATATTTGATTCCACGATTTCCGAAACAACAGAATCTCCCATCACCTCTTCCACCAAAGAAACAAGCGATGAAAAGTCAAACCCTGAAGTCTTTGTCGCTTCCCTGATTATCTCGTCAAGTCTAAACACAGCATACACCTCCCACTAATTAGTCTTCTCACACAATAATGTCAGCAATTCCAAGCTCCACAGCCTCTTCAGCAGACAGGTACACATCGACGTGCTTCTTGAGATATTTTTTGATTTCTCGTTCTGTCATGTTTGTTTCAGCTGCAAGGCACTCGACATACCTATCCTGTATCCATCGCACTTCGGCAATCTCGTTCTCCATGTTAGAGAGGCTGCCATGGTAGCCTCCATTAACACTGTGTACCATAACACGGCAATTCGCTCCAATTCTTCTCTGCCCCTTAGTACCGGCAGCCAACAGAACGACACCAGCTGACATGACTTTGCCCATACCAACAGTTGCGACGACACATGTGTTCTGAACCATCCTCATCGTGTCGTATATCGCAAACATCTCAGCTGCAACTCCTCCACAAGTTGAAATCAGAAATTCAATCGGCTTGCATTCCTCCTCCTCGCCTGTAGTGACTTGATACTCGCCAAGCTCTTTCAAAAACATGAAAGACTGCACAATGTCAGAAGCTGTGCTCTCCGTCAAGTCTCCGTACAGTGCGATGTTGCGCAGAATGCCGGATCCTGACGATGGCTGCTCAATGTTATTGATGATGAGGATTCTATCATCGTCCTCTTCGAGGATGATGGAATTTTCTTCCTCGTATACCTCCGACTCATTCGGAATTGATGGCTCTTTTTTCTCTGCTTTCTTCTTCTTTTTCTCTTTACCTTTTGTGTCTTTTGACATTGATAACCCTTTCTTTTCCTGTCCTTAATGAAACTTCTATCAAACTAAACGACAACCCCTTGGCGAATTCCAAGAGTGATTGTTTGTCTTTAAATTCTCTTTGCAAGATGGCAATAATATTATCGTTCTTGGGATCGTAACCCCTGCCAGCGGGTGTGCCTCCCAGCTCTTTCAGTGCCCTATTCAGTGTTCTCTTGCTGGACGTTGTAACTTGGAACATGTATATATCACATTCCTTGCTCAGCTTCCATGTCACTGCTCTCATGTCATCCACTTTTCTTGTCTCTCCTTTTTTGTGCTACCTTTTTTGCTTCTTCCCAGTTCTCGTATTTAACATACCTGTAGAACGATGGAGGAATGGATAAGATAACTTTCTTTATTGCGAGGTTCCTCCACTCTGCAATTGTCTTTTCATCAATGCGTCTTATCCTGCCAACAGCTCCGGGGGGAATATCCGAAGCGTTGAGTGCTTTGTATTTGATGTCTAATGCTCGAGTAACATCCTTGTCGATGGCTATCAACAAAGTCAACATCGCCTTGTCAAGCTCGTTGAATGCTATTGAGGCATGCGAGACATCAACAATGCGAGACACAAACCTGCTAAGAAGTGCACCTGCAAAAAAAAATGATATTGCTAACCAAAAATCCATAATATAATTATATCCTTTTATTTCAAGTTTGTCAAGATAAAAAAAAACCCCCTTCAAAAAAGGGGGCTCTTAGCAAGAAACTGTCACAGTTACAGTGAATATTTACTCGTTATTTTTTAATTTTTTCTCGTAAAATTCTCTTGGTGACTCGTTTCATAATCTCATTAACTAAGTTGTCAAACTCTGTCTCGGTGACGACGGTAGCGTTCTCGAGATCTTCGTCTTCCATTAGTTCATCTTCGGGTGCTTCCTCTTCAGGGGCAGCATCCATGTCCATCTCAGGCTCTAGCTCCTCTTCAGGTGCATCGTCCATGTCCATCTCAGGCTCTAGCTCTTCCTCTGCCTCACCAGCGCCTGCGGCAGCTAGCCTTTCTCCCAGGCTAACCAACAAGGCTGCCTCTTCGTCAGAGAGAGACATCTCGCCTTCAGCTGCAGGCTCCTCTTCCATCTCAGGTACAGGCTCCTCTTCCATCTCGGGGGCAGGCTCTTCGAGATCTGCCTCCCCAGGCATGGCAGGCTCTTCCGGCTCAAGCTCTTCTTCGTCTCGGGCGTATGCCGCCTCCATTTCATTGATCTCTTCATCCTCCAGATTCTCGGTAATGAACCTATCAGAAATGGCACCTATCGAAGCCAATTTCATGAATCTGCGGACTGTTGATTCTGCGAGTAGTTTCTTGCTCATGATAACTTTTTCTCCTTTTTATTTTGTCACGTGACAACAAAAATAAGTTTTCTTACAATAAATAGTAAACACAATGACAAAAGTCAGGTTTTTTTAAACGTGCTTTCTTGTTCGCTTTTTAACCTTTTCCATTGCCAATTGTTCTATCTGCCGGACCCGCACAAAACTAACACCTATCCTCTCACCAACCTGTTCCAAAGTTAGTGCCCCGTGCTTGTAAATTGAAATTAAAGAACAATTACAATCATCTTCAAAGTCAATCCACATTCGACATTCCGTGCGATCGCAGTTATAATTCTTCTCCAAACACTCATGAGAACAATCCTTCATCCTAGTCTCTCCTCTGATATCATATCAAATATTTGATTCTTCTCATCTTCAGATAGGGAGAAGTCTTCCAGCATCTGACGGCCAGCATCAATAAGCTTCCTCGTCTTTGCTATTCTCTTCTTGCCCTGCTTTGCCAAAGAAGACTTGACATCGGTGATATATTCAATAACGTGCTCATCGTTGTTTAAATATCCCGTTATGAGATTCTGAAAAAACTCTGTCTGTGTCAAGCCGTCATGCCTTAGCCTGATTCTTAAATCAGCATATCTCTTGTCGTCGTCCAGAAAGACAACCTTCTTCGTGTTTGAACCATACTGGCTATATCTTTTTCCTTTATTATCTGACATTTAAAATATGTGTCCCACTTTCGTTCTGTGAGCTGGATGTCTGTAGCACAAAGTTGCACTTCTCTCTCAGCTCTTGTTTGTTTCTTGCTCCGCTATATGAGAACCCACTCCGGATGTTCTGCGACATGTCCTCAAGGATATGCTTCGCAGAGCCCTTGTACGGGATTGTTGTTGAAACACCCTCTAGCGAGTTTGCTGAACCTTTCCAGGCTTCCTGTGCTTCCCGAGATGCCATTCCGCGATAAGCCTTGTACGATTTGCCAGAAGCATTGGTGAACACTGTTCCTGGAGATTCTGCTGTTGCTGCTAACATGGATCCAAGAATCACGAAGTCGGCACCAACCGCAATGGCTTTCACGATGTCGCCCGATGTCTTGATCCCTCCGTCTGCGATTATCGGCTTTGGCTCAAAATCGTATTTCAAAGAAGCATGAAAGGGTGATTCAGCAGCACCCCTTGCCATGTTGCATGCAATGATAGTTTGAAAGGTGCTAAGCCCATGCCCTGTCTGTATCCTCGTTGAGCATATGCTCCCTCCACCAATACCAACCCTCACTGCATCGGCACCCCACCTGCACAAGTCAACATATCCATCACCCGTTGCGACGTTTCCTGCAATGAGTGTGACGTCGTTGCCATACTTATCTTTCAAAGTTTTCAATGCTCTCTCGACATTTGTGTGGTGGCCATGGGCGACGTCAATGCACAGAATATTGGCTCCTGACGCCACTAAAGCGTCTGCCCTAACCCGGAAGTCGCCTGTTACCCCAATCGCCGCTGAGAGAGCCGTTATGCCCTCCTTAGAGGCATTCTCGAGGACTTTTGCTTGCTCTTCGATGTAGTTGTAGCGATGCAAGATGCCAAAGCCTCCTGCCTTGTGCATCGCAGTCAGCATTGCCCCTTCTGTCACTGTGTCCATTGGGCTTGAGATGACTGGCAATTTAAAATTGCTTCCTGCCAGCTCTGATCCAATGTCAATTTCTTTTCGGCTTTCAATGTCACTCTTCTGAGGCACCATCAGCACGTCGTCGAAAGCTAGTGTGTCGTTAAACATCTTTGTTCTCCAAGTCTTTCCTGATGCTTTCCAGTATTTCGTTGGCACTTTCCCAACATTCTGGACAATACAGGTTCACCTTCTTTTCGCTCTCCCTCACGACAACCCTCCATGTTGTGACTTGCTCCTTGTTCGTCTTGTCGAAGGGAACCTCGCATGCAAGGCAATTTGTCGGTAGTTTCTCAACAAACATTCCAACCTTGCCTTCAAGATGCTTGGCTGCATTTCGCTCCCTCTTCCTCTTTATCTTCCTCGAGATGGAACTCACTAGAAGTCTCCTGTCGAGCCCAGTGCTCCGGAGCCTCGAGCGGTGTCGGTGCCGTATACGTCATCCACCGACACCTCTTCAAATTCCGCTTCCACAATCGGAACAAGGACAGCCTGCGCAACCTTCTCACCAGGAAGGATTGTCTGACGATCGGTTCCAATGTTGTGCAAGTTCACAAACACTTCACCATCGTAGCCGCTATCAACAACACAGGCACCGACAACCAAGGATCTCTTGAATGCCACTCCTGACTTGTTTTTGATTTCGAGCATGTATCCGGCAGGGACGCCAATCTTCAGCCCAGTTGGAATTAGCTCACTTTCGTTCTCATAAACGATGAGCGGCTGCTCTGCCTCTGGACAATAAAAGATGTCTGCTCCTGCATCTGTTGTGTGTGCCCTAACGGGCAGTTTTGCGTTCTCTCTAACCTTGAATACTTTGAGTTTCAATGGTAATCTCCTTTTCGTGATGTTCGATAAATAACTCTTCTTCTCTTATTATGCTGTGTGCTGTTATGTTTGCCATCCACTTATTCCATTCGTCGAATGGAATATCGCCCTTTCTTCTATTACATCCATAACAGCAAGGCGTGACATTCTCCATCAGATACCCCTTGATGTTATCCATCCTGTCTAATCCTATTGTCTCAATGCTTGTTCCGCAATAAGTGCACGGTTTCTGCCAAAAAGAGTTAAACTGTTCCTCTGACAAACGGAATTCGATGTCTCTTTTCTTTGCACTGCTCTTATACGCAACGAACTTTCCTCTTGGTGTTTTACTATATGCTTTGCTTTTTGCTGCAAAAGATTCTTTGTTTGCTTCGCGATATACTTTCCCTCTTGCTGCAATTTTTTCTTTGTTTACTTCATAATATGCTTTATTTGCTTCATAATATACTTTATTTTTTGCTGCAATTTTTTCTTTGTTTGCTTCGCGATATGCTTTGCTTTTTGCTGCAATTTTTTCTTTGTTTGCTTCGCGATATACTTTCTTTTTTGCTGCAATTTTTTCTTTGTTTGCTTCGTAATATGCTTTCTGGCAAGGGCGGCATATAGTTTGGTATCCGTCCTTCTTGCTCTTACACTTGCTGAACTCAGAAAGACTCTTTGTCTCCTTGCATTTTGAGCACTGTTTCATTTGCTATCTCCTCTATGCTAACATTCTAAAAGTTCTGCTGACGCCTCTTGCCGAGAAGCCCCACTGGGCATCCCAGTCAAGTTTCGCCATGTATGGACGATTCGTCCTGATGACGTCCTTTCCTGGACGAACACCCCAACACTTGACTGTGTTCATCTCACTATTGTCATCGACAACCCTGACAAGATAAAAGTCCTTGCCGTTCCTTGTCTTCTTCTTAATCACCTCTCTCGGGACAAACCAGACGATGCCTGTCGAAAAGTCCTTGTCATATTCCGATATCGCTGGAATGCAGTGTTCGTCAATACCCCTTCGGACATGCTCAGACATCACCAGCTCGAACGGGAACACCCCTGTCAGTTCAACAAGGTGCTGGATTTTCTCTTCTTCTGAGAAGTCTCCCTCGGCGCAGAAGAGCGCGATGTTCTCTTCTAAGTTCTTTTCCTTTCTCGGGCGTTCAACGACAACTGCACTCCAGAAGTGCTTCAGTCCAGAAAACCTGTCATCCACAAGGCAGTTGAGAGCCTGGCTGCGGCACAGAACATCCAAAGACTTCTTGTTCAGTTTTGAATATGTGATGCTCTCGTTGAACAAGAAGTCTTCGATAGCATTAAACGGGCGATTGTTGACAATCTGCTCGATGGCTTTCTCACCCAAGCCCTTGATTGATGTCAACGGCTGGATCAATGTCTTAGCATCTTCTGAAATCTCCCAGACACTGCCGGAAGTATTGACGTTCAGCTTTTCAATCTCAAAGCCAGCTGCCAGGGCAATGTTGATTGCCTTCTCTTTCCTCTTCTCTGGCTCCTTATCAAGGAATGCCGCATGCCACTCTGCTGAATAATAATTCAGAAGCCAAGCACACTGGAATGACAGCACACAATAAGAGACAGCATGAGACTTGTTGAAACCATATCCGGAGAAGTATTCGAACTTATCCCATATCTCTTTCGCCTCGTGCTTCTTCATCCCCTTCTCGAGACAACCATCCAAAAACTTTGAATATATCTTGTCCTTCTGTACCTGAACCTCGCCTGTGCCTTTCTTTGTCAACAGCTTTCTGAGCTTATTCCCTTCGTCCAGTGACAAGTCCTTGCCAAGCTTGTGGGCGAGCATTGCTATCTGCTCCTGAAAGATGAGAAACCCGTATGTCTCTTCTGTCACCTCTCTGACGATATCGTTCAGATACTCAACCTCGTGGGGAGAGTTCTTCGCTGCCACATATCCCTTGTCAACACCTGCACCCAATGGGCCAGGACGATAGACGCTTGTCAGGGCAGCCAGCTCGATTATGTTGTCTGGCTTTGCTCGCTTGCAGAATGCCTGTGCACCTGCCTCCGTAAACTGGAAGATGCCAGCCCAAGTGCCAGCATGAAACACATTCTTCCACACGTTCTCGTCTGACAAGTCAATGACTTCAGGATGAAGATGCTCGTCATAAAACCTCTTAACATCCTCAAAACTTGGATTCTCAATATCGTGATGCCTCTTGAGGATGTGCCGGATTGCTCCGTCAATCATCCTGAGAGAAGCAAGTCCCAATATATCAAATTTAATAAAACCCATTGGTTCCAAATGTCGTACATTCTGTCCCTCACTCCAAGGTGTCTGGCGCACACCTCCGCTATTTATCATCGGCATCCACTCATCGAGATTTTCACCGATAACGACACCACCAGCGTGTCGACTAGCAGAACGCACCTGCCCATGCAGAGACTCAACATGAGTCTTGATATTCGGGTATTTCTGCAAAAACTTCTTCAATGTCTCTGAGAACTCCATAACCTCTTCAAAGGTTGGCACGTACACACCTGCAGTGATTCCATGCTTCTTCTTTGCGAACGGAGTTGCCTCAAACAACATCTTTCCCGTAACCTCGTTAACCTCATTAAACGGCACCTCATAAAACTTCGAGATATCCTTGATCAAAGATCTAAGCTGAAGGGTGTTCCAATTTGTGATTGGGACAACCGTGTCGTCACCCCACTCCTCTATCAGCTCTTCCTTGAGTTCCATTGGAGAACTAACATCATAATCAATATCTGGGTAGCCTGCGCCTCCCTTTGTCAAGAACCTCTCAAACTGAAGCCCGTACTTGATTGGGTCTACTTGGGTTATCCCAAGAGCATATGACACCAGTGCACCCGCTGCCGAGCCTCTCCCTGCGCCCACTAGCTGCTTCTTCGTTGCTCTGTCGGCTATAGCCTTCATTGTCAGGAAATACTTGCTGAACCCTCTTCCGTCAATGACTTCAATCTCTCTGTCGAGCCTGTCGACATATTCCTGGTTTTCTGCGAACCCAAGCACCCTAGCACCTTCCATGCAAAGCTTTGCCAGTGCGTCTGTCGCAGTCAAGCCTTCCGGCACCACAAAGTCGGGAAGACGCACAGTGTTATCTGGTGTGAACCTTTCAATCCTGTGGTGAGCTATCTGATATGTCTCCTTGATGGAGTTGAGAATTAACTCATCGTCATATTCAAAGCCAGCCATTTGTGAGTATCTCTTGTATGACTCCCACATCTCGTCACCATTTTTTGGATACAGCTCATAACCCACCTCATCAACATCAACAGGCAAGTCCATGCTAAGCCATGACGGACTGCCCTTGCCAAGCCAGCCGAGTCGCTTATACAGCTCTCTGTCCTTCCATGCGTCCTTACTGGGATAGTGACTATCTGCCGTTGAGATAAGCGGAATGCCAAACTCGTAATGCATCTGAATAATCGACTGATTCAGCTCGTGCTGATCAGGTGACTTTATCCACTGCAACTCGCCATACCACCTATCGCCGAAAACGGCTTGCATCTTCTGTGTGGTATCCCTCATGGCATCTAGAATGGCATCTTTGCCCTCTTCTTTGTTGTCCCAATAATTTCCAGCATAGACACCACCCAAACAGGCAGAGCTGGCGATGACACCCTCATTGTGTCGCTTAAGCATTGCATAGTCAATGCGAGGATACCGGTAGAAGTTGTCCCCAGTGTATGAGGCAGATATCATCTTGAAGATGTTTTTCAAGCCCGTAGGATTCTGCGCCAGGAGAATCAAGTGTTGGCGTTGCTTCAAAAACGACTTCACCTTGTTCTTTGATTCGGAATCCTCGATTGTTGTGCCGGACTGAACCTCCTTCTTGAGCCTTTTCGTGTTGGCGCGATGCTCTTCATATTCCTCTCGCCAGTTCGCAACAGAAGGAATGAAATATGCCTCAACACCAAAAATTGGTTTGAAGTCTTTCCCTTCTGCCAGCATCTTTTTCGCATGCAGCACCTGGTGTGCCAAGCCGTTCGCATTACCATGATCCGTTAACGCCAGTGCATCCATCCCGTTCTGATATGCGAAATCCATATGCTCCTGTGGATACCCCAAAGCATCAAAGATGCTTCCTGCTACGGAATGCGCATGGAGTCCAACAAAGGGAATCTCTGGCACTACTCTATCATTTTCAAAGCTCGTCAATTACGCTCTCCATATCAGCCATAATGGCATTTAGACTTTCCTTTACATCTTCTGATGCAAACTTGTTTTCCTCGTATGCTTTATTCTTAACCTTGTCGCACATCGCCATGAAGAACAATTGCTGATCAATTGAAAGCTGATGATACGCCATCGGCATGCTTGCTGCCTCTTTGACATAAAGGGGCAAATCGTTGTATATGTCATTCATTTCCATCTTATCCTCCTTCAAATATTATTTTGCTGTACTCGTGATAACCAAACATTGTCTTGCTTGGCCTCCGCATTGTTTTTGATTCTTCTGATGCAATATATTCATGATACTTCTCCCATTCATCAATCCGATAATGCCAATCAACTTCAACCACTTTTGATATATCTATTTTAGCACAATTGAAGATTTTGTCAAGTGAAAAATGCTTTGAACTCCATCTTTTTTTGTGATGCTGGCTGGCAGCACCTCCAGAACAGTTGTTTTTGACATTCCACAAATAATCGTTGTATTCCTTTGCATCCATTGTGAAGGATAAATATTCCCCATCCTTGACAGTCTTTCCCTCGTAAGATAAAAAGAAAGCAGTGGTTGAAGATATCGCTTTCCGATGTTTTGCCACGACATTGTGACGATGAACACCATATGGGAAAGAAATGAAATACCGGCTTGGAACAAGCCACTTACTCACATTGTTTGACACGATAAAAGCCGTTAAGGCTCCATGCAAAGCCGCCCAACCGTAACTGTCCCTTCTCTCCCTGTCCTTCGAGTGTATGGGCGTGTAAAATATCGGAATCTGCTTGCGCACCTCTTGTGGATATTTAACATAAAAATGCTTATTGAGATAATAGGGATCCTCAATGTAGTCACCCATTCGCTTCTTCAATATCGGCTGAATGTCATCGTTGCAGACAACCCAAATAGTCTCACAACCGGCATGTGCACATTCCGTCACCGCCCTTTCAACTGCTAGATAATTCTTCCCGATAATCTGCATGCTGTCATGCCATGGCAAATCAAAGTCTGTTTCATTTCCAGATACCGGCACGACACCAGCTAAGTGGAAGTTATTCTGTAGATTGCTTCCCGGCTCGATCATCAACTTCCTCTAAAAACACCCTTCCCGTGAATCCACCTGCAAATCTTCTTTTGCGAACAGCCACCTCAAACATTTCACGAAGGGGTGTGCCAGTATATGCCAGCAATGCCACAACCACCTCGTAGACATCTGCCAGCTCCTCAATACAGGGGAACTCCAAGAACTCCTGTGTCTCCTCAAGCAGCTTGGCTTTGAGACTTTCAAAATACTCATCGTCATCGTCAAGGATCCTGCTCTTGTACTTTCTGCCGTCTTTGGAAATGATGTCGGGCACCCTGTCCCTAACCAACTTATTGCAAGGCTTCATTGATTATTTCCTCCTCTGTCAATCTCAAAAATTTGACATGATGCGTGTCTTCGTACGTCGCCCTGGTGTGCTTCCTCTTTTCCCTCTTCGAAGTTTCAAGCTTTATCGGAATACGAATTTGTTTTCCTGACGGAGTGAAGCCTCGCTTGGCACCAAGGATGCCAAATTCCTTCATGAGCTTTTCTGTTTTGAATCTTGCCATTGTCGCTGAGTAGTCAAAGTCCTTGAATTTATCAATCGTCATGTATGACTCAGCTACACAATCTTTTTTTGTCTTGTTTCCGTCTATTCGCTCTGAGACATAAAAGTGCACCTTTTTGACAAACTCATCCGAGTCGTCAATTGAATCCACTTCGTGTTTCATTCCACTCCTAACATCAAACCAGTCCAACACCTTGAGCACTTCATCTCCCTTGTCAACGACTCCGTTCTCGAGAGTCAAGTTGTCATCCTCAAAGACAATGCATTTCGTGAAACGCGCCTTAAGCCCAAAGGAGGCACCAAGAGAAATAGACATCTCGTCTCCCTCAAACCTGATATTTTCAATGGCAGTTCCAAAGGGAACCATTCCGTCAATAGCATGCTTAAGCAGCATGTGTGACCAGGCAGCTTCAGCATTGATAGTTGGCATGCCCAAGTGCTCCTTCACATCTTCGATAGTCTCTTCAAACCTGAATGGCTTATCCTTCGCATTCAAAAGAATCGGCAAACCGTTCAAGTAGGCGTACAACACTGCCGGTAGGCTATGGCCAACAACCACAGTGTCAAAGTCATATTTATGAGATCTCATTGGCAGGCTCCTGCAAGAATCGTCATAAGACTCTCGTATATCTCGTTCGGATCTCTTGATAAGTCAAAATTCCTTCCTCCAGAATCAACAGCCAGTTCATCCCACCCATAAAAACCCAGGGCAAATGTGAACATCTTGAGATTTGGTGCTGCCACCAAAGCGGGGCGAACAACATGTCGAGTGTTGGCAGGTATCATATATGTCCTATCTCCTTCATCTGAAAATACAATGATTATCCTATCTGCATTATCGCGCCAGTTCACAATGAACTCTCTCAATGCAGGGACAGAGTCTATGCCGCGTGGCCATCGTGAATCGTTCAAATCGTTTTCAAGAGCTGGACTAATGTTTCTCAGAGCCAAGTACACGGCATCCAACAGCATTTCAAAGCCACCCACAAAGCTTCTTTCCACAGCCAAAAACCTGTTCAAAAAAGCAGGGAAAGGCGAAATGTTTGACACAAGCTTCAAGCGTTCGAAATGTGAACGTGGGTTCTCTGGATCCGGCACCCTAACAGGGCCAACAATAAGTCCCCACCAGACTTCCTCTGTTGCAGCAAATTGCTGAGAGAATCTCTCCAACGCCTCCAGAGTTGCCAGCACCCTATTCCCCATCGAGCTAGACCAGTCGACAATGAACAAGATGTCTGTTTTCCTTATCCGCTCTCCAAAATCAACAATGCCATCGCAGTCATTATCAGCTCCGTCACAAACCTCTTCGGACGGATGAGTCTCACCTGGACAGTGGGATTCTAACCACTCACCTTGTGCGACATTCCCCCACTCACCACTCATGCACACTTGAGAACCTGGATTGCACACTCCGACATTCACTAATGCGATGTCTCCCGTATAGCAGTCTCGCACAAGATTCTCGTCAATCTCAGTATCGCAGTCATCGTCCAAGTTATTGCACTGCTCATCCAACACAGGTGGAGCAGTGCAGTCTACCAATGAGCCGTTTTCGCAAGATGCAACACCTGAACCACATGCACTTTCACAGTCGTATACCCCCTCATCAGCGATATCATCACAGTCATCGTCAATGCCATTACACTCTTCTTCAAGACATGGTATGCAGGGCCCTTCAGTGAGCACGCCCTTATCACACCAGACTTCGTGACGCCCAGGAACAGAACAGTCAGCATGGCACTCTCTCCATTCCACAAACACACTCGAGTTAACAGAGGGACACTCTGGATGAGAAGCATCCAAACTCACGAAAGCATCGACTATTATCGGAATAACAAGAACGTCCCGAGCGGATGCATCATGTGGAACATTGCGATACGATAAATCGAATTGAGATGATCGAGGATGCTTATCCGCACAAGAAACAACAAGCACAAGAGATGTTAGCAGGTACCTCATCAAAAACACATCCTAGAGTGATTCCACGAAGGCGCGGTAGAAGCCAGGTGGAAGTCTCGAGGAATTTCCATTGTTTGTTTTTTTTTTGGCTGCAGCTCATAGCATGCCATTCCAGCATCAGGGATACCCGCATCGGGTGGGCCGTTCGGGGGGATGCCTGCATCAGCACCATTGTCTTGGTTCATTTGATTTGGGCGGGCTTGACGACAAGCAGCTTCGTCTAGCGCTTCGATAATGACTTCCTCAATCCTTTGAATGTTTTGAGGGTTCCTAAAGCCTTCCAGACTATTTGAGTGTGTCGCCCCGAAATCTATCAGAGGTTGATAGCTGTGCCTGGTAGCTCCAGTTCCAATCACGAAAACTGTTCCACCTGCATGAGCCATGGCACGAGCAGCATCATCTGCACTCCACTCCCTGCCTTGTGCCACCTCATCGCCCAGAATAATAGCGACTCGATGGATGTGTTGACTCAAATCAACATCCCACGTGTCCTCCACACCTTGCAGCATCGCCTGTGGGCTATTCGTGCTCCAAAGAACATTCTCCACAATGCCGTCACGATCCCAATCAATCAAGTCATCCGTGAAAAACCTCCCAATAGCATCCAATGTATTTTCAGTATTCCCGCCTTGGTTTATTGATCCCAGGTTAAGGGCACCTCGCAAACCGCTTACTGCCGCAGCCATATCCTCAACAGGAAAAACTCGTGGATCTTCGAGGCCCGGAACACATGTGTCGCCAGGATAATACAAATAAGGATCCGGCATATCGTCGTTCCCAACAACTGCTAACATATAGCAGACATCAACAATGCCATCGGCAGCCAAGCGAGCAACAGAATCCCTGGTTGCATTAAAGGCGGCGCGTAACTCATCTTCTTCCATGGAGCCCGAAACATCCACCACCATCATAACTGCAACACTTCCTTGTTCAAAATTCTCATCAATATTCCCATCGCAGTCTTCATCTTGCCCGTTGCATCGTTCAACACCTGGCATTATCTCCTGCAAACACTCATAGTAGCCTCTCTGCATTGCACCATCTGCTGCCCTGCCCAATTCGCAAAATGCAACCCCCAGACGGCATTCACCTGCAACATACACAGGGCCATCCTCGCGGCGGTCATATAGAATAATCTCGCCAGTCAAGATGTCTGTTGAACAGAGCTTTGTTAGGGGGCCACCAAGAGCACCCTCGTCAATGAACCCATCGCAATCGTCGTCTATCCCGTTGCAACTCTCTGGTTGTGGCACATAATCGGGATGATCACAAACGCAAGCACCATCTTCGAAATCTTCGTCAATAGAGCCGTCGCAATCGTTGTCAATGAAGTCGCATAACTCACGAGGTGCGGGGCCGCAGTCGCCACAAAGATTCAAAAGATTTTCGTCTGTCAAGCCATTGCAATCGTTATCAACACCATCACAAACCTCCACAGGAGTTGGGCCGCACTCTGAGCATGCGTTAAGTGTGCCTTCGTCGACAGCCGCGTCGCAGTCATTGTCAATAGTGTCACACACTTCCTCTTCTGGAACAATCTGATTTTCACATTCGCCATATGAATACACTAGTTCCAGCCCCTCCAGTGTTTGCACCTCCACACCACGACAAAGAGAAACACCGCTATGGCAGGGGCCCTCCTTTTCAGTGCCTGCTGCGCCAGTATAACAGCTTCTAGACAGCACCCCATTCTGAGAATGTGGAGCCTCGTTGTTGTTGCCGTCGCAGTCGTTGTCTATGTCATCACAGGCTTCCTGCCTGGGGAAGACAACTGGATGGCATTCTGTCCAGCTGGTTAGGTTGCATATTCTAATGCCAGTCGCGCAGGGGCCGTGTGATCCAGGAATTGCACAATCCTCTCGCCTACCAGCTGGAAGGCAAAGGGGTGGTGGTGGAACATCCGGAGCAGCATCGACTACCAGGGGAGCAGCGTCAATAATGAACAAAGACTCATCTGGATCAATAAACGGAACATCATTAGGGCGATTAGCATCTGGGGGTGTCACAAATGTGTATGTGCCCCTATCGCCAACCGCTCTGCTCTCTGGGGCAACAGTGTTGTCCTCACAAGCAATTAATGTTATTCCAATTATCAATAAAGTCTTTTTCATTATGTCCTCTTTTCTCTAAATGCTTTAACGGATTCCGGGAAATGTTCTTCCAATGTCATCACCGAACAGCTCAATCTTCATTGTGCCCTCGAAGCAAGCCCACCACATAGTTCTCCAATATCAAGTGATTAACTTTCCCCTTGACTTGGACTTCCTCTATCATTGACCTGTCCACCACAATGCTTCTTTCACTAAATGTTCCCCTGCGTAGCTTCTGAAATTGTGATGCACAATCGGATGCAACATCAACGACTGTCGCGACGATATATCGTTCTTCCTGTGGCTTGTAATTGTCGGGCAGCAGGACTCCCGAATGCTGTTCTTCTTTCTCTTCAATGTGTGGCACAATAAGTATATGCCTGTTGACAGGTTTCAAAACAGCTGGCAGCATTAGTTGCCACCCACAGTCTTCTTCACATGCTGAAAGAAATCAAGCAACTGCTCCATGTCGGTATCCTCTTTCATCAGACGGAAAGCTTTCACTGCCATCGAGATTTCCTCTTTCGTCAACCAGCCATTCTCAATATAGTTCGCTTTTAAATCTCGCTTGGACTCCTTGTAAGGCTCCATAGCATCTTCAATTGCCGCCACACCCTTGATATAGCTGGTAATCCGCTCTTCTTTCTCTTGTACGCTCATTGTTGTTGTCTCGCTGTTGCCAACGATTGATAAATTTGCAGCCATGTTAGTAACTCCTTTTGTCATGTGTTGCTCTATTTTATATATATATTGTATCACTACTCGACGAGAATGTCAAGGATTTTTTAGAACTTTTTTGGCAATTGCTTTGACTGCCATTCTTTCGCCCCTGGAGAGCTTCTTGTATGTCTCGAGGCCCTCCCCAAACGTGAAGGGACGGTTCCGAATCTTTGTCATGAACTCGCTTTCCCTTCCGAAGTCTCTCTCACCGACTTCAACCTTGTTCCCATAGCCTGGAAATTTAGAGTTGTTTGTGCCGACAAGATATGCGCCCTTGCCGCCGCGAGGAATTATGAGAACTGAGTCTTGACAATACTTCTCGCCCAGCTGGGTTATCGAAGCTTCGAAATTTGGACGGTTCCCAAGGTTAACGACGAACAGACTAGTCTCGACAACCTCGAAAGCTTCTGGGGTTTCAAAGTTTTCGATATATGAGCCCTTTGCCTTGGTGACTCCGTACTTCAAAGATAGTAGGGTAGCCTTCAAGTCTCGGTTCCTTATCGCATTGGTGTCGCTTTCCGATGCGACATCAGCGGTGTCAGTGCACTTGCTGTCGTCCATGATGTCCCCTCGAAATGCTGTTAACACAGCTGTCTCGTGCTCTTCCATATGATGTTGAACGCGAGAAAGGGAAGATTCAGACAAGAACTTCCTCCAGACGCTGAGCACTTCGCTCATCATAACTCTGCCCTCAGAAAGTAATGGATATCTGACAAAATCTTCAGTTCCTTTTCAAGACTAATCTGCACGAGCTTGTCAATACGATATTCGTGCAGTCCAGTGTCAGTACCGTTATTTCTCAGCTTGTTGGTGCTTTCGATGACGCC